>Ga0326727_10012121_pt1 | contig 19751 bp, 6 predicted proteins | sample MB2enrmetagenome_FD_207643 | JGI IMG/M metagenome (GOLD analysis project Ga0326727, IMG submission 207643) | Lab enriched peat soil microbial communities from McLean, Ithaca, NY, United States - MB29MY | ecosystem: Environmental > Terrestrial > Soil > Wetlands > Peat | place: USA: New York...
CCTTGTGCAAGTTAAGGGAGTTACCGGCCATGGGTTATTTGCTAACGTGGTAGAAAAGCCGGAGATTCGCGTTCTCGGCCGCGCGCCGCTACCGGAGCCGCGACGTCCTCGCATTGAGGAACTAGCCTTAGGGCGGGAAGACGGCAATTGGGTTGAAATCACGGGCATCGTCCATTCCACTCAAATTGAAGAGCCTTCGAAAAAGCTCATCCTTTCCCTGGCCATAGGGTCAGGCCGCTTCAGGATCTCCGTGCGAAACTACCCCAAGAGCGCGCTGACCGAACTGGTTGATTCCAAAATCCGCGTTCGAGGCGTTTGCGGGGTCTTATTCAATGCGAAACATCAGATGATCGGAGTTGCCATCTATGCCCAAGACGTCAGTTTTGTCCGAGTCCTGGAACTGAGTCCACTCACGGAAAAATCTCCCCCCGTGGAATCGATTCGCGACCTTGCCAGGTTGAGCGCGCGAACCACCTCTGGCCACCGGGTAAAGGTCCGCGGAATCGTGACTTTGCAGAAGCCTTTCAGCTCGCTGTACATCATGGATGCGACGGAGAGCCTTGCGGTGGAAACGTCCCAGCCGACGACTGTCCAGCCAGGTGACGCGGTGGAAGTGTGGGGATTCCCGGCCCTGGGGGTGGGTTCCAGAAAGCTTGAGGATGCGGAGTTCCACAAGCTCGCCAGTGGGCCCCCGCCGCTGCCGGTTGACATCTCCGTGGAGGAGGCCCTCCAGGGGAACTATGACAGTTCGCTGGTGCGGGTGCATGGCCGGATGTTCAAGTTGATTACGGAAGGCGATCCTCCCGCGTTGTTGGTGGTGTCGGGCCAGGTGGCCTTCCGGGCCCGGGTGCTCGGGGAAGGGGCCAAAGCGGCGCTCAGCCGGTTGGAGGTGGGAAGCCGCATGCGGATCACTGGGGTTTGTCAAATGTTGGGGGAGGAAAACGGAGCTCCCCCGGCGTTCCGCCTGTTGGTTCGCTCCCCCCAAGATGTGGAGGTGCTGGAAAAGGCTCCGTGGTGGAACCTCCAGCGGACGCGCAACTTGCTGGGATTGATGGGCGCCTTGATGCTTGCCGCGGCCGCCTGGGCGATCATCCTGCGAAAGCAAGTGCGGGCGAAGACCTCGGAGATTCGGGAATGGCTGCGACGCGGGGCGGCGCTAAAGGATCGTTACCGCGACCTGCTCGAAAACGCCATTGACATAGTCTATACGCGTGACCTTCAGGGGAACTTCACCTCGGTGAACAATACGGCCGTGAGGTTCCTGGGTTACACGCGGCAAGAATTGCTGCACATGAATATGGCACAGATCGTCGCTCCCGAGTGCCGGGACCTGGTGCGCCGAGCAGTGGACAGCGCGGTGGGGGGGGAGGCGCTTCGAGACACTGAACTTGAACTCATCACGAAGTACGGGGCCCGAGTGGCCGTGGAGGTTCGCGGCCGCCTGCTCTATGAGGACGGAAAGGCAGTGGGGGCGCAGGGCATCGTCCGCAATGTGACGGAGCGGAAGCAAGTGGAACAGCAGGTCCGATTGCAAGCCGCCGCTCTCAAGGCGGCTGCCGTCGGAATCGTCATTACTGACCGCGACGGCAACATCCTGTGGGTCAATCCTGCCTTCGTGGCCATGTCGGGCTATACCTTGGAGGAGGTCATCGGCAAGAATCCCCGCCTGCTCAGATCCGGCAAGCATAACGTAGAGTTCTACCGCGACATGTGGACCACCATCCTGTCTGGGCGGGTGTGGCGAGGCGAGATTGTTAACCGCCATAAGGGCGGGACCTTCTATAACGAGGAATTGACCATAACGCCGGTGTGCCGCACGTCCGGTGAGATTCGTCACTTTGTGGCCATTGGGCAGGACATCTCTGCCCGCAAGCAAGCGGAGGAAACTCGCGCGCAATTGGCTGCCATCGTGGAATCCTCCAACGACGCCATCGAGGGCGTTTCGCCACAGGGCACGATTCTTAGTTGGAACCGAGGCGCGGAAGTTCTATACGGATATCGCCCCGAGGAGATCGTGGGGAAGCCTGCATCCATTCTCGCCCCGCCCGGCCTTTCCGATGAAGTTTCCCATCTACTCGAGCAGGTTCAGCAGGGGGAGAGAATCACCAATTTCGAGACGGTCCGTATGAGTAAGGACGGGCGGCGGATTGCCGTGTCGCTGAGCATGTCGCCCCTCAAAAACCCTCGCGGGGAGGTGGTGGGGGGCGCCGTCATCGCCCGCGACATCACCCAGCGCCTGCAAGCCGAGGAGGCGCTCCGCCAAAGTGAGGAGAAATACCGCTCCATCGTCTTGAATATTCCCGATGTCGTCTGGACGGTCGATTCCCGAGGCGGTATCGTTTTCATCAGCCCCAATATCGAAAGGCTCAGTGGATATACCGCGGACGAGTTCTATCGCGGCGGCCTGGAACTTTTCTCCCACACGATTCATCCCGATGATCTTCAAGCGATCAAGGAGACTTTACAGGCGGCCTTCCGGGACCATCAGCCGCGCGATGTGGAGTACCGGGGGCGACGCAAAGACGGAAGATGGATTTGGGTGCGGGCACGGGCCATGGGCGCTTATGAAAAGGACGGCGTCCAGTACCTGCAAGGCCTCCTTTCGGATATCACGGAGCGCAAACGCGCTGAAACCGCCCTCCAGGATAGCGAGGAGCGCTTCCGCAGCCTTTTTGAAAACGCTACCGTCGGCATTTACCGCACCACCCCCACGGGGCAGATCCTGGTGGCAAACCCCGCACTCGTGAAGATGTTGGGTTACAAGTGCCTGGATGAGTTGGTCAAACGCAACCTGGAAGAGCACGGGTTTGAGCCCACTTACCCCCGGCATCTCTTCCACGAACGGATGGCGCGGGAAGAGGAAGTCAAGGGTTTGGAGGCGATTTGGTCAAAGCAGGATGGGTCGGCGATCTTCGTGCGGGAAAGCGCCCGAACTATTCGCGGCGAGGATGGTCAGATTCTCTATTACGACGGGATTGTGGAAGACATCACGGAGCGCAAACTCGCCGAGGAAATGTTGCAGGAAAGCGAAGAGCGTTTCCGGCAATTGTCGGAGAACGTGGAAGAGGTCTTCTTGCTGTTCGATCCGCAGGTGAACAAGGTTTTCTACGTCAGCCCCGCCTACGAAAAGATTTGGGGCCGGAGTTGCGAGAGTTTGTACGCGAGCCCTCGTTCGTTTTTGGCAGGCATCCATCCGGATGACCGCCCGCTTATTGTGGGTAGCTTGGAACTTTCCCATCGCAGCCGGGGAGAGTGGGAATACCGCGTCATTCGTCCCAATGGAACGGTACGCTGGGTGTGGGACCGCACTTTCCCCATCCACGACTCAGCGGGGGAAGTGGTGCGCATCGCCGAACTCGTGCAGGACATTACGGAACGCAAACAAGTGGAGGTTGCTACGCGGAAAGCCATGGAGGCAGCCGAGGAGGCCAATCGCACCAAGAGTGAATTTCTTGCCAATATGAGCCATGAGCTCCGAACGCCCATGAATGCGGTCATCGGCATGACCGAGCTCGCCCTCGCCACTGACCTGGACTCCGAGCAACGCCACTACCTGGAGCTTGTCGAGTCCTCGGCGGACTCGTTGTTGGAGTTGATCAACCACATTTTGGACTTCTCCAAAATCGAGGCGGGGAAGTTCGAACTGGAGGCCACCCCGTTCATCCTGGCGGACGTGTTGGAAGAAACCCTTCGTCCGCTGGCGATCCAGGCATATCGCAAAGGTTTGGAGATGGCCTGCGCTCTGGAGCCTACTATCCCGTCCCCGCTATTGGGCGATCCGGTGCGTTTAAAGCAGCTCGTGGCGAATTTGGTGGAGAACGCGATCAAATTCACGGAGCGGGGTGAAGTGGTGGTTCGCGCCTGGGTGGAGTCGCAGCGGGAAACGGACGTAGGGCTGCACATCGCTGTGGCCGACACGGGGGTGGGAATTCCCGACGACAAGATCAAAATGGTTTTTGAGGCCTTTACGCAGGCGGGTGGTTCTTTGACCCGTCGCTTCGAGGGTGCGGGGTTGGGGCTGGCCATTTGCTCGGAATTGGTACAGATGATGGGAGGCTCCATTTGGGTGGATAGCGGGCCGGGTCGCGGAAGCACCTTCCACGTTACCGTGCACTTGGGTTTGGCCGCAGGCGCGGCTTCGCCTCCGGGTGAGGGGGCAAACAACCTCTTGCGCGACGTGCCGGTTTTGGTAGTGGATGACCACGCGGCCAGCCGCGAGATTTTGGCAGATATGTTGCGCCATCGCGGCATGGTTCCCACGATTGTGGAGGGCGCGGAAGCGGCTCTTGCGGCGGTCCGCGAGGCGCAGAATTCCAACTCGCCTTTCCGTCTGGCGCTTTTGGATGCGCAGATGCCGGGCGGCGACGGATTTGCTCTGGCGGAACAGGCGCGCCGCATCCCGGGATTCTGGGCTCCTATCCTGATGATGCTTCCTCCCACGGATGCTGGGCGTGACGCCACCCGTTGCCGCGAGTTGGGCATTGTGGACTACTGCACCAAGCCCGTCCGGGATTCACACCTCGTCAAGGCCGTCGTCAAAGCGCTGGAAACCTCCGCGGCAGGAAATGCCCCTCCGAAGATCTGTGGCTCCTCGCAGGAACTCGGACGCGCCCTGCGTATCCTGCTGGCGGAGAGCAATGAGGTGAGCCAACTGCTGGTGACCCACCTGCTGGTGACCCACCTGCTGGAGAAGCGCGGCCACCAGGTTTCCGTGGCTACGGACGGCTGTGAGGTTCTTGCCGCCATGCAGGACGCGCCTTCGCAGGACTTTGACCTGCTGTTGATGGATACGGAGATGCCCTGCATGAACGGGTTGGAGGCTACCCGGGCAATCCGGGAGATCGAGCGCCAAACCGGGGGGCGCCTGCCGATCATCGCCATGGCGGCTCACCCTCTGCCGAGCGAGGAGGAAGCCTGTAGAGCCGCCGGCATGGAAGGTTATCTTGCCAAACCCCTTCGGGCCAGTGCCTTGTTTGAAATCATCCAACGAGTGGCAACGCCACCGGACGCAGCCGCCCCGGCGGAGCTTCCCCCCCAAGCAGTGTTTGATAAATCCTGTTTCCTGTCCCGGTTAGATGGTGACGAACAATTGGGCAGCGAGATCATCGAAATGTTTCTACAGGAGTGCCCCAAGCTTCTGGACAGCGTTCGCAATGCCGCTAAGCAGCGTGACGCCTCCTTGTTGGAGAGGGCCGCGCACACGCTTAAGGGTTCCGTTGGAGATATTGCCGCGCCCGAGGCATTTGGCGCCGCGCGCACCTTGGAGCAGATGGCAAAGGAAGGGAAGTTCGAGGACGCCGATGCCGCGCTGCCGGGCCTGGAAGTCACTCTCAATCGGCTGGTGCACGAACTGCGCAATCTTGAGAAAAAAACTGCATAAGGAGGGACGGGGCCCCGCAGCCGGATGAGGGATGTGGTACTCAGGGATGGACCCCAGAGGATCTTCGCCGGAAACCCACCAGCATGAGAATCCTCGTGGCAGAAGACAATGCGGTGACGGCTATCCTCATGACGGGAATTCTCACCCGCCATGGCTATACCGTGGTCCTGGCGCGGAACGGTTCCGAGGCATTGAGCCTGTTAGGTTCCGACCCCGACATTCAGGGTGTGATCACCGACATCATGATGCCGCAGTCCAGCGGGCTGGATCTGCTCCGTGCTTTGCGAGAACACGAGGCTTGGAAGAAGCTCCCCACTATTGTTGCCACCGTGCGAGATGACCCGGAGACTGTCGCCCAAGCCGTTGCGCTCGGATGCAAGGAGTATATTCTGAAACCCGTCAGGCCCGCCCGCTTGATTGAAAGGGTGACGAAGGTCTTCCGGCAGGAAAAGGTCATTTTGATGGGTTCATCGGAGGTGATCAGCCAGTACTCACTGAGCCTGGAAACTTACCGGAAGATCGCCAATAATTTCGCTACCCAGGTCGACGAGGCCATCACGCTGCTGCAAAACTGCTCGAGCAATCCCTCCACAGTCCACAAGTTGGACGCCGCTCCGATCATAGAAAGCGCCACCCTGCTGGGTGCGGAGCGTTTGATGGCAGCAATGGAGGAAGCCTCCCCTGGGGTCGGACCCCTGCTAGCATCGCCCCTTCAACGCACCAACCTCCTCGAAGAACTGCAACTGGTGCGGAACGCGCTGCGTCTCCAAAGCGACTGATCGGGGGGAATTGTTTCCCTGCCGTCATTCGGAGCATTGATAGCCTTTCAGTTGCCCATATTTCGCAGTAATTCGCCAAGCCATCTGATTCTGACTGCCCACGGCGATATTCGTGCCGGACTCCGAGGGGGCCGGGTACGGGTGGAGCAACAACTGGACGGGAGCTTGGCGGTGAAGTTTCGCCGGCACGGCCTGACGGTGGGCCTGGGATGCATGACTTGACCAAATTGCGGGTGGTTGCCCTCTTCGCCTTCTTTAATATCGGAACCCTATTCCACCTTCTCTACCCCGCTGACCATGGCTTGGTGTGCCGCTGCCGAGTCGCGGCGCAATTCCTGTGAGCGTGCCAGAGCCTTCTCGGCCAGCTCCAGCTTGCCCAACTTACGGTAAGCCACGTACATCTGGTAGTGTATATCGCCGTAGAAATCGATATCCACGGCCTTTTCCAGCTCGGGGATCGCCTTGGCATCTTGTCCCAGGCGCACGTACGCGGTCCCCAGCAAGCCGCAGGCTTCCGGAAGGTCCGGTTGATAGCGCAGCGCTTTCTCGAGGTAAGGGACGGCCTCTTGGTTTTCGCGCTTTTGCACGTGCAAGCGCCCTAGCAGGTAGAGAGTGTGGGCGCGGGAGGGATCAAGCCTCAGGCTGGTTTCGAGTTCCGTCTGCGCCTCGTCGTAGGTCTTCTTTTTCAGAAAAAGCTCTCCCAGGGCTTCATGCAGCTCTGGTTCGTCGGGACGCACCAGCAAGGCGTCTTGATATTCCTGGATGGCGTCGTTCGTGGCGTCACGCAGGTTGAGGCCCTCCGCGCGCAGCTCCAAAGTCCGCCAGGACTCCGGAAACGACTCCTCCAATCGGTCATAACTCTCGGCGCCCAGCGCCTGGTAGGTTAGCGCCAACCAGTAGCTGGCCTCCGCGCTCACCTTGTCAGTGGCCGGCAGCAGCTTCCCCAGGGCCTCCGCCGCGCTGCCGTACTGCTGCAACGTGTATTGGGTCTTCCCCAGCAACAAGAGGTCGGAGCGAGACATAGGCTTGCGGGATTGCAGCCAATGCGCGCACTCAGCATACTGGTGGGTGGGACAAGGGCCCTCAACCACGCCCCCGACGCTCCGGGCCTTTTGCCACGACAAAAAGTCTGATTGAAAGGCTTTCCATCGCTCGTCGGCCTCAGCGGAGTCTCCCGCCAAGGCGTAGAGACCCGCCAGGAGAAAATCCTTGGCAGCTCCTGCCGGGGCGGCTTGAAGGTCCCCCACCAAAGCCTTGGCGGCGTCGCGAGCGAGTTCCACGGTGGGGAACCTTCGTGGCAGAGCCATAAACTCGGGTGAGGCTTCCCATGCTTTGCCCACCGCTTCCAGGGCTGCCGTGGCCTGACCCTTCACCAGTTGCATTTCCGCGAGGCCCAGCCACGCCGTTTCGCTCTGGGCATCGCGCTGGAGCTCCTGGTGGAACTCCGCCTCGGCCTGATCCGGTTTGCCTGCCTGCAAATAGGCCTCGCCCAAGGAAACGTGCAGGCCGGGCTCTCCCGGTTCGAGAGCAAGGGCCTCAACGTATTCTTCCGCCGCGTCTCGCCAACGATTGCGTTGGAATAGGTTATCCCCGAGAAAACGATGGCCCCAAGGTGAGTCAAGATACACGTGGGATCCTCGAAACGCCAGACGGGCGGACAGATTCAAGTAATCGTGGCCCAGCTTAAACCAGGCTTCCGCCTTGTCGGGATTCAGGCTGGCCAGTTCCCGATATTCATCCGCAGTCTGCCGGAAGTCCCCCCGCGCCAGGTAACACCTCGCCAACGCCTGGTGCCCCTCCAAGTTGGAAGGCTCCAAACGCAATGCCCGCTGGAGAACCGGGATGGCCTTTTCAATCTCGCCCAGTTTAAGGTAGTCAATCCCCAAAATCACGGTGGGCCCCGGCAGGTTGGGGCTTTGGCGCAGTCCTGTCGACAGGTTGCTCGCCGCCAGATTGTATTCGCCGAGGGCGTGATAGACCAGGCCCAGGTTGACGCGCGCCTGGAACAAGCTGGGATCGAGCTCCAGCACTTTTTTAAACTCTTTCGTGGCCTGAGCAAGGTCCCCTTGCCTTAGCGCCTCTTGTCCCGCACGGAAGTGGGCAGCCTCCTGTTCCTCAACCGTTTGACAATTTGCGGGACGCTGAACAATAGGCCAGAAGGCCAGTAGGAAGACAAGCGTTGCGGTTTTCAACCACCACGAGGCATGAAAGAAGGGGGAATCTTCGTTGCTGGAACACCGAAACGCATTGAAATAACGTCCATTTTCCAAATCTCTGCGCCTCCTCGTCTCTGCGGCTTAGGAAGTCTTGCCACCTACGGTTTGTCCTGTTGCGACAAGCGCTCGTAGGCCCGCCGATAGGGGGGGGCCTGGGGATTGAGTTCGTAAGCGGCGCGATATTCCTGCAAGGCACCCTCGCGGTCGCCTTTCTTCTCGAGCGCCACGCCGAGGTCGTAATGGGCGAGGTGGTTGCTGGGGTTCAGTCGCAGCGCCTCACGGTACTCCGCAATGGCATCGTCACGATCACCTTTTTGTCCGAGCATGGCGCCGAGGTAGACGTGAACCGTCGCGTCCTTCGGGTCCAGGCGCAGCGCTTCGCGTTCCTCGGAAATGGCGCGATCCCAATCACCCTTATTGACTAGCGCCAATCCGAGGTTTAAGTGGGCAATTTCGTCATTCGGATTCAAGCGCAGAGCTTCGCGGTATTCCGCTATCGCCGCATCGAGGTCGCCCTTCCTCGCCAGTCCCAGGCCGAGCTCGCGATGCGCCTCTGGATCCTGCGGGTTCAAGCGCAGCGCCTCGCGCTCCTCCGCGACCTCGCCATCCCAGTCGCCCTGGTGCCCAAGCGCCGCGCCAAGATGGTAATGCGCCATCTCGTCTTTAGGGTCCAAGCGCTGGGCCTCACGATATTCCGTTATCGCTCCCTCAAAGTCGCCCTTCTCCTTTAGCGCCGCCCCGAGGTTGACGTGCGCCAATTCGTTTTGGGGATTCAGGCGCAGCGCTTCTCGAAACTCCGTGATTGCTGCATCCCCGTTACCTTTGGAGGCGAGCGCCACGCCCAGGGCGAAGTGAGCATTCGCATTCTTGGGGTCAATTTGCAAAGACTTTTCAAACTGTGCCCTGGCCTCATCGATGCGGTTTTTGCTGGCCAAAGCAAGACCCAGGTGGTAGTGGAGATCGGCGGATTCAGAGTCATACTCCAAGCCCCTCTCGAAAGCGAGAATCGCGCTATCCGACCGTCCTGCCACCAGCAGGGCGCGGCCGAGGTTGAAGTAAGCCCTGAGGAACTCGGGGTCCAGCTCCAGCGATTTCTGAAACTCGGGGATCGCGTCCGCGGGTCGGCCCGCACGGGTTAGAGCGGTGCCCAGGTTGTTGTGCAGCCGGGCATCGTCAGGATTGGTGGCAAGGAGTTCTTTCCACCCGACGATGGCCGCATCGATCTGGCCCTGGTTTTCCAATGCGGTCACACGGTCGATTTCCTTATACACGTCGACGGCGGGCGTGCTGATGGCCACCAGGCCGTTTGGCGGAATGTTCACAAACTCCGGAATATTCACGGCGCGATTCGCCGCGGTGGAATTATCAATCAGGATCGCCGGGCTGTCGTTGCCCTCCGCGTCGAGATGCGTCAGAAACATCTGCGTGTAGGGCGAACGGCTCTTGGAGGAGAAAACCAGCCAGCGGCCGTTGGGCGAGAAGCTGTGCCAGGAGTTCATCAAGGGAGTATTGCAGCGCATCCGCCGCGCCACGCCGCCTTCCACGGGCACAATGTAGAGCTGGCTGTCGGGGCGCATCAACTGCGCGTTGCGGCACTTCACAAAGACGATCCAGCGGCCATCGGGGGAAACCTTGGGAAAGCTATTGCTCATGCCGTCGTGGGACGCGCCCGCGATGGGCTCCGGCTGGCCACCTTTGCCACCGTTGAAAGGAATCCGGTAGAGGTCGTACTGGATTTGGGGCTCCTCCGGGTCGTTGGCATGCTCGGGCATCTTATTGCCTGGGGGATAGGGGTCCCTCGCTTCCGCCCGGACAAAGACCACGTACTTGCCGTCGGGACTCCAGACGGCGTTCGTTTGTACGTAGCGCGGATCATCCGCGCCGGGCAAGGGCTGCTTTCGGCCCGTGGCGCGGTTGTACCACGCGACGATACTGCGCGTCGGGTAGAACACCTGGAGGAAGCGGTAATCCTTGAAATTCACGGTGAAGTAGCCCGTGGAAAGGTCTTTTGTCTGCCCCCGGTAATTGGTCAAGACGTACCGGCCGTCCGGCGAAACCTGGGACATGAAACCGATGCGGGAAGTCGAAGCCGTATCATCCCGGAGGGAACTCCACGAGATCACGTCCTGATTGCGGATGGATATTTCCGGTTTGACGGAAACGATCGCGTACAGCCCCTTGTTGTTGGCAGGGCCGTCGAGATCCATCCCCATGGTTTTGCCGTCGAGGGAAAACGAATGGCAATTGCCGCAGGTGGGCATCTCCTTCAGCACGACGCGGCTCTCGGGTTTGCCGATGTCGCGCAGCCGCCACTGCACCAGGTGGAGCGCACTGGGAGCCAGAGGCTTGATGATGCCCTTTTCCGTTTCAGAAGGCATCAGGGGCACGTCGCGATAAAAGATGGGCGCCCCCACGGGATCCTTAGATGTGCTAATCGTTACGCGGCCGCTCGACACCGTGTGCTGGGCGTCTTGCCCGGTGAACCCGCGGATGGTCACCGTCGCTCGACCCGCCACGGAGTGTTTCTTGATTGCCTCCCAGGCGCCCGCCTCGGGAATCCATGTGTGCGCCCGGGCTTGCTCCGGCGTGAGCTTGGGCAATTCATTCGTCGAAGAGACACAGCGTGGGTCAATCTCGCCGATAGCCAGCCGCGCACCGGCAGATTGGAAGTGCATTTCAGGCGAGCCATCGGCGAACACGATGTCGATCCGCCAGCGAGTGGCATCCTCCGCGGCGTCACGCCAGATGAAAGTTGGCGGGGTAATTTCAGGGGGGAAAATCGAACCGTCCAGGGGATAGTCGGTTGTGATCACGGCTAGGTGCGCCGCCAAAGCATCTTGCCCGCTTCTCGCTTGCGCCGCCGCTCGCGCGCCGAGCATCGACACGGCCGCGAGGACGGCACCCAGGATGAGTAGGGTGACTCCGTTCCCGGAAGCATGGAACGAGAGTTGAAAGGGCTGGGATGGTTTTTCACCCACTGGGGGCGTGCCTCCAGAACGCCTTGAGCAAGTTTAGCATAACAGAAAATAACGTCCGAAAGTGCGTGCGCCACACAAAAGTGAAAAACGGAGGTAGCGCAGGGGGGAGCGCGGGGGAGCGCGGGGGAGCGCGGGCATCCTGCCCGCTGTAGCGGGAGCCTCCCGCTCCCGCCCTACAACCAAACCCGCACGCTCGAGGAGCACGTTACGAAACCGCGGTCAGAAAATAGGAACGTGCGGGCAGGATGCCCGCGCTCCAGCAAGCGAGACGCCCGCGCTAAGTCCGAGGGATCGGCTCTCACTTCCATGTCGCCCACCCTGTGAAAGTTCGTTTGCGAGGTTCGAAAGCGAAACGGGGGTTGATAAGAATGGGGCGAGCGACCCATCCCGTTACTCTCATTGCCGGGATAGATCGCTCGCCCCTGAAGGTCGATCAAAAGGCCACCACTAGAAATCTAGAAAGTGAGCCTCAAACCGAATTGGATAAGGCGTGGCAGGTTGTACTGCGAAGTGACCACGCCAAAGTTGCTATTGCCCACACTCGTATTAGGTGCAGCGAACTGCGGGTGGTTAAAGACGTTGAAGAATTCGGCACGGAACTCGAGACCCAGCCTTTGATCCGGGCCGAACGTAGTTTTCTTGAAGGCCGCGAACTCCATGTTCTTTTCCCCATCCTGGCGCAGGTCCGGCTCAACCCGGGAATCGTTGCCACGAGTGAGGGATGTGGTGTTGACGAATGTGGAGGTATTGAACCATTCGCTGAGCCGGGAGGTAGCGGATCCGGAGGTTTCCGACTCATTGCCAACTCGCGTCACGCGACAGCCGCCCCCATTGGGGATACCGAGATTGCAGAGAGCATTGCTGCCGCCGCCGATCTCGAGGGGGAATCCCTTCTGGAGGGTGATGATGCCATCGACTCCCCATCCGCCGACGACCTTATTGGCGATCGGGGACATGCCGCTGCCGAACTTCTTGCCCTTACCAAAGGGCAAATCCAACACATAGCCGAGGACAAAGCGCTGGGGAACGTCAAACCCATCCAGGCTTCTCTCGTTATGGAGGTTATAGGCGTCGGTGTCACCCCAAGAGGGTGCGGCGTCGCCCAGCCAGTTGATCTCATTGTCGGTATCGCTAATGAGTTTGGAAATCGTGTAGCTGGCCATGACTGTCCCGCCGTGGGAGAACCGTTTGTCAACCTTGATTTGCACGGAGTGGTAGATTGAATCGCGGTCGTTGGGCTCGGCGATGGAGACATCCGAGTACTGGGGATAAGGCAGCAACAACTGTCCTGCGCTTACCGTGGGACTCGTCAAATTGCCAGTAACCAGCCCATAGTAAGGATTGAGAACCGAAGCCGTAAGTTGAGCCGCGGTGTTGCCGGCCGATCCGCCCGGCATGTTCGCGTCGGTCATCTGGTCCATGTCCTGGCTATGCATGGGCAAGTGGGTACCCTTCGATCCAGCATAAGCTACGTCAAGCAAGGTGCCATCGGGCAGCTCGCGCTGGATGTCGAAATTCCACTCTTGTGAATAAGCGCCGGGATTGGTCCTGACTGGCCCGCTGGGTCCGTTGGCATCCGCGTTGATGAATGCTTGGTTGCGCCCTGGGGGCTGGGTAATGCCGTTGGCAGTGGCGCTGGGGCCGAATGGGGCGGCGAAGGTGTTGAGCGGAAGCACATTGGCATTATTCACGGTGGTCAGCCACGGCGTGGTGTAAGTATTGATGAACAGGTTGTGGGGAGCGTTATTCCACGAAACATCGTTGGGCAGGAAGAATATCCCATAGCCGGTCCGGATGACCGTCTTGTCGGTTACTCGATAGGCGAGGCCGATGCGGGGGTTGAACTCTGTCGTAGGCATATTGATTTCGGTGCGATTCGGATTTCCCGGACCATCGACCAGAAGGAAGGCGCCCTTGAGTCCGCTAGGGGTAGTCAGTCCATTCGTCGGGTTGGTCATACCCGCCAAGGGACTGGTCGCATTCGGCTCCCAATCGAGAATCCGGTTGAAGCGCTCCGTCCAATTCCCCTGGAGATCGTAGCGAACTCCCAAATTCAGAGTCAGCTTCTTGGTGGCTTGCATGGTGTCGCCAATGTACATGGCGTTATAGAAAATCTGGTTGGCCATTTGCGAAGGCGTGACCACATCACCACCGTTGGAATTGGAGCCGTACCCGAGCAGGAAGGAAGCCATTCCGTCCCCCGTGGTAATCCCGGAAGCTAACGGATTCGCCGCCGTAGCGTAGTAGTCGAAGTTGTACGAGCCGGTGGGCTGATTGGTTTGGTAATAATTGTTGCGCAGGAGGCGGAATTCATACCCCATCTTGAGGGTATGGCGCCCCTTGATTTTGGTGAGATTGGGCTCGAAACTCCAGGTGTCGTCACCGGCGCCAATTTCGCTCCCGGTTCCATCGGAGCAGAAACCACCACCATAGAACTGGTCACCCGTGTTCTGCGATACGCAGGCCACCGGGAGGGGAGTGGAGTTGAACAGATAGGAGCCCCATTCCCCGCCGAGCGAGGACATTGAGAACCCGGCGGTGAGGGGAGTGCGCACGTAATGGTAACGTGTGTAGCCCAGGTGCAAGTCCAGAATCGTGGTGGGCGAGAAGCTGATGGTGTCGCCCAAAGCGATTTGTTTGGTCTTGACGGTTTCCGTGCAGCGGTCAGTACAGATGTCTTTAATGGGGCTGTCGGGAAGGTTGAGCAGCTTGTAATAGGTGAAACGAGCCATGAATCGCTGTTTGTCGCTGACGTTCCAGTCGACCTTCTCGTTGATCTGGTCGGTGTCGCCCCCCGTGCCATAACCCGTTACGAAGTTATTCGAAGTCTTAGTGTTGGTAGGTGCTGGGAAGTAACCCGCGAGAACCTTAGAGGCAGTGGGAAAATTCGCGGTGTTAAGTTGGGTGCCACCACTGGCAGTGACAGTGCCGGCCAGCGTGCGGCAGGCGCCCCCTGTGGAGGCGAGAGTAATACAGGATCCCGGACCGGTGGTGACGCTGGTAGTGGGATCATAAATGGGTTCGGCAAAGGTCCCCTCGAGCTGCGCAGCGGTGGGGACGGTCGAGGTGAAGGCTGCGGACGATCGCACTCGGTAGCCCTCGTAACTCGAGAAGAAGAACAACTTGTCGCTCTTAATTTTCCCGCCAATGTTGGCGCCAAACTGGTTCTGGGTCCAGGGACCCACAGCATCTGAGCCCTTTCCTCCTGCGGCATTGAGGAAAAAGCTGTTGGCGTCAAGAACCTTGTTGCGGAGAAATTCGTAGGCGCCCCCGTGCCAGGAGTTGGTGCCCGACTTGGTCGTCATGTTGATGATTCCGCCGGCAAAACGGCCAAACTCGGGTCCCATGTTGTTTGTCTGCACCTTGAATTCCTGGATGGCATCCTGTGTCGGAATCATGGTGATAACGTTCAGGTAGGAACCATTGGTCGGAACACCATCAATAAATATCGCGTTTTGACCGGCTTGGCTTCCACCTACTTGGAAGTCGCCAGCCGCAAACGGGTTGGCGCCGACGGGGTTGCTCATCGAGGAGTTGCCTCCCGAGGGCGGGCCCTGCGGCTGGATGCCCGGCGAGAGTTGGGCCAAGGAGATAACATTGCGTCCGTTCAAGGGCATTTCGGTGACGGTACGCGCTTCCACCACTGTCCCCAAGTCGGAAGTTTGCGCTTGGAGCAAAGGTGTCTGCGCCGTCACCTCGATGGTCTGGGTGACCGCGCCGACTTCCATCGCGAGGTCGATCCTAAGTCCACTTCCGACCTCCACGAGGACGGGCTCGCGCTTGAAGTGTTTAAAGCCGGCTTTTTCTGCCTCAATCCGATAGTTGCCCGGCAGAATGTTAACGAACGTGTAGGCGCCCGCGGCATCGGACTCCATGGCGCGCTTGTCCGAGGTCCCAAGATTGGTCAGTGTGACCGTGGTACCGGGAATTGCCGCGCCGCTTGCGTCCAGAACGGATCCGGCAATGGATCCATATACCTGCTGGGCTTGGCCGGTTCGCGGCCAGAGCGCCAAGAGGAAAACGACTGCGACTGGCACGAACATAAGCTTTTTTAGATATGACATTCGACTCTCCTATAAATCAAAGTTTGTCAAATACTGACTCTATGTGTGTGGTCCGAAAACCGCATCCAACCTAAGAAGGCTGACTCCAGTAAGGTCGGGTGGCATTGGTCCATTCGGCCCAGCGCCACCGCAGACCTGCCGATCAACGCACCCTGGGTGTTTGCGTTCTCCAGATTGTTACAAGGGTTGAAGACCCGAGAGTGGCCAGAACTGTCTGACCAGTCAACAAGTAGCACTGCAAATGCAAGCAAGAGGTTCAAGGAGGGAGTAATCTTTCGGTGCCTGTTCCCGCTAACGGACTTGGCTCGAGTATCTATAAACCGGTACCTTGCTCGCTGTTGTCGATGACGACACAGCATACTCTTCTCCTAGCAAGGCCCGACGCAAATAGGAAACGCTCTCTGCCAATTTTGGGCTATCGCGACAGAGCGCGAAAGGTATCCGCTGTCCCGCCTTCTGCAACGCCGGCCAGACAGCAGTAAGTACGATCAAGGAAAGGTGGGAGAAGCCAGTAACTACACACCTGGAAGAGCATTCGGCGAACCCCGTGGGACCGCCGCGCCCCTGCCCCCATGCACATCTTCGTTCGCGCTAGCTTCTACCATAATAGTTGTCGTAACGCAAGGTTAATCCTGTTAATCTTCACAGTCTAGCCGTTACACCACTAACCTTACTTGTTTCAATCACGTACACGTTAACTTCCTACTGTAACGGCTGAGACTTCCAAAAAAAACATTCTAGTGATACACTCGATTAGGTTTTTCTCCTCCGGGCAGTGACTACGACGATGGTTGCTTCCACTCAGCAAGAGAGAAACGAACTTGAGCAGGTCCTAGGATCCGGCATTCTTGCCAAGGCTCCGCGACAGGCAAAACTTCTTAAATACATTTGCGAAGAATACTTCCAAGGCAGGACTGACCAAATCAAAGAATACACGCTGGCCACGGAAGTCCTGGAGAGGGGAGCAGAATTCGATCAGAACCGGGACGCCATCGTACGCGTGGAAGTCCACCGGCTGCGGAAGAAGCTAAAGGAGTATTACGAGGGGGAGGGTGCGGGGCACTCCCTGGAGATTGTGATCGACTCTGGGCAATACGTCCCTCGGTTTGTTGCCCGCGGAAAGACACCTTTCCTTGAGGCCGAGGCGAACGTGGAAACTGCCCATCCCCCGGAAAATCGGAACCATGAATCCCCTCAACCCCTGCCCCAGGGGGCCACAGGAAGTACGAGGTGGGCGCGTTTTCGCACCTGGCCAATGGCCGTCGGAGCGCTGGCTCTCGCGGCAGTGGTGGTTGCAGTTTTCCTGTGGTTTGGGACCCACTTGGGGACTCGGGCGAAGGCACCGCCTTCGCCCGGAGTCTCATCGCTGGCAGCTTCGACGGGGATGGCTGGTGCAATTGATTCCGTGCGTATCCTGTGTGGTTACCCCAATGATAAGTATATTGACCGCGCGGGGAATGTCTGGCTGAGTGACCGGTACTATTCCGGGGGCGATGTCTCGGTTCAGCAGTTGCAATTCCTGCCGCGCGCCCCGGACACGGCACTGTATCAGAACTTCCGCTTTGGAGATTTTTCGTACGACATCCCCCTCCGGCCCGGCAACTACGAATTGCATCTCTACTTCTTGGAAACACACTTTGGACCGGGGAGCCTCAGCGGGGGAGGGGAAACCAGCCGCATGTTCGATATTCTGCTGAACGGGCAACCCGTGATCAAGCTCTTCGACATCATCAAGGATGCGGGGGGGAACAACATTGGGGACGAGCGAGTTTTCAAGAACGTAACGCCGGCGTCGGACGATCATTTACATCTGAAATTTCGGAAACTTAATGAATCGGCGCTTCTGAATGCGCTCGCTATCCTGCCGGCGCCCCCCGGCAAGATCAATCCCGTTCGGATCCTGGCTCAAAATAATTCCTACACCGACCGCGCGGGCAACATCTGGAGTCCCGACCGCTACTTCCGGGGGGGTCAATTGGCCTTGCATCTTAGTCGCGCACCTGTTAGCGGAACCCCGGATCCCAGCCTTTACTCCAGCGAGCGCTTCGGCAATTTCAATTACGCGATTCCCGTGCCGCCGGGCAAGTACAAGGTCACCCTGCGATTTGCGGAGACTTATTGGGGCTTACAGAATACTTATCCCAATTTGCCGGACCAGAACGGCTCGCCGGTGGGCGGGGTAGGGAGCCGGATCTTTGATGTCGATTGCAACGGCACGACCTTGCTGAAGAATTTCGACATCTTCAAAGAAGCCGGCGGCCCCCTGGTGGCCCGGGACAAGATTTTTCATAATCTTCAACCGGATGCGCAAGGCAAGCTCATCCTCAGCTTCGTCCCGGTCAGGGATTATGCCCTCGTAAACGCCATTGAAGTTGAGGATGATTCGGACTAGACCGCTTTGCTCCTGGTTCTCGTCATCGCTTGCCGCCTCTGGGCACAGGCGCAGGTAAAGGCGGCGCCCCTCACGCCGCCTGGCGCGCGAGTATCTCGTCAATCTTTTGCAACTCCTCGGCTGAGAACTTTAGGTTCGCGAGGGCGGATACGTTCTGCTCGATCTGCGCGGTGCGGCTTGCCCCAATCAGCGCACTGGTCATGCGATGGTCCCTCAGGACCCAGGCCAGCGCCATCTGGGCAATCGTCTGCCCGCGCTGGCGGGCCAGTTGCTCGAAGGCTCGCACCTGGTTAAGCCGGCCTTCCTGAATGTCGTTCTTTTTCAGAAACCCATGCGGCTTGGCGGCCCGCGAGTCGCCAGGAATCCCGTCCAGATAGCGATTCGTCAACAAGCCCTGTGCCAGTGGACAAAAGGCAATGCACCCCACGCCCTCAGTTCCGAGCAGGTCGAGCAAGCCTTGCTCGATGCTTCTCTCGAACATCGAGTACCTGGGTTGATGAATGAGGCAAGGGGTACCTAGTTCGCGCAGGATTCGCACCGCCTCCGTTGCCTGACGGACGTTGTAGCTGGAGATGCCAACATACAGCGCCCTGCCGGATCGAACTGCGTAATCGAGCGCCGACATGGTCTCTTCAACCGGTGTCTGGGGATCGGGGCGGTGGGAGTAAAAAATGTCGACGTAGTCCAGTCCCATGCGCTGGAGGCTCTGATCCAGGCTGGCAAGGAGATACTTGCGCGATCCCCAATCACCGTATGGTCCCGGCCACATCTGCCAGCCGGCCTTGGTGCTAATGATCATCTCGTCCCGATAGCCGGCGAAATCCGCCTTCAGAACGCGCCCAAAATTCTCTTCCGCCGAACCCGGTGGCGGCCCATAGTTATTGGCAAGATCGAAATGCGTAATGCCCAGGTCAAATGCCCGGCGCAGCATCGCCCGGCCATTCTCGAAGACATCGACTGCACCGAAGTTGTGCCATAGTCCCAGAGAAATCGCGGGCAAGAGCAAACCGCTTCTGCCGCAACGCCGGTACTGCATGGTGTCGTAACGCTGCTCGCTAGCCGTGTACATGTCTTCCTCCCGGAGCGGCGTGTGGCCGCTAGGTTAGCGTTCCCTTCACCCAGACTTCCTTTCGGCCGTCGGCCGGAGGGGGCACCGTGACGCCCTTGATGGGCACGCCATCAACTTGCAGAGCAACGTGGTTGCCCTCGCCCGCACGCTCGATGGTGATGTGGTAAGTCACACCGCGGAAGATGCGAGTGGCTTTGAATCCGCGCCAGCCCTTGGGGATAACGGGTGAAATCTGGAGTCCGTCATAATAGGTGCGAATGCCCAGCATCCATTGCGTAATGGCGTAGTAGTTCCAGGCCGCCGTACCCGTCAGCCAGGAATTCTTTGCCTCACCATGCGCGGGTGCATCTCGTCCGGCGATCATCTGCGCGTAGACGTACGGCTCGCACCGATGCAGATCGCTGATCGGCTCTCGCGCCGAGGGATTGATGCGCGAATAGTAATCATGCGCACGATCGCCGTTTCCGACGCGCGTCTCGGCAATCATCACCCAGGGATTGTTGTGGCAGAAGATGCCGGCGTTTTCCTTATACCCCGGCGGATAAGACGAAATCTCCCCCAGTTCGAGATAGTATCGCGAATACGCGGGCTGCTGAAGAATGATGCCATGTTCGGTGGCCAGGTACTTAGCGACCGATTCCAGGGATTTGACCGCCATGCCATCGGCCAGTCCGATACCCGCCAACACACAGAAGCCCTGGGTCTCGATAAAAATCTTTCCCTCGCTGCATTCCTTGGAACCAATCTTCCGGCCGAAGTCGTCGTAGGCGCGCAGGAACCACTCGCCGTCCCAACCGTGTCGGCGGATAGTGTCTTCCATCGCCGTCACCTGGGCGAGATAAGACTTCGCTTCCGCAGCGAGGCCACGGCGTT
>Ga0326727_10012122_pt1 | contig 19750 bp, 19 predicted proteins | sample MB2enrmetagenome_FD_207643 | JGI IMG/M metagenome (GOLD analysis project Ga0326727, IMG submission 207643) | Lab enriched peat soil microbial communities from McLean, Ithaca, NY, United States - MB29MY | ecosystem: Environmental > Terrestrial > Soil > Wetlands > Peat | place: USA: New York...
GTTTCTTCAACATTCGGATCTGCCTTCAGTTGCTCTCTCAGGAATGCAAATGCTTCCTTACATTGGGGCGAACCCATGCTGACCAATTCATCTATTGACATCTTGGTACTGCACGTCTGTCGCACTGATCACCTGAGGAATATATCTAGTTTGGACAAAACCAACTCGCCCTACGGGTTATGCGCTTAACATATATTCCTAGATACCATAGGCGGAGAGTTGATGGTTGACGATGCCGCACAAACTTAGTCGAGCAGCCTTCAGGATAAGCAGGCGACAGAAGATGAAACAACGTCATCGTAAGCGAACAGGCGCCAGCAGGAAAACGAACCTGCACTAATCGATCGGACCAATCGCCGACCGTTCGCTTCCGATTCCTTATTATTTAATTAGTTTCTGACCGTGAATATTCCGTTATAGGGTCATTCTCGCCAGGGGTGGAGTCGTCTGGGTTTACCGGAAAAGATACGCGAAATAGAAGAGGAGATGAAACATACTCAGATCCACAAGCACACCGAACATCACATCGGCCTGCTGAAAGCTAAACTTGCTAAACTAAAGGCCGAGCAAGAAGTCTCGCAAAGGTCCAGATCGGGCGGCGGAACAGGTTTTGAATTAAAGAAAGGAGGCGACTGCACCGTCGTTTTAATTGGTTTACCGAGCGTCGGAAAATCCACCATTCTAAATCATGTCACCAACGCGAAATCCAAAGTGGCGGCTTACGCTTTCACTACGCTTACAGTCGTTCCAGGACTCTTCGAGTACAAAGGGGCGAAAGTGCAGATCTTAGACCTTCCTGGAATCATTTCCGGTGCAGCAACCGGAAGCGGGAAGGGTAAACGTGTTCTATCCGTCGCACGAAATGCCGATCTGATACTGCTCGTACTGGACGTGTTCCAGCCAGACCAAATTAGTGTACTCAAGAAGGAACTTTACGAGATAGGAGTACGACTTGACACGCGCCCTCCAAACGTAACTCTTGAAAGATCAACTTCAGGTGGCTTAGGGATTACAGTGGCATGTAAGCTCACTAAATTGACGGAAGCGACAATTCGCGGGATCCTCAACGTCTACAAAATCCATGACGGGAGCATAATCGTCCGAGAAGACATAACCGACGACCAACTGATCGACGTAATTTCCGGAAATCGAAACTATATTCCCACTTTAACAGTCCTGAATAAGATTGATCTAGTCAACTCAAAGTTCATTGAAGAGGCGAAAAACCGCATCAATGAAGATTTCATACCGATCTCTGCTGATCAAAACCTGAACTTGGAGCAGTTGAAAGAAGCAATATACAACAAGTTGAATTTCATCAGAATTTATCTAAAACCACGCAGTGGACCGCCTGACTTCAAAGAACCACTGATAGTGACCGCTGGCTCAACAGTGACCGATGTTTGTACGCGCATACATAGAAAATTCGCGGGAGAAGCCAAATACGCTCTAGTATCCGGAAAAAGTGTCCGATTCAATCCTCAGCGCGTTGGTCTCGATCATGTCCTTCAGGATCGAGATGTCGTTACCATCGTTAAATGATGAGTTAACAGATTTCACTTATTGAGGAATCTATGGCAGGCACATATGTATTCCATTTTTCCATCCGGATATTGCCATCTGTAATGAACCGTACCCTTATCGTCCGTGAAGACTTCACACACGTTATCAGTGTGAATGCTGACATGTGAAAATCTCCACTTTCCCTTTTCGGGATCAGTAATAGACATTCTAGCCCGCCCTAATTGTTCCTGGAGGTGGCTATGGAGAGGAGGTCACTCGGATCGGTTCAATTCTTAATATGATGCGTTGTTCGCCCGGTTGACGGTTTTGATATTTGTCTGAGCCGGTGTATTTCTTCGACATCTTATCTATGTGTGCATCCGCTCCCTGTTTTGTTTGTTGCGTTACTTTCCCTGCGATAGTTGTTCTTTCGTAAGGATTGTTTTGATCTACGATCGAAATTGAAACTCGTGGATCTTTCGTCACGTTTCTCTGTTTAACGCGTCCCACGGCGGTGTTGATGAGAATGATGTCGCCGTCATGATCTATCCAAACTGGAGCGACGTGGGGCGAGCCGTCGGCTAATATGGTTGCTAAGTGAGCGAAATTCTTTCCTTCGATGAGGCTTATTGCTTTCGGAGTTAGTTTGGTCGCCAACGATTTTTCACGCTAATTTTGCGTAACTATTCCTGTTACATCATGCCCGGCATTCCGCCCATACCGCCCATGCCTCCCATTCCGCCCGGTGGCATGGCTGGCGGACCTTCTTTGGAACCCTTCGATGATACGACGTCATCGATTCTAAGCAACATGTTCGCTGCTTCTGTTGCTGACTTGATGACCTGCTGCTTGACCCGTAAAGGTTCAATTACGTTTTCTTTGAGCATGTCAACGATCTTGCCAGTCTTCACTTGGACTCCGAACCATTTGTTTTGTGGGTCCGAATGCTTGGATCGAATTTCTACCATTATGTCTATTGGATCTAGCCCAGCGTTCTCCGCGATTGTTAACGGGATTGCTTCGAGCGCCTCTGCATATGCTTCAATGGCTAGTTGTTCGCGTCCTCCAACTTTCACTGCGAAGTCGCGAAGTTGTTTAGCTGTTTCCGCTTCGGGCGCTCCACCGCCTGCAACTATCCTGTGATCCTCAACGGCGTTTCTGACTACGCATAGGGCGTCGTGGAAGGAGCGTTCGGCTTCATCGACGACATGATCGGAGCCTCCTCGGAGAACTACTGTAACTGCTTTGGGGTCTTTGGCGTCGCGAACGTAGACCAATTTATCGTCACCGATTTTGACTTCTTCAACTAGTTTCGCTTCGCCGAGTGCATCTGGACTTATGTCTTTGGTGCTGGCGAGAATATTTCCGCCTGTGGCTTTGGATAGTTTCTCCATATCGCCGCTGCTAACATTCTTGATGGCCATGATGTTCTTTCTTGCGAGGAAATGTAACGCTAAGTCGTCGATGCTTTTTTCGCAGAAGATAACATTAGCTCCACTTTGGCTAACTTTGTCAGTCATCTCTCGAAGCATTGTCTCCTCTTCGTCGAGGAAAAGCTTCATTTGGTCAGGCGAGTTGATGTTAATTTTAGCGTCGAACTCGGTTTTCTCAATCTCAAGTTTAGCGTTCAGTAATGCGATTTTAGCATTTTTTACCTGTTTTGGCATTTGAGGGTGTGAGATCTCCTTGTCAACTACGATCCCTCTGATGAGTTCGCTTTCCTCCATACTCTCACCCTTCTTCTTGATTACTTTAATTCGATCAATGTCCGCAGTAACCTTCCCATCGCGTTCCTCGGCGATCTGTCTAACCGCCTTAACGGCCAAACTTGCGAAGTGTTCTTTCGTTTCGGAGAGGGATTTTGTTGCCATCGACGTCATCGCTACCTGCGTGAGCATCTTGTCATCGTCAGGCTGAATTTCGATAGACAAATTCTGCAATATCTCTAGAGCCTTCTCCGAGGCCTTCTTGTATCCTTCAACTATGACTGTTGGGTGTACTTCTTGGTCAAGAAGTCTTTCAGCTTTGGTGAGAAGTTCGCCAGCTAGGACAACTGCAGTAGTCGTCCCGTCACCGACCTCGTTGTCCTGACTCTTCGCTACCTCTACTAGCATCTTAGCAGCTGGGTGTTGAACGTCAAGTTCCTTCATTATGGTGGCCCCGTCGTTTGTTATCACGACGTCGCTGAGACCGCTTATCAACATCTTATCCATACCCTGCGGGCCCAGAGTTGTGCGGATAGTTTCGGTAATTACCTTGGCCGCAAGTATGTTATTCCGTTGCGCGTCTCGTCCACGGGTTCTTGTTGCTCCTTCTTTGAGGATGAGTACTGGAACAGATCCTTCAGACAAATTTGAAACTCCGCGCGTAGCATTGGAATCGTTATAGATAAGCTTGTTTTCCTTACAACACGGCAACTGACTCGAAAATCAAAGTTTACTGGGGCTGTCCGAAAGATTTTAACATTCATTATGAGGGTTGGACAGGATCTTGTAATCTGTGGGGATGGCGATGACAAGCGAGAACCGAAGTAATTCAAGTCAAGCTAGGACTTACTCTATTGCGTTTATTCTTCTCGCCGTCATTTGCATCGCCATCGCGGGCGCGGTATTAGTGACTGTGAGTAATACCTTTCAATGGAAATCCTCCGACTTCACAACCTTGCCGACTACTTCCCTCTCCACGACGGGGGCAGCCGTAACGTTTGTCAACGTTGGACCCATAACGCATAGCAAACATGCTGTTGCTGTGGGCGTTGAAGGTTATCTGGAGACTGGCTCTGGGAGTCCGGTCGTAGGAGTGCAGGTCTACTTAACATATTACTTTGAAGGCGCGTATCGGACACAAGTTGCAACCACGGACCAGAATGGGTACTTCCAAGCCACTTTCCCAATGAACTGGACGGGATGGCTTCCGCTTACTGTTACCTACTTTGGCGACTCTCAACATAGAGGCTTGACGAGAATAGAGAGTGTCGCAGGGGAAAGTCTAGTGATCAGTCCAGCCTTCTTCTGAGTTAGTTGGAAACCATTCTCCTTTACCACTGTTCTCAGTTGCGCGTTCGGCGAACGTCTTGCCGTCTCATTTGAGTTACGGCTCCTTAACGAAACTGAATGAAGCAGCCATAAACTGTGAGCTTTGTCCACGACTCAGGAAATATTGTCAAAAAATTGCCAAAGAAAAACGTAGACAATTCCAAGATTGGACGTATTCCGGTAAGCCGCTGCCAGGTTTCGGTGATCCGAAAGCACGCCTCTTAATCTTAGGGTTGGCTCCAGCGGCGCATGGTGGTAATCGTACAGGTCGAATGTTTACTGGCGACGGATCTGCTCGTTTCCTTATGCCCGCTCTGTATCGTTTCGGTTTTGCCAATCAACCCATTTCTGAAAAAATTGATGATGGATTAGTTTTAAGAGACGCCTATATGACCGCGATAGTGCGATGTGCCCCACCTAAGAACAAGCCGACTCGTAGAGAAATTGAAACATGTCGACGCTACTGGACTAACGAGTTGGAGTTACTCCCAAACCTACGCGTGGTCCTAGCGTTGGGCCGACTTGCCTTCGATACCTACGTGCAATTTCTTAAAACACAAGAGATCGAGACCTCAAGCTATCGTTTTGGACACGCATCATTCTTCAAGTTGCCTAATCCATATCCGGCCTTGTGTGCGTCGTATCATCCGAGTAGGCAAAACACTCAAACAGGAAAGTTAACGGTGAAAATGTTCGACAAAGTGTTCCAAGAAATACGAGCATATTTGGCAAAATAGTTATTTCGAATGCCCTATATGTAGAATCTGACTTATTCCAAGTCGAATAACAATGGAAACGCCTCGAAATCCGACCTTAGTGTACTGTAATCAATGTGGGTCACCCAATCCAGCACAAAACAAGTATTGCTATGACTGTGGAACATCACTGAATACTATAACCTGTTCCTTCTGTAGTACCATAAACCCTTACCATGCCTCCTTCTGCGGAAGTTGTGGCAGAAAGTTAGGCCATAAACACTAGTTAGTTTCGAGTCTGAGTTGCCTGTTTCAGTGCCCCGGCAAGATTTTTCAATTGTTTCGTGGTTCGCGATAGATTCTTTCCATTCTTCTCGATGATGTTTACGAAAGCGCTTCCAACTATTACCCCGTCTGCGCCAGCGTTCATAATCTGATTCACATGGACAGGTTTGGAAATCCCAAAACCGACAGCGAGCGGAATCGTTTCAGCAACTTCGTGGCTATATCTTTGAATCATCGTTAGAGTACTTTTTGCCATCGTCGTTCTCGCGCCGGTTACACCATAGAGCGAAACAAGGTATAGGAAGCCTGACGTCACATCCAAAATCCGCTTTAGCCTATCAGGACCTGTCGAAGGGGTAGCGAGGAAAATTGTCTCCATGTTTGAAGCTGTACATTCCTTTTTGTAGTCATCAGATTCTTCAACCGCAAGATCGGGGATTATCATTCCAGACACTCCTGCTTTCCGTGAGACGCGGAGAAATTTCGGTAGGCCGATTCTGAAGACGGGATTGTAGGATGTCATGATGATAAGAGGGATGTCGTGCCGTTCACGAACACTTTCAGCAATCTCTACCACGTCAAGTGGTCTACAGCCGCTTGCAAGTGACCGAGTCATTGCTCTCTGGATTGTGGGACCGTCAGCGATCGGATCTGAGAAAGGTATTCCAAGTTCTATAATGTCAGCTCCACCTTCGATCAATGCCTCTACAAGGAGAAGGGTTTTTTTGGGGTGCGGGTCACCCGCGGTGATGTAAGCAATCAGAGCGCCTTCGTTTTTCGCTTTCAGTGTACTGAAAATGTCGGAAATATCCGTCAAATCTTTACACCTAGCCTGTCAGCTACAACGTTGACATCCTTGTCTCCACGACCCGAGAGATTGATGACAACTATCTTTTCCTGAGACATCTTGGACGCGAGGTTCACCGCATAGTACACGGCATGTGATGATTCGAGAGCCGGGATTATCCCTTCATGTTTGCTGAGATCTATGAACGCCTCCAATGCCTGCTTATCTGTAATGGCAGAGTACCGTGCTCGCCCAGTTGCTTTCAAATATGCATGTTCGGGTCCGACGCCTGGATAATCTAGACCCGCCGAGATGCTGTGAGTTTGTGCGATTTGCCCATCGCGGTCTTGTAGAACGTAAGTAAGCATCCCATGAAACACTCCCTCTTGTCCGGCGCAGAGCGTGGCGGCGTGTTTGCCTGACGATAATCCCAGTCCTCCGGCTTCCACGCCGTAGAGCGCCACGTTTCGGTCTTCTAGGAATGGGTAGAATGCGCCCATGGAGTTGCTGCCGCCACCGACACACGCGACAACTGCGTCAGGCAATCTCCCTTCCTTTTGTAACATTTGTTCTTTAATTTCGTGGCCTATGACGCTTTGGAAATCTCTGACAATTGTTGGGTACGGATGTGGACCAACTACCGATCCGATCAAATAATATGTACTGTGTACATTCGTTACCCAATCTCGAAATGCTTCATTGATCGCGTCCTTCAGCGTTTTGGATCCCGATTTGACCGAGTGAACTTTCGCTCCGAGCAGATCCATGCGAAAGACATTGAGCTTCTGTCTCTCAATATCCTCTGAACCCATATACACTTCACATTTTAAACCCAAGGCTGCACAGGCCATTGCACTTGCGACTCCGTGTTGTCCTGCGCCTGTTTCAGCGATGATACGTTGTTTTCCCATTCTCTTGGCGAGTAAGGCCTGACCAATCGTGTTGTTAATTTTATGAGCTCCACCGTGAGCGAGATCTTCACGTTTAATGTAGATTTTAGCTCCACCCGCCTTCTTCGTGAGGTTAGCGGCATAGTAGAGCGGTGTCGGTCGACCAACGAACTCTTTGAGCAGATATGCGAGTTGATTCCTGAATTCGGCGTCATCCTTGAGAATTTCATATTTGTTTTCGAGATCGATTAGTGCGCTCATCAAAGTTTCAGGAACATATCGGCCGCCATACTTACCAAATTTCCCTACGATTGATTTGGTTGGTGTAGAAGTCAAGTATGGTTCTCCTTTGCGTTCATTATGAATTCCTTCATTTTCATGTGGTCTTTCACTCCCTTTGTTTCCTCTACTCCACCGGAAACATCTACTGCGTACGGTCTGACTTTTCGGATTGCAGACCGCACGTTTATTGGCGTCAATCCCCCGGCGAGTATAAGTGGGCGCGGGTAAATTCCATCACGGATTTGTGATGTGAGTCCCCAGTCGTGAGTGCGTCCTGTTCCGCCCATGCCAGTGTTGCTTGGTGAATCGGCTATAATAGCGTCTGAATATTTGCTTACGCGTTTAGCGTAGGCGGGCGATTTTCCATCAATCTGAGTCGCGAGAATTAGCGACAGATGAGGGTTGTGGTTACGCAAGTTTTTCACGATGGTTTTGTTGTGATTATGGAGTTGGAGTGCGTCCGGCCGTAGGATGTCAGAGATCTTTCGTAATGTTTTCAGGTCCATTGAAGATGTTACTGCAACTTTCGTGTTGAACACGGGAACTTGCTTAATCAACTTCTTCGCCCTGTTAAATGTGAGATTTCTAGGCGAGGAGGTTGTTCCTACCACGAATCCCAGAGCATCGGCACCGTATCGTATTGCTGCTTCTAAGTCACATGAACGTGTTATTCCACAAATTTTCACGCGCATGTTCTTCTCCTCATGCCAGTACAAACTCGCGGACTTTGCTCTCTGGATCTTCAGAAAGCATGATTGATGAGCCGATTAAGAATCCGTCGACAGACGATTTGATTCTGCGTATGTCGTCCGCTGTCTCTAGGCCGCTTTCGCTAATTATTGTCTTTTGAGTCGATTTTGAGTTAGTCAATATTCTCGCTGTCGTTTCGAGATCGATTTCTAGTGTCCTGAGATTTCGGTTGTTCACGCCTATAATTTCAGCCGAGCTGGAAAGTGCTTCTTGAAACTCATGCTCGTTATGGACTTCGAGGAGTACTTCAAGTTGCAGTTCATGTGCGGCTTTCATGAGTTGGTTTAGCGATGATTGAGGTTTAATCTCTGAGAATATTGAATGTATGAGTAGAACGCAGTCAGCTCCGCATTTGCTTGCCGCCGTAATTTGTTTCTGGTCGATGATTATGTCTTTCATTAGTATTGGAAGTTTGGTTCGGGATCGGACGTGAAGTAGATTTGTTATGCTTCCGCCGAAATTGTCTGGTTCCGTCAGGATGGAGAGTCCTATCGCTCCGCCTTGCTGGAATTTCAGTGCAGCATCAATCGGATCAATTTTGGGTTTAAGTGGGCCTAGAGCCGGAGAAATTGGTTTGATTTCCGCTATTATCGCGTTGTGTGACGCGTTTTTGATTTGACGCGAAAGACTGATTGGTTTGTGCTTGGAAGTTTCATCGAGATCGTAGTATCCTTCTCGAACTCTCTTCTCTGCGTCGTTGACGAGTTTGTTAAGGAAGTTTTCCATTCTCTTCTTCTATCCTTTCGAGTTTCGCTTCGTCACCGTTCGTCAATTTAACGAGTTGTCTCAATTTTTCATGCGCTTTGCCGCTCATGATAGATTGACGAGCGATTTCTACTCCTGACGGCAAATCGCCCGCTAGTCCACCAACAGTTATGGCCGCCGCTGCATTTGCAAGGACCATCTGGAGCCTGCTTGAAGTTTGCGGCTCTGTTGCGCTGATAATCCTGACAAAAAGTTTGGCGCTTTCGAGTATGTCGAGTGCGCCTATTTGGTCAGGGCTAGCTATGTCTAGGTTCAGGTTTCGAGGGCTGATCTCTTGCGTAGATATCTTTCCGTCTTTCAGCCATGCGAGTTTTGTTTTGCCAATGATTGATATTTCGTCCAAGCCATCTAATCCGTGCACTACGATTGCTTCCTGAAGTTGGAGTTTCTGAAGTACGGACGCGATAGGTTCTACGAGGTTAGGGTCATAGACCCCTAGCACTTGCGAGTTTGCGTTTGCAGGATTAGCTAGGGGGCCGAGTATGTTGAATACGGTTCGGATACCAATTTCCTTGCGAGGCATGACCGCGTTTTTCATTGCGGGATGAAATGCTGGGGCGAACATGAATCCTATTCCGATTTGCTCTATCGCCTTTTGGATCGTTGCAGGTTGTGCGTTTAGGTTAACTCCGACCGCTTCTAGAACGTCGGCGCTGCCACACTTGCTTGTGACGGAACGGTTTCCATGTTTCGCTACAGGTATTCCTGCTCCTGAAGCGACGAAGGCGGCTATTGTGCTAACGTTGAACGTTTTCATTACGTCGCCGCCTGTACCACAGGTGTCGACGATTCTTCCTTGCACTTGGGGTTTGATGCGGATTGCATGTTCCCTCATTACTAAAGCGAAGGCAGTGATTTCGTCAACCTTCTCTCCTTTCATTCTTAGTGCAGTGAGGAAGGCTCCGATTTGTGCTGGCGTAGCTTCACCTGTTATTATTTCGCGCATTGATTGTTGCGCTAAATCGAACGGCAGATCCTTATGATCGGCAAGTAGTTGGATGGCTTCTTTAATCATCTTAGGATTCCTTCAAGAAGTTCTTGATGATCTTCAAACCTTCGGAGGTCAGAATTGATTCGGGATGGAATTGGACTCCGTAGATGGGATATTCACGATGGGTAAATCCCATTATTTCGTTATCATCTAATGATCTGGCATTTTCTTCAAGGCATTTCGGGAAATCTGTACGTGAACATACTAACGAATGGTATCTTGTGGCCGTTAGGGGGTTGCTGACGCCTTTGTATATTCCGTCAGTGTCGTGCTCTATTAGGCTCGTTTTTCCATGCATTAGTCGTTTTGCGGGCACGATTGATCCGCCGAAGGCGTAGGCTATGCCTTGATGTCCGAGGCAGACGCCTAATGTGGGGATTTCAGGACTCACGTGCCTTATGACGTCTAAGCAGACACCGAAAAATTTGGGGTCGTCTGGTCTTCCTGGTCCGGGTGATATGATTATTCTGTTCGGCTTTAACTGCTTTACTTGATCTAATGTAATTTCGTTGTTTCTGTAAACGAGTGGTTCGGCTCCGAGTTTGCCGACGTATTGAGCTAGGTTATAGACGAATGAGTCGAAGTTATCTATTATCAGAACTTTCATTTTATCCACTCCTTATTCGTAACGCGCGAAGTAACGCTCGTGCTTTATGTTCTGTCTCGAACCATTCTCTGCGCGGCTTTGAATCGGCTACTATGCCGGCTCCGGCCTGTACGTAGGCACGGTTCTGGTTAGCTACAAGCGTACGTATGGTGATTGCGAAGTCGGCGTTGCCGTTATATGAGAAGTAGCCGACGGCACCCGCGTAAGGTCCTCTCCTAGTTGGCTCAAGTTCATCAATGATTTCCATCGCTCTCTTCTTAGGTGCGCCAGACACAGTTCCAGCTGGGAAGATGCCCTTGAACGTGTCGACAGAATCGGTGTCAGCGCGAAGTTGACCTGTCACACGCGATACGATGTGTTGAACGTGACTGTATTTCTGTACGACCATAAAGTCTGGTACGCTTACTGTTCCGAACTGGCAGACTTTGCCAAGGTCATTTCGGGCTAGGTCCACTAGCATAACATGTTCCGCTCGTTCTTTAGGATCTTTGAGTAATGCTGATGCCAAACGTCTGTTCTCCTTGACGTTCGCGCCTATCGGCCGAGTGCCGGCTATAGGAAATGTCTCCGCAGATCTGCCATCTACGCGTCCTAACATTTCTGGACTCGAACCAACAATTGCTTTGTCCTTCATCTTCAGGAAATACATGTACGGGGAGGGATTGATTTTACGTAACTTGTTGTAGAAGTTTATGAGATCGCCTTTGAATGAGAACTCGAAGCGCTTGGAAAGTACGACTTGAAAGATATCTCCTGCCTTCACGTATTCCTTTGCTTTCTCAACCATCGAGGTGAAGTCTCGTTGCGTCATGTTCACTTTTACTTCATCGGTTACGAGATCTGTTGGTTTAACTGATTGAGCTAACAGTTGCTCTATGTCGCGAGATCTGTTATCATCATACCAGTAGTAGTATGCTTGGTCGTTTAAGTGATCGAACACTATTCCATCATCGAAGACTCCGAATTCTAAGTCTGGGAGTTTTAGATTATCCGGAGCTTTGCTAGGTAAAGATTCAATGTATCGAATCGCGTCGTATGAGACATACCCTACGAGTCCGCCTACAAAACGAAATCCACGGTAGGATGTGTAATTGTCTACTAGGTTATTTCTGAGCATACCGAACGGGTCGTTCGTATGCATTGACGAATGATGAGCCCCTCCATCGTTGAGGGTTTGCTCCGAGTAGTTTCCATCTTTGACCTTCAATATTTTGGACGGTGCGAATCCGATGAAAGAATACTGGGCTAGCTTTCGGGGTCCTTCGGCCGATTCGAGAATGTAGCAGTAATCGCTGTGGCCGCTTATTGCTTGAAATGCTTCCAAAGGATTAGAGGTGTAACGAAACTTCTGAAGCTTTAACCTACGTTCAGTGCGTGTTACGGTTTGCTGGGCGTTGTGCCCAAAGACTATACCCCATAGCAGCCATTTCCATCCAATATTTCGAAGCTGCCGTAAAGTACATCATTGTATTATTTAAGTCTGCAGCGTACACTAATGTACACTGAGTGCTTACAGGCGGAATTCTATCCAGTCCGTCTGGATCTCGACCAGTTTTAGTATACTCTCCGTGCTCTCTAGATCACACGTGAGGCGTTCTCGTTGGTTAAGATATACACTCGGACTGGTGACGGCGGAGAAACCGGACTGGTAGGAGGGGTTCGCATATCCAAAGATTCTCTTCGCGTGCAGGCCTACGGCGAAGTGGACGAATTGAACTCGGTCCTAGGAATAGTCCGCTCATTTCTGGTTGATACTGAACTCAACAAACTACTCCGAGATCTTCAACGCGACCTCTTTGTTGTTGGAGCAGATCTTGCGGCACCGATAGGAGTTCGCAGCAATGTTCCCAGAATTACTGGGGAAAGAATTACTGAGCTTGAAAAAGCAATCGATGGCTTGGAGCAAGAACTTCCTCGTCTGCAGGTGTTTATACTCCCAAGCGGAAATCAACCAGGGGCTTTTCTCCATTTTGCACGTACCGTAGCGCGACGAGCCGAGAGAACTATCGTTACTCTTAGTGGCAAGGAGACTATCAATGAGCAAATTATTCCATACATGAACCGGTTATCCGATCTACTATTCGTGATGGCTCGAGTAACTAATCATCGAAACCGTGTCGACGAATTGCAGTGGCATACAAATTCAACGCCCGAAAACGAGCACTTGGGTAAGCCATGATACCATCTTTCGTTTACTGAAGATTTTTTATAGATACCACCGGAACGATCATGTATGACTTTCGTCTCGGACACGGTCGCGGTTGCCCGGAATGAACTGTATCGGTTCAGACGAAGTCGCAGTGCGATCCTGATCTCACTTTTCATTATTCCGCTGTTCTTCACGTTTTCGCTCGTTGCCGGTAGTGGCGGAGCCGTCACATCCTATTCGCCAACAGCCGATATCCCCATCGCGTTTGTTGACAATGATAATACTCTCGCTTCACTCCGCCTGCTACAAACTCTGGCCAGCTCTAAGGATTTTCATCGAATCATTCAGAGCTACAATGAACAATCTGCTATCGCGGAGTTAGGCTCTAAGAAGATCTATGCCGTTATTGTTGTGCCGAAAGGCTTTCAGAATAACTTAGTGAACGGCAACGAGGCTAGGATCACGTTGTATACTGACGATAGTGAACCTGGGATGTCTGCTCAGATTGATTCAACTCTGACCATTTACGTTCAAAGGTTCAACGGCAATCTCGAGTTTCAACCAATACTTACGCCTCTCCAAGAAAGTTCAACGTCTGGCGTCGAAATGCTTGAACTGGGTTGTCTCTGTGGAGCGTTCAACATTGGCTTGACAGTCGTCTTAGCTGTGGTGCAAATTTTCGCTTGCTTCTATGAAATAGCCGGAGGCATAGCGCATCAGCGAGAAACGGGAACGTTCGCACGCCTACTAATCACCCCGATGCAGACCGGATCAATTATCCTTGGAATCACGATCTTTGACGTTGTGCTGAGTACTATTCGTACCTTCATAGTTCTCGGCTTATCGATGTTCGTGTATGGCGCAAGTCCAAACACGGACCTAGGTACAATTCTCATTTTGTCCCTACTCATCGCGCTGGTAACCATGGGCCTAGGATTTGCTGTTGCCGCGTTCAGGGTCGGGACGCGTGCTGTTGTTATTATGGAATTTTTCTTAGTGTTATTCTTGTTCGCGTTTAGCGGACTCTGGGTCGACGTAGAACTGCTCGTCGGCATCACACGGATCATGGCATACATACTGCCATTCACTTACGCTTATGACGCTCTAAAGCGAACTATCCTCTTGGGCATCCCATTACTTCTTCTAACAACAGACCTTGAGGTATTGGTCGGTTCAATCATCATCTTGTTCGGCCTGTCATACTTTCTCTTCCATCACTCAAGGGAGAAACTCGCAAGTTGACATGGTTCCTTCGGCAAGTAACAGCGGTCACCGTGAAAGAGCTGAAACAGCTACGCCGTGATCCAGTCTCATTACTCCTCACGATACTCTTCCCAATCATGCTCATCAGCATATTCATCGCCCTGAACGCAGTATTCTCAGCGCCCAGCTACAACATTGCAGTCGGCGTAGTGGATTTAGATAATACTCCCGCCTCGAAAGCCTTGATGGACAGATTGGCTACATCATCCGTTGTACACGTTACCGAGATCTACCAGGACGAAGAACAAGCGTTCGCTGCAGTCAACAACGGACAAGTAGTCGGATCAATTATAATCCCGAAGGGATTCGGAAACGCCCTCGCACAAGGGCAGGCATTTATCATAACCGACACCGACAATTCCAAGATCACATCTTCCGGTCTCATACTTGGTGAATTACAGGCGCAATCTTCCGACTTGCTGCTAAAGAACACCGAAAGCGGCAATCAACTTGGAGTAAAGAATTTGCAAGTGGAAGTCATCTGGAGACCCATATCAGGTCGACCAGTCACAACAGGAGACCCCTATTTACCCGGCCTTCTCGGTATGATCATACTACTGGGCGCCTTCGACGACATAGTGAACGCAATTTGCAGGGAAAGGGAACGTGGAACTTTTCCAAGACTAATCCTAACTCCAACAAGTCTCCTCGCGATCTATACTGGGAAGATGGCTGCGACCGTTGTACTCACCATCATTCGTACCGCGGTAATGCTCGTGATTCTGCGCGCTACCGGGATGATAATTCGAGGGAGCATTCCACTAGTTTTTCTAACAACTGCGCTAATCGCCACGTTCACTTTATCGACAGGTTTAGTCATATCGTCTAGAATCAGAAGTTCAGCTACACTCACGTTCCTAGAAATAGCTATGACGTTCCCTCTACTCTACCTGGCCGGCGTTTGGTCCGCGCCTCTCATGCTCGATCCTACAGGCAAATTCATTTCATTAAGTCTTCCATGGACGTATGGTAACGATGCCCTTCGCCGCATAATGTTTCTGGGATTAGGCCTCAATTCTCCATCCGTGAGTGGAGATCTATTCATCCTTCTCGCAAGCACACTGATTCTCCTCCCCGTGGCACTGGTATTATCCAAGCGCACCATGTAACCCAACGATAGAGTTGGTCTCCATAGCATCATATCCACATCCATCGACTTCAGTTTTCTACTGGTTACGGATTTCTCGAGGGAGAGTTTCGAAGAGCGATTAACGCTGTTGGTTTCCTGCACGATTTTAGTAACTATCAAACCAAACAATCGCTAGTCTATGATTTGGAGGAACCGTTTCGATGGATTGTAGATCTGAGTGTTATGCTGGTGCGCACAAACACGGTTCAGACTGAACCCCAGGTGTGCTCGCAGTTGCAGTAGCTTTTGCCGAAGTCCCCATTTTTTATTGTGCGAGTACCGGTTTTGAATTTGAAATCGGTGACTCTTGCAGGGTATTCATTGTAGAATATTCCATGCCAGAGTGGTCCTATGAGGGGTTGCGATAATTTCCAGCAACATCGTGCATAAGTCGCCATTTCGATAGTCAACTCGCCTTCATTCGAGAAAGCGTTTACACGGAATATGGGAAGGTCCTTTTCGTAACGTTTGGTGATTCTAACATTTTTCATTAAATATTCCTTCCTTTCTTCAGGATCGTAAAACCTGAGGGACTTTGAAAACGTCATTTCACCCCAGTCCATCAGACTATCGTGAGATTTCGAGCGTCTGAGCATTGGTATTCCGAGATGCGGTAGGAAGTATTGCAGATAAGCGCCATTGTCCCATTGTACTATAGCCCAGTACCAACATGGAGTTATCGACATTTGCACTTTCTGGAAATAGCATCTGCCCTTTAGAAGAGTCTCGTTTTCGCCTATTCGGATTTTTCCAGATGACAAGAGTGCTCTATATTTCAGCATAGAATACCCAATGTTTCCGACGAATTTCTTGCCTGTTGGCAGCAGGTCCGCCAGCGTGTCTTTCCACCGTTGATTTGATAGTTCGATTCCAACATCCTCGTTACGCATATTCAGCTGGAAATCTCCAGAACTGCCTGCAAAGGAATAGGTTCCCTTGTCGCTCTGCACGCTGATTCGTCCAACGCGATCTTCCCACCATGTTTCGGTCTTCCCATGATCGAGAATGAAGGGTTCATGCATTTTGTTTCCATCATAATACCAGGAAGCCACGATCGAGTCGAAAGCCGCATGATTGTTTTCGTTGGTTTCCATAGGTATTTTTGGTCGCCAATGATAAGAATCATTCACACGAAGCTCTTCGCAATTCCTCGTAACCCAAAGAACCATGAGTTGCCTAGGGAATTCAGGGCGATCGGGATTCTCGAAGAAATGGATCCACCACCACCAGTGCCAAGTACGGTTTGCAAGCATATTTTCAGGATAAGTCTTCCAAATGTCACTGAATACTTGGTGCATGCAAACCCAACAGAATATTTTCGCGTGGATGCGCACCAGCATCCATCCCAATTAAATGATGTTGCATACCCACACACATCACGTCAAAACAGATTGAAAATTTCATAGTTTAATGGGTTAGCGTGGATTAACCTCTGAATCTACCAATTACGAGAATCTTGCTTGCGATTCGCTTATTATACGAGTCCTAACAAGTTTTGAAGGAGAGTGGAGATCATCATGGCCGAGCGTGCAGGGAAGATCGCTTTCATTCAAATCGCTCCAACTGCCGGCGAACGTCTGGTCTCTGTGCAAGAGATGCGGGCTGTTGCAGGGGAAGGTTTGGATGGTGACCGTTACTTCAAGAAGATAGGGACTTTCTCGAACAAGCCGGGGACTGGTCGTCATCTTACACTCGTCGAGCTCGAGTCGATTGAAGCCCTCAAGCGTGATTTGGGAATCGACCTGGAACCTACCGAGACTCGTAGAAACATAGTGACACGTGATGTTCCACTCAACCACTTGGTAGGCCGAGAATTCAAACTCGGTCGTGAAGTCGTGGTTAAGGGGATGAGGTTATGCGAACCCTGCGATCATCTCGAGAAATTGACGGTGAAGGGAGTTAGTGAGGGGCTTCTCCATCGAGCTGGCCTGCGCGCCGAAATAATCAAAGGTGGAACGATCAGAGTCGGCGATCCGGTCACCTACGTAACAAGTTAACGGATACCCTAACCCAGATTCATGAATTTTGTCCTTCACTCAATGTCTCACTGATGACTTTATGGTTAGCACGATTGACCCAGGCAGAGAAATATAATCACTAGGTTAGCAGCAGGAGCCGCTGGCATTGACTTGGGTTTACAGGGAAACAAATGGGAAGCGATAATAAAGAAAGCGAGCAGACATCCTACTGAACATTGCTCCAAGCATTAGCTTCGAACTCTACTATAGTCAACGGTTCTTCAACTGAACCATTTTACACAATACTGGGCGCGGCTCTTGGTGCTTTCATAAGCTTCTTCCTATTCATCGCGTGGGATTCTTGGAGAGCATCCAAACAGAATGAAGCTGAAAGAAAACGGATTTTGGGGTTACTTGCGGTTGAAGCTACTGAAAACATACTTCGAGGTGAACAAATTCAAAGCATACTATACAAAGAGCTTGTTGAATTGGTGTGGAGTAGTGGCGACACCTACATCCCTTCTCCTCCATTTCTTTCGTCTGATGGGTGGACAATTGCGAAAGCGGGAAATCTGCTCAAGCACATAGGAGAAAAGAATCTCCAAAAATGGATTCTGGCTTATAGCAATCTAGCTTTGGTTAATGACAATTTGCGGGGTCGAGAACTCTTCAAGGGATCTAGCCACGCTCTGCAATCCTACCAAGAGAACATGAGAAGATATGATGGGGCCATAGTAACTGGAACAGCTGTATACCTACAGCGAAACCAAGAAGCCCTCGATACTCTCCCAACTGAAGTGAGAGTCCCCATGAAAATTACCACTTCACCCCCTAGAAGTTACCAGAGGAAGAAACCACGTCCCTAAGTTACCAGAACCGGGTATGCTGGTGCGGGCAGTCAGATTTGAGCTCATAATTCTTGAATGGCCTTCTTGACCTACCCCCCATCCCTAGTTGAAAGCCGCCTGAATTCCTGAGTCATTTGGTTATTCCGTCAAGAATCTGATCTTTCAAGAATCCTAAATGCAGCAACTTTTCGCAGTTGCGTAACTTTACCAATCAATCGTAGCTTTGTTCTTGATTTGGTTTACATGGTTCTCTTAGAGAGCTGTATGGCGATAGGCAGTAGGATCATGCTGCTCACCAGGAGTATGAGTAAATCGGTTACGACAGCCCTGTTTAATCCTATGCCTAGGTAAATTATTCTGCGAAGTGCGTCATTTCCGTACGTCCATGGGAGAGAGTTTGCGATTCTAATTCCGCCTGGTGCGAGCAACAGCGGTGATTGTGTTGTGCCCGCTAGGCTGAATAGCGGGAAGGTCATGGCTATTTCAAGAATTGTTAAGGTCGAGGATCTCCGAACCCTGGAGGTTATGACTAAACCGAGCGAAATCGTGAATATTGCTATGAGCGTAGTGGTCAAGAAAACTAAGAATAGACTCCCACGAACTACAAGGCCGTCAAGCCTGAAAATCATTAGCATTAGAGCAGTGCGAATAATTGTAAGCACGATGGTAGCTGCCATCTTACCGCTGTAGATCGCTAGCAAACTTACTGGAGAGAGAATGAGGCGTGGGAAAGTTCCGCGTTCCCGTTCTCGAGTGATGGCGTTCGCAATGTCGTCGAAAGCCCCCAAGATAACAATCAATCCTAAGAACCCGGGAAGAATTATTTCGCCGGATATCGGTCGACCGGAGATCGGCCTTGTGATGACTTCTACCGGCGCTATCTTAACTCCAAGATTTGTTATCTCTCCGAGCTGTGACTCTGAGAGTATATTCTGGGCTGCGGCAGTTACGGCGGCAGAGGCGACAGATGATGTCGAGGGTTTCGAATTGTCCATCTCTATGCTGATGTATGCGTCTCCACGCGCAACTGCGTTGGCGAAGCCCTGTGGAATGACGACCGCTCCTTCCGCTCCCCCTGTGTTCACTACTTGGAATGCTTGTTCTTCGGTGTCCAAATATTGTGTGACGACTATGTCATTTGAAGCAGCTATGAGCCTAACAAGTTCTTTTGATGTTGGGGTTTGATCCAGATCTGCGACAACTATCGGAATCGCATGCGGCGTTACTGGTGAAAGGGCTGTTGAGATGACGATAAAGTTGCTAATCAGTATTATCGGGAACATGATTGTCAATATGAGTGAGACGGGGTCTCGACGTAACTGTTTTAATTCCTTGGCAGCTATTACTGCTGCGTCGTTAACGAATGCTTTCATGTTGCAAGCCTTTCTTTAAACTTCGCAAACATGAGTAGGGACATAATGTAGAAGCCGACAGTGGTACCTACGATTATCTGTATGTCCGTCGTAAGCGAAAGCAAGGGTCTGCCTACCAAAATCGTTTGACGTAGAGCATCAAATCCGTAGGTGAACGGAAGATTGGTGGCAATCACCTGCGCGATACCTGGGAGCAAGTCCTTGTCTACAACTAATCCGCTGAAAGCAAACAATGAGAGGACTATAAAGAACTCCATGATGACAACGGTTCTTGTTGAAACCTTCAGGGACGATACAACGAAAGCTAACCCCATTGTCATTAGAGCAAGAAGCAGAGAAAGCGTCAGGATTGTGCCTAAATCCGCGTTGGGACTGGCATGATACACAAAGATCGCTATTCCTACGACTATGAAGGTCCGAGCAGTTGCTAGAACGAGATC
>Ga0326727_10012123_pt1 | contig 19750 bp, 12 predicted proteins | sample MB2enrmetagenome_FD_207643 | JGI IMG/M metagenome (GOLD analysis project Ga0326727, IMG submission 207643) | Lab enriched peat soil microbial communities from McLean, Ithaca, NY, United States - MB29MY | ecosystem: Environmental > Terrestrial > Soil > Wetlands > Peat | place: USA: New York...
TTGCCGTCGGGAGCAAGGGCCACCACGTACACGGTACCTTCGTGTCCGGCCAACTGTTTCGGCGGCGTCTTCCCCGCGACGTCCCAGATGCGGACGGTCTTGTCGCGGCTGCCGGAGATCAGCGTCTTGCCGTCTCGGGAGAAGCGGATGCAGTTCACCGTGTCGCCGTGCCCAGGCAGCTCGCGAATTTGTACGCCGTCCGCCGGGTTCCACAAGCGGATCAGGCGGTCCGCGCTGCAACTGACCAGGATCTTGCCGTCGGGGCTGAAGTCGATCGCAGAAACCGGTTCCTTATGCGCCGCGATGGTTCGCACCGGTTTGCCGTCGGCAACAGTCCACAGGTTGACGTTGTTGTCGTAGCTGGCCGTGGCGAGGAGGTTGCCATCGGGAGAGAACACCAAACCGCAGACCAGACCACCATGCGCCTTGAATTCCGCTGCAAGCGCCATCGCAAACCCTCCCGTAAACAACGAGGAACGCAATTTCGTCCAAGCCGCAGCTTGTCACCCGCGGCACCTCACTCGCACACGGCTCTTGACACGCACTTGCCGCACGCCGCCGCGGAAACGAAGCCGAGACGCCTGATTATCGACGCCTCGGAGAACGACTTCAACCCCCGCCTTTGAATTCACATCACAACGGCTGCGCAGCGGAGCGGATTCCTGGGAAGCGTATGGCCGAGATGAGACGCGTCGGACATCCACCGGTTGTCGGGCACCACGGCCCGGCCGTCTGTTGCCTTGGGATTTCTTGCGGTGCGTCGGTTGTGACGCCCGAGGGCCCGGAGGACGGCCACCAGGCCAGCCACGGAGCGCCGGACTGTCAGCCCCACTTGCGGTGGGGTGCGTGCCCGGCTATGCTGCCAGAAGTGGAAATCGTGTTGCAGGGTTCCGGCATACTGGTGAGTTATCCAACGTCATGGAGTGTGGCCAGTGCGTTTCTCTACATGCCTTGCTACGTTGGTGCTCTCACTCTTCGTCAGTGCCCCGGCCGCGACCGGAGCGTCAAGCCGGCCCGTGATCAAGGTCACGGCCGACAACACGGTCATCTCGCAGTCCTGCCGGGTAGTGATTCCGCCGGGCACGGTAATCAAAGACACCGACGGCAATGGCGTGATCCAGATCGGCGCGCCAAACATCGAGATCGAGTTTACCGAGGGCTCGGTCCTCCGCGGGTCGCCGGCGGACACTCGCCCCGACGAGTACAAGGGCTACGGCATTCGTCTGAACGGGCACGCGGGCGTCACCATCCGTGGCGCGCGGGTGAGCGGATTCTGGTGCGGCCTCTGGGCGACAAAGGCCGACGGCCTTGTCGTCGACGGTATCAACGCTTCGGACAACCGGCGGGCCTACCTGAAGTCCACGCCCACAGCCGAGGACGGAGGCGACTGGCTTTTCGGGCACGATAACGACAAGAAGGAATGGCTCACGCGATACGCCGCGGCCGTCTACATCGAAGAGTCCGCCGGCGTGACCGTCCGCGACTCACGCGTTTGGCACGGCCAGAACGCGTTGTGCCTGGACCGCGTCACGGGGTCCAGGGTCTACGACAATGACTTCTCGTTCAACTCCGGCTGGGGCATCGCCCTATGGCGGTGTACGCGCAACGTGGTCAGCCGCAACGCCATCGACTTCTGCGTCCGCGGCTACAGCCATGGCGTGTACAACCGAGGGCAGGACTCCGCGGGGATCTTCGCGTTTGAGCAGAACAATGAGAACGTCTTTGTTGAGAACTCCGTGACTCACGGCGGCGATGGCTTTTTCGGCTTCGCCGGCCGCGAGGCTCTGGGCGAGATCGGCGGGCATCCGCTGGAGTGGTACAAACGGCGTGGCAACACGGACAACGTCGTCGTGGGCAACGATTTCTCGTACGCCCCCGCCCACGGCATCGAGAACACCTTCTCGTATGGCAACAAGTATCTGAAGAACCGGATCGTCGGCAACGCCATCTGCGGTGTCTGGGCCGGGTACTCGCGTGACACGCTCATCGCGGGCAACGATTTCGAGGGCAACGGCGAGATGGGCTACGGCTTGGAACGGGGTGGCGTCAACGTCGATCACGGCGGTGACAACTACATCGTCCACAACTCGTTCGTGAAGAACAAGTGCGGCATCCACCTCTGGGGCGGGGCGAACCCGGAGTTCGAGAAGAAGAACTGGGCCAAAGCCAACGGCTATGCCTCGACCGGCTCGGTCATTGCCGACAACACCTTCAACGGCGATGATCTCGCGTTCCACTTCCGCGGGCCCGGCAAGGTGACCATCGGGCCCAACAAGCTGGCCGACGTGGGCAAGGCGATCATCGACGAACCGGCCTACAGGGTCACACGCGATGAAAAACTGGTGGTCGCGCCGCTGAAGGTCCCGGCATACGAGGCCTTCGGCGAAAAGCACCCCGTGGGCGCGCGACCGGAGCTGCGCGGTCGCCAGAACATCATCATGACTGAGTGGGGACCATGGGACCATGTGACACCGATGGTGCGCCTTGTCAAGTCCGCCGGCGGGTCGGCCGTCTACGAAGTCCTCAAGACACCTTCGGCGCACGTGCGGGTGGAAACCGTGGGCGACAACGTGCGCGGTACCCTCGCGCCGGTGCCCGGGAAGACGGACGAGTCCCGGGTCACAGTCAGTGCCCTCCAACCCGGCGTGCGCTCCTACGTGCTGAAGGTACAGGCGGCGGGAAAGCCCCTGGCTGAGATCAAGGGGACGTTGCTCGCCGTCCAGTGGCGGGCAACGTTCTTCAAGTGGCCGAAGGATGTAGACCCGCGGAAGGACCTGGAGGGCTACCGCAAACTGGCCGAAGGGCCCACGGCGGTCTCGGCTCAAGTCGATCAGCTTTCGTTCAAGTACGGGATGCGCGGGCCCAGTGAGTTGGGCATCTCCGCTAAGATCACGGCCGCCAAGCTAGGCTCGGACCACTTCGGCATGGTCGCGCGGGCGCGCCTGCCCCTAACGAAGGGAACGTGGGAATTCACCACGCTGAGCGACGACGGCGTTCGCGTCAGCGTCGACGGCAAGCCTGTTATCGAGAATTGGACGTGGCATGGCCCCTCGCGCGACACAGGGAAGCTGACGCTGGAGGCCGACAAGACCGCGGAGATCGTCGTCGAGCACTTTCAGATCGACGGGTTCGCGGTCCTGGAATTCTCGCTGTCGCCAGCGGCGGAGCCAGCGCCGGTGAAGTAGTCCTGAGCAATGCGGGGCAACCGTTTGCGCAGGTGTCTCATCATGTGACTGTTTTGAGGCACTGCGGCCCGATGGCCCGGCCGCCTGTTGTCTTGCCAACTGGCAGGCTCACGCTGAGCATTCAAAGGCGTATGAAGGGGCGGGGCGGAGATGCTGCGCCGACGGAGAGGACGCCCAGGCGAAAGGTGGCGTGAGGGGTGTCCGGCACAGCCACCGAATCCTTGCGAGGCATAGTAAATGAACTGCGACTGCCAACGCAACGTCTTCAACTGCGAAGAGACCGTGCGGCGTTTCCTTGGCCTCCACCGGCCAGACGGCTCAAGCGACTTGGCTGCCCGCGATGAACTCATGGAAGCCCCACGGGGCAAACATGCCTTGGGACGATGCCTTGGCCCTCATGCGAGAGCACATGAAGGCGAAGAATCTGCGCCCCACGTCGATCCAACAGTATGAACTGTGCATCAGCAACCTTCGCAAAGTGTTCCCGAAGAGCAAAGGCCCGGGCGACATTACCTCCGCGATGGCCCAGACGTTTGTTGTCAAGCGGATGAAGGGCAAGCAGGACGAGAAGCCGTTGTCGCCCAGGACGGTAGAAGGCAACGTCGGCAACCTTTCAATCGTGTTCGGCCACTGGCTTCGGAACACGCTGAAGATCGTCACTATCGACCCGTTCGCCGACGTGGAACCCCCGAAGTGTGACAGGAAGCCGCCGCGGGTCATTTCGCCCGAAGAGCAAACGGCCTTCTTCGCGTGGATGGGCAAGACCTGGAAGGGCTGGCGGTTGCCCTTGCTCTTCCTGGATGTCAAGGCGGCCATTGGCTGCCGGATCGGCGAGCTATCGAGTGCCGTCACGGCCGGTCTGAAGGACGGCCGCATCCGCTTCGTTTCCGAATCGACCAAGGGCCGCAAAGATGCGGGCTTGCCGTCTGTCCCCGGCCTTGTTTGCCGAATTGCAGGCGATTGCCGGCCCGACCTACGTTTTCGAGCGGTTCTCAGAGCAGTTGGGGGAAGTCCACCTGAAGAAGGGCCACCCCGGGCACGCCAAGGCCGTCCGGGGCTTTCAGCCGCGTCGGCTGAAGAAGTGGCTTGAAACCCAGTTGCGGGTCTACCTTGATACGGCGGGGGCCGTCCGGTTCAAGTTGCACCACTTCCGCGGGACCGCCATGAGCAAGGCCCGGATGGCGCGGGTTGCCGAATCGGATGCCGCTATAGCCTTCGGGTGCAACCCCGGCACCATGCGGCAGCATTACCTTGCCTTGGATGAAGCCGCAATCGCCGACGACGTGTTCACGCGGATGGCGGCAGTGGAGCCCGCAAAATGAAATCTTGTGTTGGGAATGTGCTGGGATCGCGCCAGAGGGACGAAAAAAGGAGTCACGCCGGATCGACGTAACTCCTTTCATATCAAGGTGCCGAAGACAGGACTTGAACCTGCACCCCCTTGCGAGGACTAGGTCCTGAACCTAGCGCGTCTGCCAATTCCGCCACTTCGGCCAACTACGCCTCTTTGTACGCCAATTTCCCGCGAAATGCAAGCCCCTTGCCCTCCGCTGGCGACTTTTGCCACCGATGTCTGGGCAAATTGGGAGCAGTTGACCGGCTGGCCCTGCGGCCCGCCGCAACAATTGAATAGTTGTCGGCAATAGGATACGATAAGAAGGACTGGGCGGGCCCTGCTGGATGGCTCGCCGGGAGGGGGCCAGATGCGCTCTATTCGGTCCGTTGCGATCCTCATGGCGACGTTGACGTGGCTGGCCTGGGGCCGGCCGGCCTGCGCCCAGTTCTCCTCGGGCGGCAGCACGTCCGGCGGCATGTCCAGCGGCAGCATGTTCGGCAGCAGCGGAGGGATGTCCTCCGGCTTCGGGGGCAGCTCGACGTCCGGCTCGGCGTTTGGATCGACAAGCGGCGGGATGGGGATGATGAGCGCCGGGATGGGCGGGAGCACGGGCATGGGCCAAGGCATGCCCATGACGGCTGCCCAGCGACTTGCACAGGGGAGCCAGGCGGGGGGCTTCGTGGGCACGACCGCCCAGCAGATGCAGCAGAACTTTGCCGGTGCCGCGCAGGCCACCCAGGCGGGCGGAGCGATGGGTTCTTTCAATTCGCTAGGCGGCTCGTCGGGGGCGATGCCGGCGATGGGAGGCGGCCAGGGTGGCATGCAGCAGCGGCCGGGGGGAGCCGGCTGGGGCGGGGCCCAGGCCGCACGGAATCCCGCCATCCGTTGCACGCTCGCGGTGGGGTTCGACTTTCCGGCCAGCCAGCCCGGTACGGTCAGTACGGATTTGGCGGGGTTGCTGTCGCGGTCGCAGGCGATCCGGGCGCGGCAGCCGATCCAGGTGTTGCTGGAGGGAAGGACGGCGGTTCTGCGGGGCGAAGTTGCCACGGAGCACGGTCGCGAGTTAGCGGAGCAATTGGCTCGCCTAGAGGGTGGGATCGACCAGGTACAAAACGAGATTGTGGTGGCTGGCTCGACGCCGCCGGGTTCGCCGGCGGGGGCCCTGCAGGTGTCGCCGCAGGCGAAGCCGGCCAAGCCGGTCCCGTCTGGAACATACCGGCAGGCGCCGACGCTGGGGCCCGAGCTGCATCCGGCGGCAGCGGCGACGTCCACGCGCCAGGTGCCCAGCTCAACGGTCTTCCAGCAGTTCCAGCAGGGTCGGCCATCGGCGGGCCTTGAGAAGGCGGGCCTTGAGAAGGCGGGCCTTGAGAAGGCGGGCCTTGAGAAGGCGGGCCCTGGAAAGTCGCCGGGAAGCCATGCGGGCCTGGGGCAGCCGGCGGCGCGGTCTGCCACGCCCCCGGCGAGCCCTGCCACGCCGGCCCAGCGGTAGCCGGTGCGATCATCAGGCCGCTCGGGACGGGGATGGTCGTCGTGTTCATGTGCCGTACCGCCTCGCTTTGGGCGGGGCACTCTCCCGCGTACTCTCCGGGTGCGGCGGCAGCCGGCAAGGGGTCCTGATGTACGGCCAGTTGCACGCCCAGTGGGGCGGCCGGCGCTACGTAGGGCAGCGGCGGAGCCGCCGCGGCGCCCACGGCCGGCGGTAACGCACCCGGTGGCCCACCCGATCCGGCCTGGGGTGCCGGGGTGCCGGGCAGCAGCTCCCGCGACGGCTCCCCTACCACCGCGGTGCCCTCTTTCGGCTCGAAACGCACGATCAGGCTGATCTCCTTGCGGCATCCGCCCACCGCATCCCACGGAATCCAGACGCTGTAGGAGTGCCCCAGCGGCGACTTGCTGTAGTGGGACCGCAGTTGGGCGGCGGTGATGACGTATTTCCGGTCGGGCTTGGCGTGCTTCGCAACGGAAGTCTCTTCGTCGAAGGCGTAGACCACCAGGGTGCCGTCGACCTTGATGGAGCTGTCTTTCTTGGCCTCGTAGAACATCAGCCGCCCGCCGAAGCCGCGGACCGCCGGCTGGCCGGGCGGGTAGAGCACGGTCTCGCTCCACACGGCCACGATCCGGTCCGGCTTCTTCGGCTGGTCCTCCCGGTGGAACGGCCAGGACGCGGCCGACGCGAGGCCCGCCCAGCCAAGGCCAAGGGCCAGGAGCAGCCCGGCAGCGGGTATTCTTGTGCCTGTCATGGGGTCATCGGGCTAAGCCTGAGCGAGCGATAGGTGCCTTAATTGCGATACCACGGTTCCGGGGACGACGGCGGTCCGGGCGGATAAGCCTGCGTCGCGGGGCCGGCGGGCGAGGGACCTTGGGTGCCGGCGGGCCAGGGGGCAGCCGGCTGGTTGTAGCTCGCCGGCTGCACGCCGCTCTGCGGACCGCTTGCCGGATACCAGGCCTGCTGGCCGCCGATCGGGCCGATGATGCCGCGCGGAGCGGCCGCTGGCGGGCTCCCCGGTTGCCCCAGCAGGCCGGTACTGTCGTTGCGCGGGGCCGCGGTGGCGGGAGCGGGCGGGTCCGGCGTCGGCTGCGGCGTGGGCAGCAGCTCCTGCTCAACGGGCCTGACCTGGCCCGGCAAGGACGGCGGCGACACCGCCGGCGCCGGCTTGCCGTCCGGGTAGATCGTGGGGACCTCGCCGTCCCCCCAGGCGTCGCGGCGGTTCCGCAGTCCCGCTTCGCCGTAGAGCGCGGTCACGTCCGAGAGGCACCAGCTCATCCGCGCCGCTTCCGTCTGCTTGATCAGGTCCATGTCCGACTCGGTCCGCACGATGTGCGGCGTCATGATGATCAGCAGCTCGTCGCGTTCCTTGGACGTGCTGTCGTAGCGGAAGCAGGCGCCCACCAGGGGCAGGTCGCCCAGGCCCGGCACCTTGTGGTGCTCCTCGTTCTTGGTCGTGGAGATCAGGCCGCCGAGGATCACCGTCTGGCCGCTCATGGCGCTGACGGTGGTCTGGGCCTGGGTGTTGTTGATGATCGGCTGGCGGATGACCTGGCCCCCGGAGATGGCCACCGGGACGCCGGTGTTGATGTCGCCCAGATCCGACTTGGTGGCGTCGATCTGCATGACCACCAGTCCGTCGGGGCTGATCCGCGGGGTGACGCCCAGCATCAGGCCCACGTTCTGATACTGCACCGAATTGGTCTGGCCGACCTGCGAGATCGTCGTGTTGCTGATCGTCGGCACGCGCTGCCCGACCATGACGAAGGCCGGCTGGTTGTCCAAGGTCATGATCTGCGGGCGCTGCAGGATGTCGACGCGGTGCTCCTCGGCCAGCGCCCGCAGCAGGAAGCTGACGCTCTCGCTGGAGGCGGAGAGCACGATGCCGCCGTAGCCCAGCGTGGGGTTCGTGGTGCCGACGCCGAGGTTGGTGGTGCCCGAGCCGCCAACCTTGGCGGCGTTGGCCAGGGCGTTGGACGCCCCGCTGTTGCCGGGCGGCTGGGTGGTGAACTGGAAGCCCGGTTGGTTGGTGGCCGACACGACCGACTGGGTGGTGGTCTGGGTGCCGTTGGGCAGGGTGTTGGTGGTGGTGAGGTACTGGATGTTGTTGAGGATGCTGCGGTCGAACAACAGGCCGTCCTGCAGTCCCAGTTCCATGCCGAACTCGTTGGTGCAGCCGAGCGAGATTTGCGCGATGAGCACCTGGATCATGACCATCGGGGGCCGCGCGTCGAGCTCCTCGATCAGCTTCTTGATCTCCTCGAAATACCGCGGCGTGGCGCTGAGGATCAGGCTGTTGCTGACCGGCTCCGGCACGACGATCACCTCGTGCTCGATCTGCTCGAATGCGCTCATCAGCCCGGGCGTGGTCTGCGTCTGGACCTGGCTGCGGAGGAAGGTGCTGATGGCCTGGCCGATGTCGTTGGCCGGCGAGTTCTTCAGGCGGAAGACGTGGTTCTTGCGGTGCCCGGCGTCGCTGTCGTCCAGGCGGGTGAGGATCGCCTCGACCACGCGCAGGTCGCTGAGCGAGCCGGCGGCGATGATGCTGTTGGTCCGCGTGTCGTAGGCGAAGCGGAGCGGCACGGTGAGGTTCTCGCCCACGCCGGCCACCGGCGCGTTGGCGGACATGCCCTGGCCCATGCCCTGGCCGCCCATGGCGCCCTGGCTCGCCTGGGACTGGGCCTGGGCCAGAAACAGCGACTGCAGCATGCTCACCAGCGTGGCCGCGTCGCCGTTGACGATCATGAACACCTTGATCTGGGCCTCGGCCGAGGGCAGGCGGTCGAGCTGGCGGATGAGGGCCTCGAACAATTCCAGGCTTTCGACCGGGGCGGAGATGACCAGGGCGTTCGAGCGGACGTCGGGCGTGATCCGCACGTCGTTCAGGATGCCCGACTGCAACAGCCGCCGTCCCTTGACGTCGATCGTCAGGAAGCGGAGCATCACGGAGCGTTGGTCGCCGCCGGCGGCGGAGGTAGCGGGGGCCTGCGGCTGCGCGCCTGGCGCCCCCGGCGCCGCGCCGGCCCCGGTTGCGGCCCGCGGCCCGGCCGCCGCCCCGATCGCCGATTGCAGCACCGACGCCACGTCCTGGGCCAGCGTGTGCTCCAGCGGAATGATCCGCAGCTCGTTCACCGCCGCGCTCCGCGCCACGTCGATCCGCCGCAGCACCGCGGCCACCTCCTCCAGGTCCCGCGGCGAGGCCTGCACGATCAGGGCGTTGGAGCGGACGTCCGGCGTGACGCGGACCACCGCGCCGAGCTGCCCGCGGTCGGCAAACACCTGCGAGAGCGTGGCCTGCACCGTGGCCGCCGCCGCGTGCTTCAGCGGGAATACGCGGAACTGCGTCTCCGCCGCCACCGGTTGGTCCAAGCGCTGGATCAAATCCATGGCCCGCTGGACGTTCTCCTTCCGGCCCGCCAGGAGCACGGCGTTGGGTTTCACCAGCGGCGTGATGCTCACGCGGCCCTGCCGCGCCAGAAAGACCTCGTCGTAAAACTGGCGGAGCACGGTGGCCAGCGCCAGGCAGTCCACGTGCTGCAGCCAGTAGACCTCGACTGCCGGCTCCGTCTCGGCGCTGAAGCGTTCGATCTGCTGGATCATGTCGACCACCTGGTCCACGTCGTTGCGGCCGCCGCGGATCACCAGGATGTCGAGGCCTTCCAGCGATTCGATCTGCACCGGGTTGACCAGGCCGCCGAGCGCTTTGGCGCCTTCGGCGCGGGCGTCGGCGGGCGGCCCGGCGGCGGGCGACGGCGCCGCCGGCGCGGGCGCCGCCGCGGTGGGCGGGACCGGCGGGGGCGGGACCGCCGCGGGTGCATCCGCGCGCGGCTGAAACAGCGCCAGCGTCATCGGCGCATGCGCCGCCGCAGGGCCCATGGCCGTGACGACCGCCTGCGCGGCCCGTTGGACGCCTTCGGGCCGAGAGGTCCAAAGCGGCACCACCCGCGTGCTCCGCTGGCCGTCGCGCACGGGGTTATCCAAAAGCTGCACGAGACGCCCGCAGGCGTCCACCGCCGAAGCTGGTCCGTCGATGACCACCCGCTGGGCCGGACTGTCCAAGGTCAGCAGCACCGCGGCGCCGGAGGCCAAAGCCAGGCGATAGCGCCGGATTTCCTTGCTGCCGCCGGGGGTCGCCGACAAACGGTTGCCGAGCATGCTCCATAATGCCGCTTCGAGCTGTTCCGCACTGAGGCGGCGCAAGGCCACGCTCCGCGACCGTACCTGGCCGGCCGACACGGCTTGCGGCTTTGCACGGTTCCCCGGCAACGGGGCAGCCGCCGACCCGCTGCCCGGGTGCCCCGCGCTCTCGGCCGCTACCGCGGCCAGCCGTTGGCTGACCTGCGCCTGGACTTCCGCTGGGGCCTGCACAACCACTTGCGACGTCCGCCGGTCCGCCGCGATGCGTACGCCCGCGATGACCCCAAACTCGTTCAACAAGCGATCGGCCGCATCCTGGGCCGTCCCCGCCGGGCAGGAATAGACCTTGACGGTCATGCCGCTCTCGGCCGGCCCGGGGGCATCCGCGGCTGTGGCCAAGGGGGCATCTGCGGCCATGGCCGCGGGGCTAGCGATCCCTGCCAGCAGTGCCAGCATCAGCCAGGCGTTGCGGAACACCGGCCGCTTGCCTCCACACAGATCGTATGCCTGAAGTTCCCTTGTCACAGCAGTTTGCGATGATCGCCCTGCCTGTCCATGCGGTCGCGACGCCGCAAGAGCGCAGCGCCAAATCGGGCCGCAATCTTTGCGCAGGAGGAATAATCGGCAAACTTTGCCCAGTTCTCCAGGGGAAGTCACCGATTCCGCTCAGGCGAGCATGCGGCCGAGGTGCCCGGCGACGCACTCGGCCAGCACGGGCGGATTGTAGCCGCCTTCCAGAACGCTCACGAAGCGGCCGCCGGCGTGGCAGCGGGCCACTTCCAGCACCAGGTCGGTGATCGTCACAAAGTCCTCGGTCTCCAGGCCCAGGTTGCCGACCGGGTCCTGGCGATGGGCGTCGAAGCCCGCGCTGGCCAGCACCAGTTGCGGCTTCAAGCGATCGGCCAACTGCTGCAGCTTGGCGGCGAAGACGGCCAGGTAGTCTTTCCGCGGCGTGCCGAACTCGATGGGCAGATTGAGCTTGGTGCCCCGGCCGGGCCCGCCGCCTTCCTCGTCCTCGCTGCCGGTCCCGGGGTAGAACGGCCAGCGGTGGATCGAGAGCAGTCCCACCCGCGGCTCTTCCCAGAAACTGGCCTGCGTGCCGTTGCAATGGTGGATGTCGAAGTCGACGATCAGCACGCGGTCGAGATGGAACTCCTCGACGGCCACTTTCGCGCCCACGGCCACGTTGTTGAACAGGCAGAAGCCCATGGCGCGGTTGATCATGGCGTGGTGGCCGGGGGGACGCACCAGGCACAAGGCGGTGAGGTCTTCGCCCCGCAGCACGCGCTGGACCGCGTCGGCCATCGACCCCGCGGCCATCAGCGCGGTGTCGTAGGAGGCAGGGCTGACGACCGTGTCGGAATCGGGGTGGCCGCCGCCCGACTTGGCCATCGCCCAAATCTCGTCGATGTAGGCGGGCGAATGGACGCGGGCGAGCCGGCGGCGGTTGCACGGCTCGAAGGCCGGGCGGGTGCAGCGGGCATCCAGGCCCGTCGCGCGGAGGTGCTCCGCGATGGCCCGCAGCCGCTCCGCCTGCTCCGGATGTGGCCCCGTGGCGTGGTGCAGGAAGCAGGGATCATCGTAGAGCAGCGTCATGGAATTCCCGGCGGGGCCAGCGTCACAGGGTAATTCTTCCCCCGCCCGCACGGCCTGTCAAGCCGCCACCGTGCGGCTATGTTTTCTGGCGGCCTCTTGTGTGCCACGACCAACCTTCGGTCGGTGCCCGGCCGGGGAATCGTCGAGAAGCCCGGCACTGCTTGCGGGCGGTAGAACTACCGGCGACTCCCGGCAAGCAGTGCGCGTTGGCGGCTCCGCGCAAGCAGTGGCACACGCAACACTTGCCACCGCCAGTCCTGTACGTTGTGCTTCAGTCCTGTAGGTCATGCTCCAGCATGACTTGCTCGCCGCGGACGAGGCGGACGCCGGCGGCCCGCATCGCGTCGATGGCCCTGGCCACGTCGCCCGGATGCAGTTCCACGCCGCGGCAGGCGTCCTCGACGAGCCAAGTGGTCAGCCCCAGCGCGACGGCGTCCAGCGCGGTGAACTTCACGCAGTAATCCGTGGCCAGCCCGCAAATGTAGACCTCGCCGACGCCCTGCTCGCGGAGGTATGCATCCAGGCCGGTTGCCCGGCGGCGGCCGTTGTCGAAGAAGCCGCTGTAGCTGTCCACGGCGGGGTCGGTGGCCTTGCGGAAGACGCGGGCGATGCGGCTGCGCCCGAGCGCCGGGTGCAACTCGGCGCCGGGCGTGCCCGCCACGCAATGCACAGGCCAGAGCACCTGCGGCAGCCCTGCCAGCTCGATCACGTCGCCGGGGCGCTTGCCCGGATGGTTCGCCGCGAAGCTGCCGTGATTTGCCGGGTGCCAATCCTGGGTGGCCACGACGAGGTCGAAGCGGTCCTGGAGGGCGTTGGCCAGCGGAACGACCCGGTCGCCCTCCGGCACGGGCAGTGCCCCGCCGGGGCAGAAGTCGTTCTGAAGGTCGGTCAGGATCAGGGCTTTCATCGGGTCGTCAGTTTTCAGTCGTCAGTTGTCAGTTGCTACGGCCTTGCCACCTTCCGCGGCACTGGATTCCGCTCTCTGCAGGAGTTGCGCGCGGCGCTCGTGCAAGCCGGCCTCCAGGCCGACGAAGTAGCGGTACGGCCTGGCGAGCCGCTGGATGCCGGGGGGAAACAGGTCCAATTGAGCCCGCAGCCGCCGACGGCTCTCCTCCAGCGACGGCAACTCGTAGACCCGCCGGCCGCTGCGAAACACCGGCACGAGCAGGTCTTCGCCGGGTGCGGCGGCGGAGATTGCCTTCCGCCGGGTTCCGGCGGCCGGGTCGATGATGGTGCAGGCGCCTTGGGCGGGGTGTTCTTCGTCGAAGATCGCGTCGCCGATGGCCCGCCGCGGAGCGTTGCGGCCGTGATAGCGGCGGACCTGAAGGATGCCGGGCGTGGAGACCTTGCCGGTCTCGTCCGAAACTTTCACGCGGTCTTGCCAGGGCTGGCCGGCCGTTCGCACGGCCGAGAGCTTGTAGACGCCGCCCAGAGCGGCATCGTCGAATCCGGTGATGAGCCGCGTGCCGACGCCCCAGGCGTTGATCTTCGCCCCCTTCCGCCGCAGGCTTTCCAGGAGGTATTCGTCCAGGTCGTTGGAGGCGAGGATCACGGCGTCGGGGAAGCCGGCCTCGTCGAGGATCCGCCGGGCCTCGGCGCTAAGGCCGGCCAGGTCGCCGGAGTCCAGCCGGATGCCGGCCAGCTCGTGCCCGCGGGCGCGGAGTTCCCTGCCGACGGCCGCGGCCCGCCGCACGCCCTCCAGGGTATCGTAGGTATCCACCAGCAGCACGCAGTTGTTGGGCAAGGCCCCGGCATACGCCCGGAACGCCGCCAGTTCGTCGCCGAAGCACATCACCCAGCTATGGGCGTGCGTGCCGCGAACGGGGATGCCGTAGAGCCGGCCGGCCAGGACGTTGGAGGTGGCCGCGCAGCCGCCGAGGTAAGCGGCGCGGCTGGCCGACAGCGCTCCGTCGATCCCCTGCGCGCGGCGGAGTCCGAACTCCAGCACCGGATCGCCCCGCGCGGCGAGCACCACCCGGGCGGCCTTCGTGGCCACCAGCGTCTGGAAGTTCAGAATGTTCAAGAGCGGTGTTTCCAGCAACTGCGCCTCCAACAACGGGCCGCGAACCCGCACGAGCGGCTCGTGGGGGAAGACGATGGTGCCCTCGGGCACGGCGTCGATGTCGCAGTGGAGCGTCAGGCGGCCGAGGAAATCGAGGAACTCCGCCGCCAGCAGCGGCCGGCCGTCGTTGCCGCGCAGCCCGGCCAGGTAGGCCGTGTCCTCCGGCGTGAAGCGGAGGTTCTCCAGATAGTCGATGGCCGTGGCCAACCCGGCCGCCACGGTGAAACCGCCGCGGAACGGGCTCTGCCGGAAGGTCAGGCAAAAAACCGCCTCCCGCTCCAGCCAACCCGTCTTCCAGTAGCCGTAGGCCATCGTGAGCTGGTAGAGATCGGTCAGCAGGGCCAGTGAGGGGCGATAGAGGCTTGCCAGCGTGTTCATCGCGGGGGTTGGAACGGTGTGCCACTGCTTCGCAGAAGCAGTGCTGAGTGCGTCAAAGCCTCACACGGCCGTCAGCCAATCGAACTTCCAGAGGGGATTGCCGCATGCGCGGCACTGCACCCCGTTGTCCAGCAGCCGGCCCCGGCACTGGCCGCAATCGCGGATTGCCGGGAGGAGTTCGATCTGCTGCTTCCGCCAATCGCCGGCGTCTTGCTGCCTGTCGAACGCCAGGGCCGTGGCGATCTCGACGCAGGAGGGCAGCAGGCGGAACAGCACCAGCGGGGCGCGGCGCGACTCGGGCAGCGCGGCGGCCAGGATGTTGCTGAAGATCAGCCGCCATTGGTCGGGTGTCTGCCCGCGGTACTGGGCCAGCCGCTTGGCCACGCGGCCTTCGGCATTGACCGAGCCCAGCCGCATCCGGCCGAGCCAGTCGCCGTACCAGCCGTCGTCCGCGCTGACGTAACCGCGGCCGGCGGCCGCCAGCGCGGAGACGGCGATCTGATAGATCTCGATCTCCAGCTTCGTCACCCGCTCGGTCTTCTCTTCCGAGAGCGGCGAGAGCGACGAGTCCAGGCCGACGCGGTGGATCACGTCCTCATGGATGCGGCTATAGAGCGCGTCCCGCAGCACGGTCAGTCCGCTGCCCAGGCTGGCCACCAGCGGCTGGCCATCGGCGCGGTGCTCGTGGCGGTCGAACTCATCGGCCGCCGCGGCCCGGCGCCTTTCCAGATTGGTTGCGTCCATGACTGCCACTCCCCTACGGGCTTCACCTTCATTATACCCCTCTACAGGCGGGATGGCAAATCGGGGCGGAAACGTGCGGGCGAGCCCATGCCCGCCCCCCGCCGTAATCGCAGCGGAGCCGGTATAATCAGGGGCATGAAAAGCGGCCTATACGTACTACCGGTGGCCGTTCCCCTGATACTCTGGGCGATTCACGTCCTATGGGCTCGTCCCTTACCTTGGGACTCTCTGGGGCGACGACCGCTTCATTACGGCGGTCGTTTTCTTCTTGGCAAGCGGCTCCGTCATGCTCGTCTGCGAAGTCGCGTGCGTTGTGCGATATGCCATGACCAGGCGACCGTACCTCGTTCTCGGAATGATCCTCAACCTGTCGTGGCTGTACTACCTCAAAGTACTCTTCTATGGGCCCACCATCGGGGACCTGTGAGGTTCGCGCATCGCGTTTCGCCGCCTCATCCCTGCGGCTTGGCCGCGACGACCTGGATCGGGATGGCGGGCAGGACGCGGGTGGCGCTGGTCTTGCCGGACCGCAGCGTCCCGCGGATGACGAGGTTCTGCCGGGTGCCGACCGGCAGCCGCGGGGCGGCCACGAGCGTGATTGTCGTTTCGGCCTGCTCCGCGGGAACGAACGGGGTCCTGGCCTGAAGGCCCTGGGGCAACCCCGCGGCCACGATGGTCACCGACCCCTTGGCCCCCTCGTCGCGGATCACCTTCAACTTCAGCGGCACCTCGGCCCCCTGCGGCAGCTCAAGCACCTTGCCCGCCGACAGGTCCAGGGCCAGGCGGAGCGGCACCGGGGGCGCCTTGATCACGGCCAGCGAGTATTCCTTGGTGGGAACGACGTGCGTCAGGGAGAAAGCCTGCATCACGCTTTCCGCGGCTTCCGCTTTGCGGACCGCGATGTGGGCGTCGATCTGGGCGGTGGCCATGATCGTCGGCGCGAAGACGCCCAGCGCCGCGCCGGCCGGTGCGGTGACAGTCAACGCCACCTGGTCCTGGCCCGCGGGTATCACGCCCTCGCTGGCCGTGAAGCCGGGGGGCAGGTCCGCCAGCGCGATCGAGATGGCTTCCCGCATCCCGTCCCTCCGCAGGGCGTTGACGGTGATCATGGCCGTCTCGCCCGGCCCCAGGCGGACGTTGTCCGGCGTGACGCGGACCGTGAAATCCGGCTGCGGCGGGGCAATCACCAGCCGGTAGGCGTATTCCTCGCCCCCCTTGCCCTGCGCGTCGCGAATCCGCAGAACGTAGTTCCCGGCCGTGGCGAAGGTGTACTGCAGCCGCGAATCGGCGTGGTGCAAGCAGAGCGGCAGCTCCGGGTCCACCGTGTCGTCGTTCTCGGCCAGCTCCTGAGAGCGGGCATCCAGCAGCGTCAACACCGAGTCCAGCGGCGACTCCAGCCGCCGGGCGAAGACCTCCATCACCAGTTGCTGGCCTGCCTTGACGGCGAAGCTGAAGCAGTCCACGTCGCCGGGCTTGTCGATCCGCCCGTTGACGACGCACGGCACGGAAATCTTTTGCGCCTGTGCCGGCGTATCGTTCGGCTCGACCTCGCGGACCTCCGCGAGGTCGCTGGTGGCGAAGGGCAGCGAATTGGACTCCAGGCCGTCCCGGGAGATCGACACGTCGCGCCGGTAAAACGAGTCGGCCGGCACGCTCAGCTCCATGGAATCGGCGGGCAGGTTGAAGCCGTGCAGCTCCACGCGGGTCGTTTCGCCGCGGCGGCCGCCCAGCGGGAAGATGTGCGTCAAGTACGGCGTCTGGCCGATCGTGAGCCGGTAGACGAAGTCGGCCCGGCCGCGAAACAGCGCATCCTTGACCTCCAGCAGGTACTCGCCGTCCTTGGCCACAGGATAAACCAGCAGCGGATCGGGCCGGTAGCGGAAGTCGGCGGCGTAGGCCAATCGCCGGCCGTCGACGCCGTAGAGGGTCAGGCTACCCTGGAACCACCCGGGTGAGGCGTCGGCGATGAAGGGCAGGATCCGCCGGCCGGCAAGGTCGCAGACCAGCGTCTCGCCCGCCTTGGCCGTGAAGCGGAAGAAATCCCGGTCGCCTTCGAGGATCTGGCCGTTGACCACCACCGGCAGCGAGGCCAGCCGCTGGGCGTGCTCCGGGTCGGAGTTCGGCTCGACTTCGTTGACTTCGGGCAACTGGCCGACGAAGAAGCGGTAGCGGTTGGAGACCCCGCCCGGGGCGATCAGCCGCAGGTCGCGCTCGCCGAGCTCGGCGTCGGGCGCCACGGAAATGGCGATCCGCACGGAGTCGTCCGTGGTCTCGACGACCTGTGCGGTGGCACCGCCGCCGGTGATGCGGACGCCGTTGGTGCCTGCCAGGTGGGTGCCGTTGGCGGTGGCCTCGATCGAGCGGCCCCGCTGGGCGCCGGCCGGGAAGACCTCGCTGATGACCGGCGCGGGGAACTGATCCTCCGGCTCGTCGGTGAGTTTCTTTTTCTGCTTCGCCTTGGCCTTCTCGGAGCCCGGTTTGGCCGCTGGCGGCTTCGCCTTGGGCTTGGCAGTGGGCGCCGCTTTCGGCTTCGCGGGCGGCTCCGGCTTGGGCGGCTCGCCGGCAACCAAAATCGCCGTTGCGGCAACGGCAAAAAGCAACGAGAGGATCCTGCCCGGCTGACGGGAGGTCTGCATGGCCAAGCTCCCTTACGGTGTTTTTCCCTTCGGCCGCGGGACCTTCGGGGCCGGCTTGCTGCGAGCCGCCGGGGTTGCGGCGGGCGCTTCGGTCCGGGCCGTAAGGGCGGCCTTGACGGCGTCGGGGTTGGCGATCGAGCCGTCCGGCTGCTGCGCTGCCGCGGCCGGGTCCGCCCCCTTCCACCGCAGGCAGCCGGTGCTCGAGCCGCTCACCGCGCCGTCGGCCGTGACGATCAGCCACTCGTCCGTGCCCGCGGCCAACTGCATGAGCGTTGCGATCAGGCTCTCGCCGCCGGCATCCCACAGCCGCACCGTCCCGTCCGCGCCGCCGGAGGCGAGCTTGCTGCCGTCGGGGCTGATGGCCACCGCGTAGACCCAGTCGGCGTGCCCGGCCAGGCTGGCGGTGATCCGGCCGGCCGCCGGCGCCACGACCTTCACGGTCTTGTCGCTCGTGGGGACGTAGATTCGCGTTCCCTTGCGGTTCCAGACGATGCCTTGGGGGACGGCGGCGGCCAAATCCAGCGGCGCGGCCTGCTGGGGGTACTGTTCCTGAGAAGGCGGCGGCGGGGCCGGCTTCTCCTTGGCTTTCGGGCTGGGCGCCTGCACGGCCGGTTTCCGCCGGATGCGGATGCTCTGGCTGGCCGCAGACGGACCGCCCAGAGCCAGGGCCATCGCGGTCGCGTCGGGGCTGAACGCGACGCCCTGCACCGGTTCGCCTTGCGGGAAACGGCTCTCGGATTTCCAGGTGGCCGGGTCCCAGAGCCGCACGCTCTTGTCCGCCCCGGCGGTGGCCAGGAACTTCCCGTCCGGGCTGAACGCCACGCCCAGGACCCAATCGCCGTGTTCCGTCAGCGTGGCGACAAGCTGCTTGCTCTCCAGCGACCAGACATAGGCGGCGCCGTCGGCCGCGCCGGCTGCCAGTAGCTTTCCGTCGGCGCTCAAGGCCAGCGACAAGACCTCGTCCTTCGGGCCTGCGAGGCTCGCGAGCGACTGGCCGGTCTGAGGATCAAAGAGTTCCACGGCGGCAGGACCGCCGGGCGACCCGGCTGCCGCGGCCAACAACTGGCCGTCGGCCGACCAGGCTACCCCGCGGACCTGGCCGGCAAGCTTGCCGCCGCCGAGTCGCTTGGCGAGCCGGGCCTCGGCCAAGTCCCAGAGGAGCACCTCGCGATAGCCTCCGACGGCCAGCGTTTTGCCGTCTGGGCCGAACGCCAAAGCGGAGACGGGGGCGACGGGGCCGAAATCGACGAGCCACTCCCCCGGCCCGCGCGGCGCGCCCGCCACGCGGATCCCACGGACGGGAATCGCCAGCGTGCGCTTGGCCGGCGCGACAGTTTCACCGGCGGATGCCGGCAGCCAAGGCGAGTAGGGTGGGTCGAGCGCAGCGAGCCCCACCACCAACCAGGCCAGCAGGGTGGATCGACGGCTACCGACCGGGTACCGATGTACAGCACTGGTCGGCGTCGGTCGGCGAGCCCCACCGAGAACACGCGTATTCCCGCGCGGTGGGGCTCGTTCCACTCGACCCACCCTACAGACTTGCACCAGCCACCACATTTCACATGATCTCCGTCAAGAGGCCGCCGCTGGGCACGTCGCCGCTGGCCAGCGGCGTGACGTAGGCCACGCAGCCCTGCGGATGGGGCAGCCTGCCCAGCGGGTCGATGCCCATCAGCTTGTACATGCTGGCCGAGAGGTCCCAGGGATAGATAGGGCGCTGGCGGACCTGCTCGCCGCGGGAATCGCTGGCGCCGACGACCTTGCCCCCTTGGAACCCGCCGCCGGCCACCACCGCGGTGAAGACGGGCCCATAATGGTGGCGGCCGCCGAACCAGGGCGGCTCGACGGCGACCTTCGGCGTGCGGCCGAACTCGCCGCACCACAGCACGAGCGTGCTTTCCAACAGGCCGCGCGCGGCCAGGTCCTCCAGCAGCGAGGCGAAGCCGGCGTCCAGCATCGGACAGAGCCGCTTCAGGGCCCCAAAATTGTCTTTGTGCGTGTCCCAGCCGCCCATGTTGATGGCCACGAAGGGGACGTCGTTCTCCACCAGCCGGCGGGCCAGCAGGCAGGACTGGCCGAAATGGTTCCGCCCGTACTTCTCCCGCAGATCGTCCTTCTCCTGCGACAGGTCGAAGGCCCGCTTCGCCTCACCGAAAATCAACCCGTACGCCTTCTCCTGCAGATCGCCGA
>Ga0326727_10012124_pt1 | contig 19746 bp, 18 predicted proteins | sample MB2enrmetagenome_FD_207643 | JGI IMG/M metagenome (GOLD analysis project Ga0326727, IMG submission 207643) | Lab enriched peat soil microbial communities from McLean, Ithaca, NY, United States - MB29MY | ecosystem: Environmental > Terrestrial > Soil > Wetlands > Peat | place: USA: New York...
CCGCTGCTCGGCGCCGCGGTGTTCGTCGTCGTGCAGGACTACGCCTCCTCGATGACGCAGAACTGGATGAGCATCCTCGGCCTGGTGTTCGTGCTGGCGGTGCTGTTCTTTCCGCGCGGCCTGGCCGGCATGCTGCAGCGCGGCGAGGCGAAGTGAGGCGGCCGATGACCCCCCTGCTCGAGGCCCGCCGCGTCTCCAAGCACTTCGGCTCGCTGCGCGCGGTCGAGGAGGTTTCGCTCAGTGTCGCGCCGGGCGAGTGCCGCGCCATCATCGGCCCGAACGGCGCCGGCAAGACCACCTTCTTCAACCTGATCACCGGCTTCTTCCCGCCCAGCCAGGGCGAGATCCTGCTTGACGGCGAGGTGATCACCCGCCTTCCGGTCGCTGCCCGAGTCGCCCGCGGCATGGCGCGCACCTTCCAGGTCACCGAGGTGTTTCCCGAGCTGACCGTCAGGGAGAACATCCGGGTCGGCGTCGAATCCGCCACCGGCCTGCGCACGCGCATGTGGCTCCGCGCCGCCGACCGCAGCCGCGTGTGCGCGGCGATCGAGGAGGTCCTGGTGCTCACCGGCCTCACCGCCAAGGCGGACCGGCTGGTGGGTGAGCTCGCGCACGGCGACCAGCGCGCCGCCGAGATCGCCGCGGCGCTGAGCCTGAAGCCGCGCCTGTTGCTGCTCGACGAGCCCACCGCCGGCATGGGCGAGCAGGAAACCTACCAGGTCGCCAGCCTGATCCGCCGGCTGCACCGCAACAACGCCTACACCATCGTGCTGATCGAGCACGACATGCGCGTGGTGTTCAACCTCGCCGACCGCATCTCGGTGCTCGACCGCGGCCGCCTGCTGGCCGAAGGCAGACCGGCGGAGATCGCCGCCAACGCCGAGGTGCAGGCCGCCTACCTGGGAATGGCGGCATGAACGCGCTGCAAGCGAAGGGGCTCAACACCTTCTACGGCAAGAGCCACATCCTGCACGACGTCTCCTTCGACGTCGCCGAGGGCCGGATCACCGCCCTGCTCGGCCGCAACGGCGCCGGCAAGACCACCACGCTCAGAAGCCTGATGCGGCTGACCCCGCCGCGCACCGGCACGGTCAACATTTTCGGTCGCGACTGCACGCGCCTGCCGCCGTTCCGGATCGCCGGATTGGGCGTCGGCTACGTGCCCGAGGGGCGGCGGGTGTTCGCCAACCTCACGGTGCACGACAATCTGCGCGTGCCGCTCGACCGGCCGGGCCCGTTCAGCATCGAGCGCATCTACGCGCTGTTCCCGCGCCTGGAGGAGCGCCGCCTGAGCTTCGGGCGGCAGCTTTCCGGCGGCGAGCAGGAGATGCTGTCGATTGCCCGCGCCCTCTTGCTCAATCCCCGGCTGCTGATCCTGGACGAGCCCTCGCAGGGCCTGGCGCCGCTGATCGTGCGTGAGGTGTTCCGGGTGGTGGCGGAGATGCGCGCGCAGGGGCTGTCGGTGCTGCTGGTCGAGCAGAACGTCAGGATCAGCCTGGAGATCGCCGACGACGTTCATGTGCTGGACAACGGCGTCATCGTGCACTCCGGCCCGGCCGCCGAGCTGGCCAAAGACGAGCACCTGATCCAGGCCATGGCCGGCGCCTCGGCTGAGGACTGGTCGTTCGACGACGCACGGCCGTCCGTGCAGTCGGTGGAGGGGTGACTCGTCGCTTCGCTTATCCGCCCAACTTGCTACGCCGGCTCGCCGAGCGCCGCCAGCAGCGGCCCGAGATGGTGCGCGTAGGGCCGCCACCGGCCGACGCTTGAAGCGTAGATCGGCTGGCGCACCTGGTTGACGCTCGCGGTCCGCACCCGCCGCCGGGTGCGATGAAAGCCGAGGCAGGCCTCGTCCCACGCAAGACCGCAGAACGCCACCATTCGCCGGGCCTCGCCCTCCAGGTCGTCGATTACCGCCTCGTAGTCGACTTCGAGGAAGCACTCGGGCGGCAGCACCGCGCGCCAGTGCGCCATCAGCGCGGCATAGGCGCGGTAAAAGGCGCCGAGTTCGCCAAGGTCGTAGGCGAAGGCCTGCCGCTCGGCGAAGTTCTTGGTGTAGCAGGAGAAGCAGGTGTCGAGCGGGTCGCGGCGGCAATGGATCAGGCGCGCGCCCGGCAGCATCAGGTGGATCAGCCCGGCGTAGCGAAAGATGCTCATCGCCTTGTCGGTCATCCGCAGCCGGCCGGCGCCGAGCGGGGCCACCTGGCGCAGGTAGGCCTCGCCCATGTCGCGCAGGGCCGAGCGGAAGCGCTCCTCGTCGAGCCCCTGCGGGCCGCCCCGGCAGAGGCCGCGGCCGATCACGTCCGGGAGGGCCGGCAGTTCGCCCCCGCCGGCCACCGCGGGATGCGAGGCGAGGATCTGCTCGATCAGCGTGGTGCCTGAGCGCGGCATGCCGAGGATGAACACCGGCAGGTCCGACGCGGCGCCGGCGCCGGCGAAACGCCGCATGAGCCCTGGGTCGAACTCCTCGGCAAGCCGCGCCATCTGCGCCGTGTCGTCCGCCACGGCGTAGGCGAAGGTGGCCCGCTTGGTGCGGTTGGCGACCTCGAGGGTGACGAAAGCGCGCCCGACCGCGCCGATGTCCATCAGCGCCTTGCCCAGCGCGAAGGCGAGGGCGCTGCGCTCTTCGGCGGGACGCTCCGGCGCGTCCTGCAGCGCCTCCAGGCGGGCGACGTCCGGATCGCCGGGGGTGAAGGTCTTGAGGTCGCTCATCAAATACCAGGCATGCGCGTGCGCCGGGTTGGCGGCGAGCGCCCGCTCGATCGCCGCCCGCGCCTCGGCGGGGTGCCCCTCTTCCTGGAGCGCGATGCCGGCATTGACATGCGCCTCGGCAAAGTCGGGCCGCAGCGCGACCGCCCGGCCATAGGCCGCCATCGCGTCGTCGTGCCGGCCGGCGCCCTGGAGCAGAATGCCGAGGTTGTTGTGCGCCTCGGCGCAGCCGGGTTGCAGCGCGACCGCCTGGGTGTAGGCGGCGAACGCGCCGGCGACGTCGCCCCTCTGTTGCAGCAGCACGCCGAGATTGACGCAGGCGACGTGGTCGGGCCGGCGCCGCAGCGCCTCGTGGAAGGCGGCCACCGCTTCGTCGAGCCGGCCAAGTCCCTGCAGGGCGACGGCGAGATTGCGATGCACCTCCCCCACCGCGTCGAGCGCTGGCAGGGCGCGGGCGATCAGCGTGTAACCCTCGCCAAAACGCCCGCGCTGGAGCGCGATCACGCCGAGCAGGTAGTGGCTTTGCGCGTGGTCGGGCTGGTGCGCGAGCACCCCGCGGCAGAGGCGTTCGGCTTCGGCGAGTTGCCCCGCCTGCTGGCAGCGCAGCGCCGTGGCGAAGGGCCCGGCAACGGATGGCGGCCGCTGCCGGGCTTTGGCGTTGGCTGCGGTGCTTTGGTGTTGTCTCGATGCCGCGCGCATGGCCCTACGTCGCAAGCCTCCTCAACGGCACCATCGGTTGGGGGGGCTCCGACTGCCTGGAGAAGAAGATGCGCCGGACTAAATTGAGTGTTGGTAAACGCAGCGCCGGCGGCCATTCCGCCGCCCCAGCCGCACCCGAACCCTAGCGGTAGCCGAAATAATGGGGCAACAGCAGCGAGATCGCCGGGACGTAAGCGATCACCAGCGCGCAGATGAACATCAGGCCCAGATACTTGAGGGCGGGTTTGGTCGCCGCCTCCAGCGACACCTGGCCAATGGCGCACGACGTGTAGAGGCCAAGCCCGAGCGGTGGAGCGAAGTAGCCGATGCCCATGCCGAGGATGAGCAGCAGCCCGTAGTGCAAGGGGTTGAAGCCGAGCTGCACGCCCACCGGGACCAGCAGCGGACCAAAAATGATCAGCGCGGCGGCTCCCTCCAGCATCGCCCCCATGAGGATGAGCAGCAGCAGCGAGATCAGCAGGAACGCCCAGGTACCGACGCTGTGCCCAAGCGCGACCATCATCAGGCCGAGGTGATGGGGAATCTGCTCGATGGTCAGAACGAACGCGAAGGCCTGCGACATCGCGATGATGAACATCACCATCCCCGCGCGCGCAGCGCTGCTCACGAACAGGTCCAGGAACGACCTGGGCGTGAATTCGCGGAAAGCGAGACCGCCGACGACGATGGCATAGACAACGGCGAACGCCGAGATCTCGGTCGCCGTGGCGAACCCCATCCGGAATCCGACGAAAATGATCGCGATCATGCCGAAGGTCGCGGCGGCGCTGCTCCAGAGCTGCAGGCGATTGACGCCGCTGGCGGCACCCCCGTCCGCCCTGGCCTCCCGGCGGGGCGCGGCCACGACCACGAAGGCGATCAGCGCCAGGGCCATGAAGGCTGCCGGTAACAGCCCGGCGACGAACAGGCCGCCGATTGAGACGTTGGCCACGTAGCCGACGATGATCAGGTTGACGCAGGGCGGGATCATTTCCGCCATCACCGCCGAGGCGGCCAGCAGGGCGACGGCGTCGGCCGGCGACTGCCGGTTGCGCCGTGCCGCCGGCACCAGCACCGCTCCGATCGCCGCGACATCCGCGAGCTTGGATCCTGAAACGCCGGAGAAAATGGTCATGCTCAGGACAATGACGACATTCAATCCGCCGCGGACGCCCATGATCAGATGCTGCAGAAGATCGACCAGCCGCCGCGACATGCCGTTGGCGTCCATCACGAAGCCGGTGAGCATGAAGAACGGAACGGCAAGCAGAACGAAATTGTTGCTGCCGTTCGCTCCCTGCTGGGCAAAGGCTTCCAGTGGAATGCTGCCCGAACAGACCATGAAGACGATCGCCGCGAACGCCAGCACGTAGCCGATCGGCACGCCGAGGATCAAAGTGACGACGAACGCCCCGGCCATGGCACTCAGCGGCCCCGGGACAAGGCCCGGGGCGTAGCTGCCGGCCCCCCACCAGAGGAGAGCGATCGCCGCCATCGGCAGCGCTGCCTCCATGATCGCCTTGCGCGTGCTCCGCGACAGCCGCTCGACGGCGAACAAGGCCATGAAGACGCTGGCGATCACCATCGGAACGTTGAAGATGATCTGCGGTAGCCCGATGTCGGTCGTCTGGTCATAGGTGTCGCGCGCGAGCTCCGATCCGTGCCAGGCCAGCGCGACCGAAACAATGATCGTGACCAGGGCGACGAAGGCATCGGCGACCGACAGGTAACGCGGCGACAGGCGCTCGCGGAAAAACTCGATGCCGATGCTGTTGCCGTGCGCGAGCGCGGTGGCGCCGCCGAAAAACGCCAGCGCAACGAGCAGCGCCTGGGCCACTTCGTCAGCCCACGGGTACTGCATGTGGAACACGTAACGGCAGATCACCGAGAAGCAGACGACACAGATGTTGACGCCCAGCACCAGACCGGCGCAGGCGTCGGCAACCTTCAGCAAGGGACGCGCGAGCACACCTATGCTGAAGGCTGGCGCTCCATGAGCGCCAGCCCCGTCGGCGTTCGTCGACATCGACGCGATGGCCTCAGGCGCGGTACTTGATGGTCTGCTCGATGAGCGGCTTTGCGTTCGGGTTCTTGGTCCCGTACTCGTCCCACAGCGGGCGGCAGCGGACTTCGAACAGGGAGCGGTCGCACTTGGTCACCGTCACTCCCCAGGTTTTCTGCAATTCGTCGAGCGCGCGGGTTTCAGCGGCGATCGCGGCTGCTCGCTCCGCCAGAATCGCTGTCCGGCCGGCAGCAAGGAAACCGGCGCGCAAATTCTCCGGCACGAGGTTGAGCGCCCGGTTGGCCATGATCGGTGCGATCGATTGGTAGGTGTGCTGGGTCAGACAGAGGAACTTGGCCGTCTCGTAGAATTTGGTCGCCAGGATCGTCGTGGCGTCGTGCTCGATGCCGTCGACCAGGCCGGTCTGCAGCGAAATGTAAGCCTCGTTGATCGGTATCGGTGTTGGCAGCGCGCCCATGGCACGCACCGTCTCGATGACCGGCGGCGACGGCAGTGACCGGACCCGCATTCCCGCCAGATCCTCAGGAACCTTGACCAGCTTCCTGGTCAGCATGTTCCGCGCGCCGAAGCTGTGTCCCCATCCGAGGACGGTAACCTGGGATTTCGCGGCCATCGTCGCTTCAAGGGACTTGCCGACCCCCCCGTCGAGGGTCCGGGCAAAATGGCCAAAATCCTGGAATATATATCCAAGATCGAAAATACCGATTTCGGGAATTATTGTTGCCCAGATGGCAGTGCCGGTCATCATGATATCGACAGTGCCGAATTTCAGTTGCGGGATATAATCAGCATCGCCACCCAGTTGGCTGTCAGGGAAAATTTGGATCGCTATCTGATCTCCGCAGTTCTTTTTTATTTCTTCAATGAATTTATCGTAGAATACCTTCGTCGGAGAAAGGTTCGGATCAAGATTGAATGGCGTGGCCAGCCGCAAGGTGACCGGGGCTGCCTTCGCCTTGCGGGCAAACCCGCCCCCCAGCACACCGCCAATCGGCACCGCGGCCGCGGCCTGAAGGATGCGACGGCGAGAGACACTGGTCATGGTAACATTACCTCCGACATTCATCTCTGCGTTCCGCCAATGGCTCTCCACTCAGCGGAACCGGCTCTCTTCTCGTTGGGCGGTTTCAGCAACGGCGTGTCACTAACACGTCACCAAAGGAGTTCACAACCTCCGCAATGTGAAGCCGGCCAGGCGCTTCGCCTCGTGGCCCGGCCCGGCCGGGCCACCCACTTTCCTGATCAACAACCAGGGGGATTGGGGTTCATGCCGGAAGCCTGCATCGTCGGCTGGGCGCACACCAGGTTCGGCAAGCTGGAGGAGGAGGACGTCGAGGCGCTGATCGGCTGGGTGGCCCGCGCCGCGCTCGAAGACGCCGCCATCGCGCCGGCCGACGTCGATGCGGTATTCGTCGCCCTGTTCAACAACGGCTTCTCCAAACAGGATTTCCCCGCCTCGCTGGTGCTGCAGTCGCTGCCGGAACTGCGCTTCCGCCCGGCCACCCGCTGCGAAAACGCCTGCGCCTCGGGCTCCGCCGCGGTGCATGCCGCGCGCGACTTCCTGGCCGCCGGCCGCGGCCGCTTCGCCCTCGTCGTCGGCGCCGAGAAAATGACCACAACCCCTCCCGAGCGCGTCGGCGACATCCTGCTGTCCGCCTCCTACCGGCGCGAGGAAGGCGAAATCGCGGCCGGTTTCGCCGGCATCTTCGGGCGCATCGCCGAACGCTACTTCCAACGCTGGGGCGATCAGTCCGACGCGCTGGCCGCGATCGCCGCCAAGAACCACGCCAACGGCGTCGACAATCCCTACGCCCAGATGCGCCGCGCGCTGAGCTTCGAGTTCTGCCGCCAGCCGAGCGAGCGCAACCCCTACGTGGCGCCGCCGCTCAAGCGCACCGACTGCTCGCTGGTCTCCGACGGCGCCGCCGCCCTGGTGCTCACCGACGAGGACACCGCGCGCGCTCGGGCCAAGGCGGTACGCTTTTGCGCCGCGGTGCAGGTGAACGATTTCCTGCCGCTCTCGCGGCGCGATCCCACCGCCTTCGAGGGCGCGGCCGTGGCCTTCGCGCGCGCGCTCAAGGCAGCCGGCATCCGGCTTCAGGATCTTTCCTTCGCCGAAACGCATGACTGCTTCACCATCGCCGAGCTCCTGGAATACGAGGCGATGGGCCTCGCTCCCCACGGCCAGGGCGCCCGAGCGGTGTTGGAAGGCTGGACGGCGAAGGATGGCCGCCTGCCGGTGAACCGCTCCGGCGGACTGAAGGCCAAGGGCCATCCGATCGGCGCCACCGGGGTTTCCATGCACGCCATTGCCGCCATGCAACTGACCGGAGAGGCCGGCGAGATGCAACTGCCGAAAGCGGATCGCGGCGCGGTGTTCAACATGGGCGGCGCCGCGGTGGCCAACTACGTGTCGATCCTGGAGCGATTGCGCTAAGGTCGCCCTCCACGCAGCGGGAGGGATGGCGATGCTCGCATTGAACCGGCGCAGCTTCACCGCCGGGCTCGGCGCGGCCGTGTTGGCGGCTCGGCCCGGCTTTGCCGCCGATGCGCCCCCCGCTTCACCCTACAGCTCCGCGAGCGAGTTGCTGCGGATGCTGGCCGCGCGGGAGGTGTCGTCCCGCGCGCTGGTGGATGCGGCGATCGCCCGTATCGAGGCACTGGACGGCAAGTTCAATGCCGTCGTGGTGCGCGATTTCGACCGCGCGCGCTCCCAGGCCGACGCCGCCGATGCCGCGCTCGCGCGCGGCGAGCGCCGGCCGCTGCTCGGCCTGCCGATGACGGTGAAGGAGCAATTCAACGTCGCCGGCCTGCCGACCACCTGGGGCATCGAGAAGTTCCGCAACTGGCGCCCCGATTTCGACGCACTCGTTGTGCAGCGGCTGAAAGCGGCTGGCGCCATCATCCTCGGCAAGACCAACGTGCCGGCCAACTTGTCGGACTGGCAAAGCTACAATCCCGTCTACGGCACCACCAACAATCCCTGGAACGTCGGCCGCACCCCGGGCGGCTCTTCGGGCGGGGCGGCGGCGGCGCTGGCCGCCGGGTTCGTGCCGCTCGAACTCGGCTCGGACATCGGCGGCTCGCTGCGCTGCCCTGCCCATTTCTGCGGCGTGTTCGCCCATAAGCCGAGCCTTGAACTGGTCCCGTGGCGCGGCTCCGGTTACCCCGATACGCCACCGATCCCGTTCCACAATGATATGGCGGTGATCGGCCCAATGGCACGCAGCGCCGCCGATCTCGCGCTGGAACTCGACGTGCTGGCGGGACCGGACGAAATGTGGGACGGCATCGGCTATCGCCTGGCGCTGCCTGAGCCGCGCCATGCCGCACTGGCGGATTACCGGGTGTTGGTGCTGGACGTGCATCCGCTCTGCCTGACGGCCGGCTCCATCGCCGCGGCCCTCGACGGGTTGAGCGAGCGGCTTGCCAATCTCGGCTGCTCGGTCACGCGGAGACATCCCGGCATGCCGAACCTGGCCCGTACGACGCGGGACTACGCCGAGCTGTTGGCAGCATTCTTCGGCGCGGATCTGCCGGCGGAGGAAAGCCTGCGGCTCGGCGCCGCCGCCCGCGCGCTGCCCCCGGAGAACCTGTCGCTTCCGGCGGCGGAGTTGCGCGGCTTCACGATGAGCCATCCGGCATGGATCGGCACCAGTCGGATCCGCGACGGGCTGCGGGCGCGCTGGCAGGCGTTGTTCCGGGAGGTCGATATCATCCTGTGTCCGCCGATGCCGACGACAGCGTTTCCGCACGACCATTCCCCCAGGCGGGTGCGCCAGTTGGATATCGACGGCGCCAAGGTGCCGTACGACAACCAACTTGCCTGGCCCGCCATCGCGACATTGGTCGGCCTGCCCGCCACGGTTGCCCCGATCGGGCTGAGTGAAGCGGGGCTGCCGATCGGCGTGCAGATCATCGGCGGCTATCTGGAAGACCGCACCACGATCGCCTTCGCCGGCCTGCTCGAGCGCACCTTCGGCGGCTTTACCCCGCCGCCGAACCTGTAAGGCCAGGGGCTCTGCCGCTCGACCCCGCAAAGGGCCGAGAGGCCCTTTGATCCCATTCGTTTAGGCGCTTCGGCGAGATAAGCCGCAATTCGCGCGCGCTCAGCCAATTCCGCCCGGCGATCGTTGACGGACATCATTGAGTTCACCTCCCGGGCTGGTCACAATCGGCCACTGCCCAGCGCGGGAGGCGGCTGCCATGGCAAGAATCGCACTCGATAAGCAAAGCGCCGAGTACGCGGTCTACGGCGGCGCCATCCTCGGCGGCGGCGGCGGCGGCTGGATCGAGGACGGGCTGCAGGTCGGGCGGCTCGCGGTCGAGGTCGGCCAGGTCGACCTGGTCAGCATCGATGAACTGGACGAGGGCGCGCTCCTGGTCGCAGTCGGTCTCATCGGCGCGCCGGCCGCCAGGGAGCGCCACGTGACGCCGGTGCATTACGTGAAGGCGCTGGAGCTGTTGCGCCGGCAGCTCGACCGGCCAGTCGAGGGCATCGTCACCAACGAAAACGGCGCCACCGCCACCGTCAACGGCTGGTTCCAGGCCGCCATGACCGCGCTCCCGGTCGTCGACTGCCCGTGCAACGGCCGCGCCCACCCCACCGGGATCATGGGGTCGATGAACCTGTCCGAGGTCCCTGGCTATGTGTCCCGCCAGGCCGCGGTCGGCGGGGGCGGCGAGCGTTACCTGGAAGTCTGCGTCGCCGGCGCGCTGGAGCGGGCCGCGGGCATGGTCCGCAAGGCGTCCGTTGAAGCCGGCGGTCTGCTGGCCGTCGCCCGCAACCCGGTCAGTGCCGCCTACGCGAAGCAGAACGGCGCACCGGGCGCGATCCGCCACGCGATGGCCGTGGGCGAAGCGCTGTTGGCCCACCGCGGCGAGGCGGCGATCGCCGCTGTCCTCGAGAAGCTCGGCGGCGAGGTCGTGGTCGAGGGAACGGTCACTGCGTTCTCGCTGCAGACCACCGGCGGTTTCGATGTCGGCACCATCGCGATCGACGGCGGTTACGAGCTGACGTTCTGGAACGAATACATGACCCTGGAGCGGCACGGCGAGCGGCTGGCGACCTTCCCCGACCTGATCATGACGCTCGACTCCCGAACCGCCCGCCCGCTCGTCTCGGCGGCGATCGAGCAGGGCCAGGCGGTCTCGGTCATGGCCGTGCCCCGGCAAAAGTTGATCCTCGGCGCCACGATGCGCAACGAAAAGCTGTTGCACCCGATCGAAGACATTATCCACAAGCCGATCCTGCCCTTTGTGTCCGCGAAGAGTGCGTGAGCGCAACGCCGTGGCTGAGGATCACTGGAAGGAGAGAGGCATGATGCAGGCAGGCCCGTCCCACGCGAAGGTCGCCACCGTGCTCCGGGTCACGAGCGGCAACTTCCTGGAGATGTTCGACTTCTTCCTGTTCGGCTTCTACGCCACCGCGATCTCGCGGGCCTTCTTCCCGACCGGCAGCGAATTCGCCTCGCTGATGCTGACTTTCATGACCTTCGGCGCGGGGTTCCTCATGCGGCCGCTGGGCGCCATCTTCCTCGGCGCCTATGTGGACCGCATCGGCCGCCGGAAGGGGCTGATCGTGACGCTGGCGATCATGGCGGCCGGCACGGCCCTGATCGCCTTCGTACCCGGCTTCGCCACCATCGGACTGCTCGCGCCCTTCCTGGTGCTGATCGGGCGCCTGCTGCAGGGGTTTTCCGCCGGCGTGGAGCTGGGCGGCGTGTCGGTCTACCTGGCGGAAATGGCCACGCCGGGCCACAAGGGCTTCTACGTCGCCTGGCAGTCCGGCAGCCAACAGGTCGCCATCATGGCCGCCGCCGTGATCGGCTTCGTGCTGAACCAGGTGCTGGCGCCGGCCGAGATCGCCGGCTGGGCCTGGCGCGTGCCGTTCTTCATCGGCTGCGCGATCGTGCCGTTCCTGCTCTACATCCGCCTGTCGCTGGAGGAGACGCAGGAGTTCCAGAACCGCAAGCACCATCCGTCCACCAACGAGATCTTCGCGTCGCTGGCGCGCAACTGGGCGACCGTACTGCTGGGCATGGCTCTGGTGGTGATGACCACCGTCTCCTTCTATGCGATCACGGTCTACACGCCGACTTTCGGCAAGAGCGTGCTGAAGCTCTCCGAGACCGACAGCCTCCTGGTCACCTTCTGCGTGGGCCTGTCCAATTTCATCTGGCTGCCGGTCATGGGTGCGGTGTCCGACCGGATCGGACGGCGGCCGGTGCTGCTGGTCTTCTCCGCGCTCACGCTGCTGACGAGCTATCCAGCGCTGTCCTGGCTGGTCGCGCACCCGAGCTTCGGGGCCATGCTGATCGTGCTGGAGTGGCTGTCCTTCCTGTACGGCAGCTACAACGGCGCGATGGTGGTGGCGCTCACCGAGATCGTGCCGGTCAGCGTGCGCGCCTCCGGCTTTTCGCTCGCCTATTCGCTGGCAACCGCACTGTTCGGGGGGTTCACGCCGCTGGTCTCGACGTGGCTCATCGAGGTAACCGGCAATCGCGCGGCGCCCGGGTTCTGGACGAGCTTCGCCAGCGCCTGCGGCCTGGTCGCGACGCTGCTGATCTACCGCAGCACCGCGGTCGCGGCGCGCGCCTCCACCGCCCGGCAGTCGGTGTAGACGCGATCCGCGGAATGGCGAGGCGCTGCCTCGCGCTCTGCCCGGGCTTCGCCCGGGACCCACCAGGGGCCTCTCGGCCCTTTGCGGGGTCCAGGGGCAGCGCCCCTGGCCTTTACTCGCCGATGATCTTCACCAGCACCCGCTTCGGCCGCCGGCCGTCGAATTCGCCGTAGAACACCTGCTCCCACCGCCCGAAATCGAGCCGGCCGGCGGTGATGGCGATGACCACCTCGCGGCCCATGATCTGTCGCTTGAGATGGGCGTCGGCGTTGTCCTCGCCGGTTCGGTTGTGCTGGTACACCTTGGGCGAGGCATCGAACGGCGCCAGCCGCTCCAGCCACCGGCCGAAATCCTCGTGCAGCCCGGCTTCGTCGTCGTTGATGAACACCGAGGCGGTGATGTGCATGGAATTGCACAGCAGCAGCCCCTCCCTGACGCCGCTGCGGGCGACGATCTCCTCCAGCCGAGGCGTGATGTTGACGAACCCCGTCCGCTGCGGAGTGGTGATGGTGAGGTATTCGGTGACTGCCTTCATCGCTTGTCTCGCCTCCCGTTCACTCCGGCCGCATCCCCCGCACCCGGATCACGCCGTCCGGGTAGGGCACGAAGCCCCCGAGTTTCGTGCTCGCCGCCCACAGCCAGTTGTAATGGTACAGGAACAAATACGGCCGCTCCCGGAGATAGATCGCCGCCGCCTCCCGGTACAGCTTCACCCGCTCCGCGGTATCGAGGATCGCACTCGCCCGCGCCAGCAGCCCGTCCAGCTCGGCGTTCCTGTACATCCCCCGGTTCAGGAAGCCGTCGCTCGCCACCCAGATCGAGATGTTCTGGTCCGGATCCGGCCGGCCGCTCCAGATCGCGAAGGTCGCCTGGAACTCGCCGCGGTCGGCCGCGTCGAACAGCGACACCGCCTCCATCGGCTGCACCTTCATGTCGAACCCCGCCTCGGCGGACATCGACTGCAGCACCTCGCCGATCTGCACGCCCACCGGATCATTGGCGATCCGCAAGGTGAAGCTCGGGTGCTCGACTCCGGCCTCCTTCAGCAGCGCCTTCGCCCGCGCCACATCGCGCGCCGGCACCGGGAAGTCGGGGTCGTAATAGGTCCCGCCCACCGGCTCGGGCTGGTTGTCGGGCATGTAGGCGCCGGCGAACACCACGTCATTCAGTGCCTTGCGGTCGATCGAGGCCTCGAACGCCTCGCGCACCAGCGGGCTCTTGCCGAGCGGGTTGTCCGCCGCCGGCCCGTTGTCGAGGTTGAACTGCAGCAGCTGGTAGCCGAGCCCCGGCTTGCTCACCAGCCGCAGCCGCTGATCGCCGCGCACCGTATCGAGGTCGGTCGGCGCCACCCGCTCGATCAGGTCGAGCTGTCCGGTCCTGAGCCCGATCAGCCGCAGGTTCGCGTCCGGCACGGTCACGAACTGCAGCTCGTCGAACCCCACGCGCCCCGGATCCCAGTAGTTGGCGGCGCGACGCAGGAAGATGCGGTCTTGCGCGACCCGGCGCACGAACGCGTAGGGGCCGAGGCACACCGGGTTCTCGGTCGCCTTGTTGCCCGCCGCCGCCGTCGCCCGCGGCGCCAGCATCATCCCCGGCCGGTCGGCCAGCAGCATCAGCAGCGGCGCGTACGGCGCCGCCAGCTCCACCCGCACCGTCGCCGGGTCGAGCACGCTGACGCCCTTGATCGGCTCCAGCTGCTTGACGCGTTTGGATGCGGGCGAAGTCTGGTAGCGGTTCAGGTTCCACTTCACCGTGGCGGCGTCGAACGCCTCGCCGTCATGGAAAACCAGCCCCTGGCGCAGCGTCAGCGTCAGCGCCTTGCGGTCGTCCGACCATTGCCAGCCGGTGGCCAGCAACGGCACGGTGTTGAGGTCGGGGTCGATGTCGATCAGCTTGTCGCAGATGGCATGCGTGATCTCGAGCGCGACGAAGCTGCCGCTCGCCTCCGGGTCGAGCGTGTCCGGATCGGCCACCAGCCCGATGCGCAGGGTCGCCGCCGCGGCGAGCGCGGGAAGCGCACCGAGCAGCGCCACCAGCAAAGCCATTCGCCTCAGCATCGTTCGTCTCCTTCCCTCTTGGCATCGCGACTGTGCCGCGGCGCCGGCGGGCGCAGCAAGCCCGCCACCACCGCCCCCGCGCGCTCGCCGTCGAGCCAGGCGCCGCCGACCGTACCCGCCAGCCCGTCGGTGCGGCAGGCCTCGCCGGCGAAGACCAGCCTGCCCCCGCCGAGCGGTGTGCCGAGCGCCGCGCGCGCCCCGGCGTGGCCCGGCTTCGCGTAGGCGTAGGCGCCGCGATGCAACGGATCGCGCGCCCAGTCCGCGACCACCCCCGCCCCGAGCGCGGCGTCGGCGCCATGGCCGAGCAGGTCGCTGAGTTGCGCCCGCGCGAACGCCTCCACCGCCGCCGGCCCCTCGCGCGACAGCGCCGCGGCCGCCGGCCCGCCGATGAACCCCACGATATGCGCGGCGCCGTACGGCCAGGCCAGGAACGACATGGAAGGCGCCAGCATCCCCTCTGCGCGTCGCCTGAGCGAGCAGGTCGCCGGCAGCCCCAACCGGTCGGCGCCGGTCGCCGGCAGCGCCACCTTCATCAAGAGCCCGATCGGCAATCCGGCGATCGCCTCCTGGTACGAGAGAGGCAGCGCCGGCTCGAAGGCGATATCCCCGGCCCCCAGCACGCCGGTCGAGACGGTGACGATGACGGCCCGCGCCGCCAGCGTGCCCCGCGCCGTTTGCACCGCCACCCCCGCCGCGTCGCCCCAGCGGATGCGCGCAACCGGCGTCTTGAGCCGCACCGGCCCGGCCAGCGGCGCGAGCCGGCGCACCACGAAATCGCCGACCCCGCCGGGGAGCCGCATGTTGGTCCCGGCGAGCGCATTCGCGTGCCAGTCGCGCGCGCTGAAATCACGCGGGTCGGCCGCGGCGATCAGCGTGGTCTGCCAGGTCTCGACGGTGGCGGTCCACGCCTCGTCGCGCAGCGCCGAGACCGCGCTCGCCATGTCGATGTCCGCGGCGCCGCGTGCCGCCGCTTCCGCGGCCGCCGCGTAGCGCTCGCAACTCGCCGCGTACGCCGCCTCCTCGTCCGCCGTGGCACGGCGCCGCCCCACGAAAAGCCGGCGCCGCCACACCGAATCGGCCTCGACCGGCGCCTCCCCGGCGGCCCGCGCGATCCCCACCAGCGGATTGCGCTGTGCGTCGTGCAGCCAGGAGGCGCCGCGGTCGAACGCATCGCCGCCCGCCAGCCGCACGGTGTGCGCGCGGCCGCCCACCCTCCCCGCCGCCTCCACCACGAGGGTACCGACGCCGCTCCTTCTCAGCGCCGCCGCCGCGGCCAGCCCGGCCACGCCGGCGCCCACCACCACCACGTCCACGGTCTCGTTCATCGGGCCGGCAACCCCTGGTCATGTCGGGCGCAATGCGCCACGATTGCCGCCCCAACATCAGCAGGAGCACGCCCATGTGGGAACCCAGTACGCGTTACCCCGACCCGAGTGTGCGCAGTCTCGACCCCAGCTTCGACCGCTACCGGCTGGCCTCCGCCTCGGTCGAGCGGCTCTACACGGGCTGCCGCTGGTCGGAAGGTCCGGTGTGGTTCGGCGATGCACGCTGCGTGTTGTGGAGCGACATCCCGAACAACCGCATCCTGCGCTGGGACGAGGAGACCGGCGCGGGCAGCCACTTCCGCAAGCCCTCCAACAACGCCAACGGCAACACCCGCGACCGCCAGGGCCGGCTGGTCACCTGCGAGCACGACGCCCGCCGCGTCGTCCGCACCGAGTACGACGGCAGCATCACCGTGCTGGCCGACCGTTATGACGGCAAGCGGCTGAACTCGCCGAACGACGTGGTGGTGAAGTCGGACGGCAGCGTGTGGTTCTCCGACCCGACCTACGGCATCCTGCATTTCTACGAGGGCCATCGGGACACCTCCGAGGTGCCGCCGGCAGTCTACCGGATCGACCCGCGCAGCGGCACGGTGGCAAAGGTCGCCGACAGCCTCGCCGGCCCGAACGGGCTGGCTTTCTCGCCCGACGAGAGCGTGCTCTACGTGGTCGATTCCCGCGCCCAGCCGACCAAGAAGATGCTGGCGTTCGACGTGGTGGAGGGCACGCGCCTGGCCCGCGAGCGGGTGTTCTTCGATGCCGGCCCCTCCGGCTCACCGGACGGCTTCCGGCTCGACATGGACGGCAACCTCTGGTGCGGCTGGGGCACCGGCGAGGCGTTGGACGGAGTCAAGGTGTTCAATCCGGCCGGTGCCGCGATCGGCCACATCGCGCTGCCCGAGCGGTGTGCCAATCTCTGTTTCGGCGGCCGCCACCGCAACCGCCTGTTCATGGCCGCCTCGCACAGCCTCTATTCCCTCTACGTGGCCACCCAGGGCGCCGTGGGCGGGTAGTTGCCAGGGGGCGCTGAGGACGTGAACCTATCGGTTTTTTGGCAATTTTCCGAGATTAAACCATTGATATTATTAGTATTTTTATTTGGAAACGTCTAGAAAACCGATAGATTCACAGCCTCGCTGCCCCCTGGACCCCAGCCCAGGTCCGGCGCGCGATTGCGCGGCGCACGGCCGCCGGCCCAAATGGGTTTCCGCGATCCGCGCCCAAACGGGATGCCCTCGGAATGCCCTCGGCATTCCACCGGCCGCCGTCGTCGATGGTGGAAAGCAAGAGCATTCCACCCGTAAGCTGGCGGAGATTTCAACCCCGGTGTCATAATGGCGCTCCACATATTCGGGCCGGGCAACCGCCGGCAGGCAATCGGGTCGCCATCATCATGGAACATCCATCTGTTGCTCGTGGCACGGGCCGGAAGCTCGGCACCCTCACCATCGGCCAGGCGCCGCGGCCGGACATCACGCCGATCCTCGATGCGGCCATCGGCGCCGACGTGCCGCGGATGCACATGGGCCTGCTCGACGGGCTCGACCGGGCGGCGATCGCGGCGCGCTTCGCCGCCGTGGCCGGCCGGCCGCAACTGATCACCCGGCTCTTCGACGGCAGCGTCGTCATCATCGACCGGGGCGCGGCCGAGCGAGCGGCGACGGAGAAGCTCGCGGCGCTCGAAGCGGCGGGCTGCACGACCATCCTCATGCTGTGCACCGGCCAGTTCGCCGCGCTTGCCTGCCGCCGGGCCTGGCTGGTCGAGCCGGACCGCATCGTGCCGCCGGCGGTGGCCGCACTGGCGGGCGAGCGGCAGGTCGGCATCATCGTGCCGCTGGCCTCGCAGGTGGCGAGCGAAGGGGACAAGTGGGCGACGCTCAGGCGGGCGCCGATCTATGGCGTCGCCTCGCCCTATGCCGAAAGCGATGCGGTCCTGGCCGACGCCGCGGCCTCCCTTCGCGCGCAGGGCGCCGGGCTCCTGGTGATGGACTGCATGGGTTTCGTCGGGCACCACCGGGCGGCGGCGGCCGAAGCGGCCGACTGCCCGGTGATCCTGTCCAACGCCCTGATCGCCAGGCTGACCGCGGAACTGCTGTGATGGAACTCCTGCTGCTGAGCAACTCGCGCATGCCCGACGGCGGCTACCTCGCGCATGCGCTGGGCGCGATCGGCGCCATCGCCGCCGGCCGCAAGCGCGCGCTGTTCCTGCCGTTCGCCAGCGTCACCGTCGGCTGGGACGAGTTCACCGCCAGGGTCCAGGCCGCGCTGGCCGAGACCGCCATCACGCTGGCGCCGGTGCATGCCGAGGCCGACCCGCTGGCCGCGATCGCGGCGGCGGAGATGATCTTCGTCGGCGGCGGCAACACCTTCAACCTGCTCGCCGAGTGCCGCCGGCGCGGCCTGCTGGCGCCGATTGCCGCGCGGGTGCGCGCCGGGGTGCCGTATGTCGGCTGGAGTGCCGGCTCGGTGCTGGCTTGCCGGACCATCCAGACCACCAATGACATGCCGATCGTCGATCCCGACGGGTTCGCGGCGCTTGGGCTGGTCCCGTACCAGATCAACCCGCACTACACCGACGCCCTGCCGCCCGACCACCAGGGCGAGACGCGGCGGCAACGGCTGGCGGAATTGCTGGTGGCCAATCCCGGGGTGATGGTGGTCGGCCTGCCCGAGGGCGACTGGCTCCTGGTGTCGGGGAGCACGACCACGCTGCATGGCCCGCATCCGGCGCGGCTGTTCCACGGCGGGCAGGAACCGGCCGAGCTTGGGCCGGGGGAGTCGCTTGTTCGCCTTGTGATACCAACCGGCTGAATGATTGAAGGCCAGGGGCGCTGCCCGTCGCGCGAAGGCGCGCGCCGGACCTGGACCCCGCAAAGGGCCGAGAGGCCCGCGAGGGCCACATCAAGCCGCTGCTTGGCCGCCTCGCCGTCGGAGCAGTGCCCCGCCAGGATGTCGAGCGGCTGATGCACGCCATGGCGGCAGGCGAGACCAAGCGCGCCCCGCGCCGAGTCAAACCGCGCGGCTTCTCGAAGGTGCGCGGTGGGCGCGGTGCCGCCTCCCGCACCGTGGGCCTGCTCGGCGCAATCTTCACCTACGCGGTGCGGCATCGCATGCGGCCCGACAATCCTGTGCGCGGCGTGGTCCGGCCTGCGGATGGACGACGCGAGCGGCACCTGAGCGATGACGAATACGCCGCCCTCGGCAATGCGCTGCGGCTGGCCGAGGCGAAGGACGAGAAGAGCAATGCAGAGGTATGGCCCCCGGCCGTGGCTGCCGCCCGCTTCCTGGCCCTGACTGGCTGGCGCCGTGGCGAGGCGCTGAGGCTGCGCTGGGCTGACGTGGACCTTGCCCGGCGCACCGCCACGCTTCCTGACACGAAGACGGGCCGCTCCATGCGTCCGCTGTCGCATGCGGCGTGCGAGGTGCTGCAGGCGGGGGGACAGGGCAAGGACGAGGCCCTGGCGTTCCCTCCGACGCGCAGCGAAGGGACCATGGGCGGCTTCCGCAAGCTGTGGGCGCGCATCGCGAGGAAGGGCGCGTTACCCGCCGAAATAACCCTGTCAATCAGCGTTGAATCGGGACCCTGGTTCAGCGTGCGAACGGGACCCGTACCGACGGTTGTGTTTGCGACAAATGATAGGCGCTGGCCGGGGTCAGCTGGAGGCTGGGCGTAGCCCAGCCGTAGGCTGATCCGGGCCATGCGAGCAGTTTCCTTTGTAGGTGACGGCTGTGACGGACGGGTTTGGGTCAGTCGCGGCCGAAGCCTCTTGGGGGTTGGACCGCCTGCAGCTCGGAGAGGTCGGGGTCGCAGACTTCCCTCAGGGCATCTGCCGTTGCTCCGTCCCGGAGATTGTCGGGCAGAGCCTCAAACCACGCGGCATAGTCGGCCTGCAGCGCCAGCAACTCGGCGACGGCGTCACGCCAGCGTGGTGCACGGCTACGGTGATCCGCCGGACGCCGGGTGCGGGTGGCGGGCAGGCCGGCGGCGCGGGCGGCACGATAGCGCGCCTGGCGCTCGGCATTGGTCAGAGGCTTGTCGCCGATCGGCTGACGCGGCATGGTCCACTCCGAAGCGTTACGTCACGGAACGCGGCTGATCAGGCGCGGTGCTTGAAGCGCCAACTCTCATTGCCAGTCTCGATGATGTCGCAGTGATGGGTGAGCCGGTCGAGCAGGGCTGTGGTCATTTTGGCGTCGCCGAAGACACTCGGCCACTCGGCGAAGGCCAGGTTGGTGGTGATAATGATCGAGGTGTGCTCGTAGAGTTTGCTGGTCAGATGGAACAGCATCTGGCCACCGCTGGCCGCGAAC
>Ga0326727_10012125_pt1 | contig 19743 bp, 18 predicted proteins | sample MB2enrmetagenome_FD_207643 | JGI IMG/M metagenome (GOLD analysis project Ga0326727, IMG submission 207643) | Lab enriched peat soil microbial communities from McLean, Ithaca, NY, United States - MB29MY | ecosystem: Environmental > Terrestrial > Soil > Wetlands > Peat | place: USA: New York...
CAGCAGGTCTTCGCGCTTCAGGTAGATCTTCGCCCCGCCCAGTTGCTCCGTCAGCCGCTTGCACAGGTAGAGCGGCGTGGGCCGCCCGGCAAAGTTCTTGAGCAGATCGGCCAGCTCCGCCTGAAACGCGGCGTCATTCTTGGCAATGTTGTACTCGCGCTCCAGCTCCATCAGCGCCGCCATCAGCGTCTCCGGCACATACCGCCCGCCATAGACGCCAAACCGCCCCGGCCGCGACTCCGACGGAACTGCTGGAAGAATGATCGACGCCATGGGGGCCTCCTGTGCAGCGAACTCTACAATGTTGGGAACCTTTCAGTTTACAGCGGCAAATGCGTTTCTTTGCGGAAGGCTTTCGTGGGCTATGCCTGCTCACAAACTTTACGATCTTTCCACGCAGCGGGCCTCCACTGCCCGTCCCGCTTTTCGAAGGCATACCAATTCAAGCAACCGCCGTCCCGCATAGCCCAAACAAGTCCCAGCAATCGCGCGTGATCGAAGTAGACTTCGCTCATCCTGCTCAGCGGTCCCCATCCCTTGTACCTTTTCACGAGTTTGCGGTCCGGCGGCCAGGGGTGCGATGGGGTTTCAATATGGGGAACAGAGAGCTTGGCATACTCACTCACCTCGTTGGCGTCCATCAATCGAAACGGCAATGGCAGGCTGAACTTGGGCTCCAATCGCACCCGCTCGCCTTTGCGGCTGGCATAGTCAGCCACGGCTTCATTAAACTGCGCCACCTGACTATCCGGCACGTCCATCGGATCCAAATGTGCGAAAAAACCTTGAGCCCCCATGGGCGGCTTCGTCTCAGCAACAGGCGTTCGAGGGAATCCGATTCTGTCTGGATCCGCCGTCGTATCCGAAACCAGATAACCCTTCTTCTTTGTCGGGTGACTCATCTTCCCGCATCCGCATTGGCTGGGCGGATCATACTGCAAGACAGGAATCAGCAGCGAAAAGATTGCATAGGAATCGTCCGCTCGATCCGCGGGCATGGGGACTGGTCTGCTTTCCGTTGAAGGTGTTGACGGCTTCTGCGCAAGAGCAGTCAGACCGGCAAGAGCGATGCCGGCCTGCACGCAGAAAGTACGGCGGCTCATTATCATAAGAATCCCTCACGGGATTATAAATCGCAGTCAAGAGCTAGGCGCCCCAATGTCTCGCTATTAAGATGTGGAATCGCAAGCTCCCGGATCAGGCTCTTTTCGCGCGCCGCGCCGTCTTCTCCGCAAACTCAGAAGCCACAAGCACCACCGGCTCCTGATCCGGAAAAGTCGCAATCATCGTCAGTTGGCCGCCCATCGCCGCCACGGTTCGCGCCATCGTGGAGAGGCGCGGGTCCTTGCGCTTCTCCAGGCGCGAAATCTGCATTTGGCCGATTCCCAGCGCTTCCGCAACCGCCGCCTGGCTTATCTTGCGCCCTTTCCTCAGTTCAGCCAGGGTCATGCGCCGCTCCACCTTGGCCACCAACTCCGCGCCCCTTTTTGCAATGGCTTCTTGCCGCTTCTTTGGCATAGCGGCAATCACTTCTTCAACAGGTATGGCTCTGTACATCGCAATTACTCCTTTGGCTCAAGGGTTTCGAGGTGTTCCTTGTACCGCCTGTCGGCCTTGTCGATCAGCCGCTTGTAGAAAGTCTTTTCGCTCACGCCCGATTTATCTCCTGCGACGAGCAGAATTCCTTTGCGCCGAGGATCGAAGGCGAATGCGCACCGCTCTCCTTCCACAGCTTCTCCCAATTCCACATCCCGGACGTCACCTCGACCGGCAACGGGAATCCGAGCTGCTCCGCGAGCATGCACACCTGCCCGCGATGGTGGGCCTCGTGCGCAAACATGTAGCACAGCATCTCCACACCAACCGGCCAGGGCTGAGCCCAGCCGTCCCGGCGAAACTTCTCGATGCGGCTCTCTCCGCCGCCCAGCGCTTCAGCCAGCATCTCCGCGCAGCGAGCAGCGCTCTCGGCCAATCCCGCGCGGGCCTGCTGCGGCGTACAGTGCGCGCGGTTGAGCTGCGCGGGAACCTTCAGGTGCGGGGCTGTAAGCCGGACCCACTTGCAGCGGACATTGTGCATGTGCGTGAAGATTGCCGCGATGCTGCGCGCCTTGCCGGCCGGTTTCGCTCTCCAGGCGCCAGGGTCAAGATGTTCGATGATGATTTGGTTCATGCGCTCGTTGACGGCAAAGATCTGGACCGCGGCTCGGCCGGGTTGCGTGTGAACCTCCGCTTGACGTGTGGTCACGGCTCCCTCCTTGGCCAATCGTAAATCCGGGCCGCCGCCCGCGCGCCCCGCATCTCAATTTTGAGATGCGGGATCGAACCCCCTTCACGCGCCTTCTTCACTTGCACCTTCACGCGCAGCCCGGCGGCGGCGAGAATGTTGACCGGCATGTCCAGCCCGAACAACTCGATCTTGCCGCGCATGAGGTTGGAGATGCGCGGCTGAGTCACGCCGAAGACCTTTGCAGTTTTTGTCTGGCTGAGTCCCTCGCGCTCGATGTGCCACTTGAGCGCCGGCATCGGCGAGGACCTCAGCTTCAAATTCTCCGCCTGAGCCAAAGTCCTTTCAATGGCGGCCCAAACACTGGTGTAACGCTTCTTGCTCCTGGCTTCAACTCCCCGATCGGATCCTACTGGCGCCGCGAGGCGAGACTCGGCCCCGGTGCTAGACTGAGCATTGCCCATGGCTGCTTCTCATCCCTCCCATTCGCCCCACTCGTCCCTGCCTGCCGCCTCTGCCGTCGATGCGCGCACTGCGCTGCTGAAGCGCGCCGCGCGCACCTCCATGGATTATCTGGAAGGCGTGGATGCGCGCGCGGTTGCGCCCACGCCGGAGGCGGTTGCGGCTCTGAGTGCGCTGCGCGGGCCGCTGCCGCCGGGCCCCACCAATGCCGAAGCGGTGCTGCATCTGCTGGATACTTATGGCTCTCCGGCCACGGTAGCCAAGAACAATGGCCGCTTCTTCGGTTTCGTGAACGGGGGCTGTTTGCCGGCGGCGCTGGCGGCGGCGTGGCTGGTGAGCGCATGGGATCAAAACGCGGCGATCTTTGTGCAGTCGCCGACGGCCATCGTGCTGGAAGAGATTGCGCTCGAATGGGTGCGGCAGCTACTGGGTCTGCCGGGGGGAACGGGCGGCGCGGTGGTGACCGGAGCCACCATGTCCAACTTCACCGCTCTGGCCGCGGCGCGCCACGCACTGCTCGCCCGCGCCGGCTGGGACGTGGAAGCGGACGGCCTCTTTGGTGCGCCGCCCATCACAGTGGTGGTGGGCGCGGAAGCTCATGCCTCCGTGACCAAGGCGCTGGGGCTGCTGGGGTTGGGCCGGAAGCGCGTGGTGCGCGTGCCCGTGGACGGGCAGGGGCGGATGAGGGCCGATGCGCTGCCTGCAATGGACGACCGCACCATTCTCTGTTTGCAGGCGGGCAACGTGAATACGGGCGCCTTCGATGCGGCGGCGGCGATCTGCCCCGTGGCGCGCGCGGCTGGAGCCTGGATTCACGTGGATGGGGCCTTCGGGCTGTGGGCCGCGGCCTCGCCCAAGTACCGGCGTCTGACCAAGGGCTTCGAGCAGGCCGACTCTTGGGCCACCGACGCCCACAAGTGGCCCAATATCGGCTACGACTGCGGCATTGCGCTGGTGCGGGAGCCGGAGGCGCTGCGGGCGGCCATGTCGATTCAGGCGTCGTATCTGGCTCTGGGGGAGCATCGCGAGCCTTCCGACTACAACCCGGAACTCTCGCGGCGGGCGCGCGGCGTGGAACTGTGGGCCGGCTTGCGCTCGCTGGGATGGTCGGGCATGGCGGAGATTGTGGAGCGCACCTCGAGCCACGCGCGCCGCTTTGCCGCCGGGCTCAAGGCGGCCGGCTTCCAGGTGCTGAACGAGGTGCTCATCAACCAGGTTCTGGTTTCCTTCGGCACGCCGGAGCGGACGCTGCGGACGATTGCGCGCCTCCAGGCGGAGGGAACCTGCTGGTGCGGGTCGACCGTGTGGCAGGGCCATACGGCGATGCGCATCAGCGTCTCGTCCTGGGCCACGACCAGGGAGGACGTGGAGCGCAGCATGGCCGCAATGCTGAAAGCGGCGGAAGAGTAGAGGCGGCGCGGCGTCCTTGTCGGCTTGACAGACGCCGCGCTGGGCATCAGGCTGATTCTATGTCTCGTATGCAACGTTTCGTATCTGTCGCCGCTCTGGTCTTCGCGTTCCTTGCGTCCGCCGCCCCTCTCGCTCATTCGCTTGAAAGGCAGCCTGCCTCGGTCTACCATGCGCGGCGCGTGGCGCTGGGGGCAAGGCTGCGCGGCGGCGTGGCTGTGTTCTTTGCCGCCGAAGAGCCGCAACTGGACTTCATGCCCTATCGCCAGGATTCGGATTTCTACTACCTGACCGGTTGGAACGAGCCGGGAGCGGCGCTGCTGATTGTGGGCGACGCGCCGCAGGCGCCGGCTCCGCGCCGGTATAACGAGATACTCTTCCTGCCCACGCGCGACCTGCGCATGGAGAAGTACACCGGGGCCAAGCTGGATGCCTCTTCGCCGGGGGTTGCCCAGGCTGCGGGAGTGGACGCGGTGCAGGCGATGACGGAGTTGCCGGCAGCGCTGAACCGGCTGATAAGCGCCGACCCGCATCTGGCGGCGAACGTCTGGGCGCAGCCCGGCGCTCCGCAAGCCAAGGCGCTGCTCGATTTCACCGCGGCCACGCTGGGGATGGATGCCGGCGATCCGCCGCATGACGTGACCGGGCTGACGCGGCAGTTGCGGGCAGTGAAGGACGAAGGGGAGATTGCGCTCCTGCGCAAGGCCGCCGATGCCTCGATAGCCGGGCAGCGGGCGATGATGCGGGCCGTCAAGCCGGGCGTTACCGAGCGGGCGCTGGCTGGCGAGATGACCGCTGTGTGGATGGAGAACGGCTGCGAGCGTGCCAGCTATGCGCCCATCGTGGGCTCGGGGATCGACTCGACGGTGCTCCACTACTCGGAGAACACGCGCACGCTCGCGGATGGCGACATTCTGCTGGTGGATGCGGCCTGCGAGTACTCCATGTATGCCTCCGACATTACCCGGACGGTGCCCGTGAACGGCCGCTTTACCCCCCGCCAGCGGGAGATTTACAACATCGTGCTGGGGGCGCAGCAGGCCGCCATCGACGCCTTTGTGGCCGGCAAGTCCAAGATCAACGACCGCGACCGCCGTGACCCGGATTCCCTCGATAATGCGGCCTACTACTACATCGACACCCACGGTAAAGACCTGCGCGGGCAGCCGCTGGGCCAGTATTGGCTGCACGGCCTCGGGCACCTGGTGGGCATCGACGTTCACGATCCGGCCGATTACCCGGTCCTCCTCAAGCCGGGCATGGTCTTTACCATCGAGCCGGGCGTCTACATTCCCGAGGAGAAGCTGGGGGTGCGCATCGAGTGCGTCTTCCTGGTGGGCGCCGACGGCAAGCTCATCGACCTGGTGGCCGCTCTGCCGCATACCGCCGAGGATGTGGAAGCGGCGATGCAGGGGAAGTAGGGAAGAAATGGACCCGCGCGATGAGATGGAACCCGATAAAATGGAGATGCTGGCGAGCGCCTTTCGTGAGCAGCTTCTGGCCTGCCTGGAAGAGTGCGTCCAAGGCCGACGGGGTCTCTTTTCCGGCTACGAGCGTTTGAGCGGCGAAGCCGGCGATCGGGCCTGGCCCGAGGCGGAGCGGCTGCGTGAGCTGGCTCTGGCGTTGCAGGGAGTCTTCCTGCGGCAGGAGCGGCAGAATCCGCTGTGCGATGAATTCCTCGATCTGTGCTCCATCCACGGCGAGAGCCATCCCGGAGAACGGAAGCTGGCCAAGGCGTTTCTGGAGCGGATCGGGAAGGGCGAAGTGGGAATGAAGCCGGAAGGGGAGGGAAGACCATGGTGATTTTGCGCGCATTTCTTGATTTGGTGACCGGCTTTGCCACCGTGGTTTTGCTGGTGATGGCGATGACGATACTGCTGGCTCGATTGGCGCCCAATTGGACAGTGGGCGCGCCACGGCGGGGCTACATCTTCGTGACCCTCAGCTATTCGTACCTTGCGGCCGCGGCCGGAGGCTACGTAACAGCGTGGCTGGCGGCGGCCAACCCGTTGGAACACACCCTTATGCTGGGGATTGTGGTGCTGTTGCTTTCCGCGGCGGCCACCATGCTATCCGAGAACCAGCAGCCGACCTCGTACCAACTGGTGCTGATAGCCATCATGCCGCTGGGCGTGCTGGCCGGCGGCCTGTTAAGGCTGAGAGTGCTGGGGATTCTTTGAGCCGCGAATCGGCGTAGCGGAGCCCCAGGGTCCCACCCTTGCGCCCATAGAGAGCGCAAGGACGGGGCGCCCTGTGTCTTGTTGAATCCACGGCTACCAGCGGAAGCCGAGGGTTACCGGGATCAGTTCGGTGGTTCCCAGGCCGTTGGTTTCGGTGATAGCCGGAGTGTGGATATAAACGTATCGGGCCTCGGCGAAGAGCTTCATCGTGCTGTCGCCGTATACCCCACCCAACCGGCGCGTGAACCCCAGGCCGAAGTTGCCGCCGGCCTGGTTGGACGAGAACGAGTTCGTGTTGACGCTCACCGCGTAGCCGTAGAAATCGCAGCACACCTGAGCGTTGAAGTTCGTGGACTTGTGATAATAGCCGCCGCCGCCCGTCACGTAGATGCTGTTGGCCCATTTGGGGAACAGCTCAATCACCGGATCCGCGGTAAGCGAGATGATATGCGCGTCTCCGCTTGTGGCCCCATCCCCCGCCTCGGCAATCAGGCTGGCGGGCAGTTTGTCATCCATGAACTGGAATTCGCCCAGCAACGTGAAGCGCTTGGAGAAATGCAGTCCGGCTCCGGCGGTAAAGTTGCCGCCCCAGGTGATGAAGGGCCCGCCCCCGCCGGTGGAAGTGTCGTTGCCGACCGGTGCGTTGAAGCCCGCGCCCGCCTCGGCCGCGAAGTGGCTCATGCTGAAGGCCCCATGCTTCTCGCCGCCGCTCTGGCCTCCACCCGCGCCTGAACCGAGTGCGGCGGCCGCGCTGCGCAGGGCCATTGCATCGCCTGGACCGCTGTCGGCCAGGAACGCCGTCGAACTGGATTCGCCGGCCGCGACCAAGCTGGGATTGTTTGGGTTGGGAGAAGTTGAAGACTGGGCGCTCGCGAAGCTGGCCGCGAGCATTGCCACGCCACAAAGGAAGCAGACACGCCACATCTGCGACATCCAACGGTGGGAAGACATGTCGGAACCTCGATGAACGAATTGTGTTGTTGCGCCCCGGAGATCGAACGCCGGGCAATTAATTAGACACCCTTTTTGGCCGAAAAGTTGCGTCCGCCTGCAACGTCCTGGCGGGAAACAGTAGAGACTTCCCACTTGTTTGGATAGTGCCACCATGCTAATCTAGTGTCACCCAATGAAGGAGGGGACACATGGAACTTCAGGCTCGTAGCCAAATCGGCGAAAAGGGCCGGATTGTCATCCCTGCGCCTATGCGTGAGGCGCTCGGAATTGGTGTGGGCGACTCTGTGGTTCTTCGCGTGAAGGACGACGAACTGCGCATTTCGACGATAAGGGGCAGGATCAGGCGCGCCCAGCGAAATGTGCGCCACCTCGTTCCGCCGGGGACACTGGTTTCCGACCAATTGAGCGCGGAGCGGCGCCAGGCGGCAAAGAATGAATAGGGCCGTGCTCGATGCATCCGCCATCCTCGCGGTACTTTTTCAGGAACCTGGCGCGGAGAAGATGACAGACGAGATCATGGATTTGGCCGTAGTCAGCGCGGTCAATCTGGCCGAAGTTCAAGGCAAACTCGTAAAAATGGGCCATCCGCCGGAGGATGCCTGGTCGGACGCCAATTTGCTGGAGACGACCCCTGAACCCTTTACCGCCGACCAGGCAAAGATCGCCGGGAGCCTGATTGCGCAGACGGAGAAATATGGGCTGTCGTTGGGGGATCGGGCCTGCCTGGCGCTGGCCATTGCGCTCAAGGCTCCCGTCTATACCACCGAACAGCTTTGGAGAGACTTGAAGGTGGGGGTTCCAATTCATGTGATTCGGTAAACCAAAGCAGCGAGCCAGTGTGCTGAAAGAGCGAAGGCCGGAGCGATGCTCCCGCCTTCGCTGGTTATGCGGGCTCACCCCTGAATGTCGAACTGTTCGGGATGCAGCGTGGGGTCGCTCTTGACCAGGATGTTCTTGCCGACCAGCTCCTCGAATTCGCTGAGCCAGCTGCCGCCGTTGCCCTTGAGCGCCTTCACCGTCTCCGGATTGACGCGAAGGACAACGTCGGCGCCTTCGAAGTGCTTGCGCATCTTGCGCAGTTCGATATAGATCTCGTTGCAGACCGTAATGGGACTCTTCACCATGCCGGTGGCCTGGCAGGTGGGGCAGGGAACGCTGAGGGTCCGCTCCAGAGATTGCTTGACGCGCTTGCGGGTGATGGCCACCAGGCCGAAGTCGTTGAACTGGAGAACCTTGGTGGGAGCGCGGTCGCTCTTGAGAGCTTCTTCCAGGGCGGCCATCACCTTGTACCGGTTCTTGCGCTCGTCCATGTCGATGAAGTCGATGACGATGATGCCGCCCAGGTCGCGGAGGCGAATCTGGCGGACGATCTCCGGCACGGCGTCCAGATTGGTCTTGAGAATGGTGTCCTCGAGCCGCGCCGACTTGCCGACGTACTTGCCGGTGTTGATGTCGATGGCTACCAGAGCTTCGGTCTGGTTGATGACGATGGAGCCGCCGCTCTTGAGCCAGACCTTGGAGCGCATCGCTTTCGAGATCTCGTCCTGAATGCCGAAGTGCTCGAAGAGCGGCGTCTCCTTGGTGTAGAGCTTGACGCGGCGGACCAGAGTGGGCGAGACGCGGTTGAGAAAGCGAACGACGCGCTCGTAGTCGGTCTCCGAATCCACCCAGATGGAGGAGAAGTTGGAGCTGACCTGGTCGCGAAGGATGCGCTCGATGAGCGACAGATCGCGGTAGATGAGAGCCGGAGACTTGGATTCGTCGGAACGCTGCTTGATCTCGTTCCACAAATTGATGAGCATGCGAAGATCGGTGCGCAACTCTTCTTCCGATGCGCCCTCAGCGGCGGTGCGGACGATGAATCCGCCTGAGGCGTCGCCGCGCTCATGGACGAGAATGCGCTTCAGGCGCTGGCGCTCCTCGTCGGAGGCGATCTTGCGGCTGACGCCGATGTGGGAGACGGTGGGCATGAAGACCAGGAAGCGTCCCGGCAGAGCGATGTGCGACGTGATGCGGGCGCCCTTCTTGGCAATCGGTTCCTTGGCGATCTGGACCAGAATCTCTTGGTTCGGCTTCAACAGATCGCTAATGACGGGCAGGTCGGAGGTCTGCATGGAGCGGCGGGACGGACCGCCGCGGCGATTGCCCTGCGGCCCGCGTCCGCGGCGTCCGCGGCCCCCGCGATCTCGAGGCTGCTGGGGCTGGCCCTCGCCGGCTGTTGGTTGGCCCTCGGCGGAAGGCTCTTCTTCTTCGTCGAATGCTTCGTCGTCCTCCCCGTTCTTGGCGTCGAAGTTCATCTGGATGCGGTGGTCGAGGTGTGCCTCCTGGAGCATTTCGCCCAGGTCGCCGGTGCGCATCTGCGGCGGCAGCGTCTCCTCTTCATAATCCTCCAGATCGTGTTCCTCGCCCTTGCCGCGATGAGGATGACGGGGAGCATCGGCCTCTTCCTCTTCGATGAGCTCTTCCACGACCACGCCGCTGCCTGGGGCATAGGCGGAAACCGAGGCCACGGAAGCGTGCTGGGCCGGCGGCTTGACGGCTTCGGGCGCAGGTTCTTTTTCCTTCTTCTTGCCACCCAGGCCAAAGAGCCGGAAGGTGGAGGGAGGCAGCGGGTCGACGCGATGGGAGGCGGCGCGATCCGATTCCGGCTCCGCTGGTTCGGCGCTTGGGGGCTCGGGCGTTTCGGGTTCGGCTTCGACGGAAACTGCCGCCGCGGCAGTGGGCTCCGCAAGAACCTCGGCGGCGGCGGGTTCGATAGTCTCGGTTTGAGTGGCAGGCGGCGTGTCAACAACAGGAGCAGCTGCGGTCTCATTTTGCGTCACGACCGAGTCCGCCAGCGGCTCAATTGCCGATGGAGCCGATGGCGCTTTGATCGCCTCCTCGGCCTGATCCTTCGCCTCTTCGACGTGAGCAGGCAATGCCGGCTCTTCTTCGGCCGGCGGCTGCGGCGGCGCCGAAGTGGCTGTCTGTCCAGCTTGGGCATCTGCGGCTGGGCTGAGGTACTCTTCCTCTTCGAGATCGTCTTCCTCCACGAGCTGGTCTTCCGCGGCGTTTGCTTCTTCGACGGGTTTGAAGTGCTCTTCCTCGACGAGTTGCTCCTCTTCTACGAGGTGGTCTTCCGCGGCTGGTTCAGCGGCAGAGGCAGGGCTGAGCTCGGTCCGCTCCATGACAAGCTCTTCCTCTTCGAACGCGTCGGGGGCATCGCGGATCGCTTGGGTCGAGTCGATCTGGAGGGTCTGGGTCTCGGCTTCCGGGGTGAACTCGGTCTGACGGGCACGACGCCCGGAGATCGATTCGCCGGGTAGAAGGCCGCTGCCGTCCCACTCGAGGGGCGCTTCAATCAGAGTCGAAGGCTTGAAGGCGCTGGCCGGACGGGCCGGTGGTATCGGGCTGGCCACGAGGACGGATTTGGGGAACTCGTCTTCCGCTGCGCCGCCGTACTTGGAGAGCGATTCGCCGGGCAGGACAAAGGGTGTGGGTGCGTGGCCGGCCCTAGGTGTGGGAACGGCTTCCCGGCCCAGCGGCGAGGTGGGCGCCGGGGTGCCCTTCAGGGTCGAGGCATCGCCAGCGACTCCTGTGGCGGCTGCATGAATGACCGGCGCGACCTCAGCTTCCGCGGGCGGTTCGGCGTAGGTCTCCGCAGACTCTTCGATGCCGCTGGTCTCGGCCTGGCTTTCCGGGGCGCTGGCAGAACCGCCACGGCCGCCGCGACGCCGGCGCCGTCCACGCCAGCGCTTGGCGCCGGGTTCGGCTGCGCCTTCCCGGCCGCCGTCCGCCGGCTCGGTAGGGAAGGAGGCTTGCGGAGCGGCGTCAGCAGCGTCGGGTAGGGCTTCGACGGCATAGCGGCGTTCCTTGGGCTGCCGATCAGGCGCCAAGCGGTCTTGAGCTTGGCGCTCCGGCCGGGATTCCTGCTTCTGATCGGTTTTTTGATCGGACTTTTGACTGGAGCGTGGGGGTCGAGCTTCGCCGCGACCTCCATTACCCTCAGGAGCGGGGCTGTGGCGGACCTCTCGCGGAGATTGGTTGCCGCCGCTGGCGGCGGCCTTTTCAAGCTCGTCGGTCTCTTCCTGGTCTTCCAGCTCCATGAAGTCGGTTACATAGAGGAAGGCGTCGCGTTCCAGGCCCACATCCACAAAGGCGGACTGCATGCCGGGCAGAACACGCGTGACGCGGCCGTTATAAATCGACCCTGCCAGGGTGTATTCGTTTTCGCGTTCGTAGTAGATTTCCGCGAGTTGATCGTCTTCAAGAATTGCAAGCCGCGTCTCATGCGGCGTAGAGGAGATGCAGATTTCCTTTGCCATCGTACCTTTCCGTCCAGCGGCGTTTGCCTGCTGGGAACCGAGGCCAGGTTGGATGGAGACGGACGAGACCGGAAGGGAAGGGGATGAACGAAATGGATGACCCAAGAGCCGTTAGTGTTCTGGTTGCCGCGCTGACGCCAGCCCTGGAGGGCGGCGCGCTGCGCGCTTTGTGGCGCGTGTCCCGCGGGACAGATGGAACCATTAAAAGCGGGACAAACTGAACAAACTCAACAAGCCGAACATGCTGAACGAGCTTTGTGGTGCGGTAATCCGATTGCAGAGAGTTTGTGGCCAATCTATCCCGGGCCCCCGGCGATGCCCCGACCCTGAAGGGTGCCCCGGCTCCCACTTCGTCGCTGGGGTCAAACCTTGCCGGCGTTGCCGGCGGGGCCGTTCCAACCTTGGCGTGAGCACGACTTTTCTGCGCGATCGGTGCGGGGCTTGCGTGCCCCGATAATCTCCATCCCGGCGACTCAGACCCGTCGCCAGGAGTCCTGGATGCTCCCGCGCGTTGCGTGCAACTTGTACGCTGCCAACGGTTTTCCCGTCTCTGCGTGTTCATGAACCCAATCCTGCCGGGCTCGAGATCCATCCGGACCTGGCCGGCTATAGCGTTTCTCCAATTGCATTCTTCCGTAACCGCCATCTTGCGCGATGCAAAAGAGGCTATGCAAATCGAAGAAACGCTGTAAGTGCTTGAAACTTGCTCTCTTGCGCCCCGGACAGTCCCCGGGGACGCAAAAGTCGAACCTGTGAAACGCGGTCCCGGCCAAAATGGCCCAGAGACCGTCAGTTTACGAACCGGCGCATGCGGACATTCATCGCCACGCCCAGCGCCAGGAACGTAAACAACACCGAAGATCCACCGTAACTCATTAACGGTAAAGGAATTCCGGTGACTGGCATAAAACCGATGACCATGCCCACGTTGACCGCAATCTGGAAAGTCAACACAGCCACTACCCCCATGATAATGAGGGAGCCTGACAGGTCGGCGGCTGTTTGAGCGTTCTGAATCAAACGCATCAATATGAAAAAGTATAGCAGCAGGACCGAAACCGCGCCGACGAAGCCGTGCTCCTCGCTGAAGGCGGCAAAGATGAAGTCGGCGTGGGGGATGGGGAGGAAGTCGCCCTGGGTCTGGGTTCCCTTGGCGGCGCCCTGGCCCCAGACACCGCCGGAACCGACGGCGATCTTCGATTGCAGAAGCTGGTAGCCGGCGCCCCTAGGATCGCTGCCGGGGTCGATGAAGCTGGTGAGACGGGCCTTTTGGTAGGGCTTGAGCAGTTTGCCGCTCATCCAGATGCCGCCCAGCAAAAACAAGGCGCAGGTGGACAGAACCAGCGCTTGGCGAAGGTTGATGCCGCCCAGAAAAAGTCCGGCGACCAGGATGGGGGTGTAGGTGAGCGTGGTGCCCAGATCGGGCTGCTTGAGGACCAGCAGCATGGGAACGCCGACCAGCACGAAGGCCTTGAAGATGTCTTTCGAGCTAAGGCTGCGCCCACCCAGGTTGGCAAAGTAGCGGGCCACAGCCAGAATCAGGACCAGCTTGACCCACTCGGAGGGCTGAAAGTGCATGGGGCCGAGCTTGATCCAGCGCTTGGCGCCGAGAACCTTTTGTCCCACCGCGAGGACCGCAACCAGCGCCGCCAGGCAGAAGCCATAGAACCAGGGAACGAGGTCGATCAGCTTGTGATAGTCGATCTTCGCGAAGAGGAACATCGCCGCCAGGCCGCCCGCGATCCAGTACATCTGCTTGGTATGGAAGCCGATGCGCCCTGGAACCCAGACCTTCTGATCGTTGAAGAAGCCAGGATAGGCGGCGTACTTGGTGTGCAGGGTGGCGGAGTAGATTTCAAGGACCGATATGGCGCACAGCACCAGCACCATGCCAAGCAGCGTCCAGTCGAAGTCGCGAAAGCTCAAGATTCGGCGCATCGGGCTATTGTCCCCTTCCTGCGCTTGCGGGTTGGGCCACCGCCTTCGGCCGCTGCGCGGCGTCTGGATGGGCAGCTTTCCCGCCAACAATCTGTCCGTCCTGAATCAGGAAGCGTCCGGATTGCATCCGGGCCGTTTGGTCGTCCTGCTTGCCGGTTATGGCGGCGGAACCGGAAGCGGGGCCGGGAACGGTCCAGACGGCGCTCATCTCCACCGGAGCCGCTGCCCTCACCGGCTGCAGATTCTTTGCCAGGCGGCGCTGCTTCTCAACGTAGGCTGCCACAACCTTGGCGCCGATGCGCGCCGGGTAATAGCTGAATTCGCCATTCTGCCAGAGCACGGCGATCACCAGTTCGGGGTTGCGACGGGGAGTGACGCCGACAAACCAGACGTTGGGATAGGTGGACCTGCTTTTCGCTGTTTTGTCCAAAGCCTCGTGGCTCATCAGTTGCGCGGTTCCGGTCTTGCCTCCGAAGTCGATGCCTTCCAGGTGAGCCGAACCGGCGGTGTGGAAGTAGCCCGGTTGTGTGACCTCCGCCATGCCGTCGGTGATGGTGATCCAGTTCTCGGGATCGATAGGCAAGTTGACATCGCCCGATCCCGGATAGCTACCGAGCAATTCCTTGCGGAAGTCCGCAGGAAGCTTTTCGGGAAAGACGACGTGCGGCCGGACCAGGTGCCCGCCCGAGGCGATGCCGCCGATGATCCGGGCCAGTTGCAGCGGTGTCGCCTCCACCGCGCCCTGCCCGATTGCCACATCGAGGGTTTCGTCCGGATACCAGCGCGCATGATAGTTCCTCAGCTTCCACTGCGCTGAGGGCATCAGGCCCGCCAGCTCGCCGGGCAGATCGATGCCGGTCTTCTGGCCGTAGCCGTATTCGGTCGCGTATTTGGCGATTCGGTCGATCCCCAGCTTATCGCCCAACATGTAATAAAAGGTGTCGCAGGAATATGGAATGGCGTTGTGAATATCCACGGCGCCGTGGTGTTCGTCGCAGTGGTGGAAGAAGCCGTAGGGACCCCATCCGCCGGAGCAGTTGATCTTCAGGTTCTGCGCGATCCCCTCTTGGAGGCCGGCCACCGACATGAGAATCTTGAAGGTCGAGCCGGGAGCCAGTTGGGCCTGAATGGCCTTGTTCATCAGTGGGTGGTTGGGATCGTTGATGAGCTGGTTCCAATCGGCTCGATTGATGCGCACGGCGAATGCATTGGGATCGAAGCTGGGACGCGAAACCATGGCCAGTATCTCGCCGTTGCGGGGGTCCATGGCCACGATGGCCCCGTTGCGGTTGCCCAGCGCGAGTTCGGCTGCGCGCTGCAGGTCGTTGTCGATGGTGAGCCACAGATCCTGGCCGGGGATGGCGTGCCGGATGCCCAGGTGGCCTACCTCGCGGCCGTGACTATCCACAATCACATCGCGGGAGCCGTCCTGGCCGCGCAGCAGTTCGTCGTAGGTCTGCTCGACGCCGGCTTTGCCCACCACGTCGCCCGGCTCGTAATCCGCATAGCGAGGGTTGTTCAGGTCGTCTTCGCTGACCTCGCCCACGTAGCCGATGAGATGGGCGGCAAAACCATCGCGGGGATAGAGGCGGCGTTCCTCGTCGATGGTCTCCAATTCGGGTAGCTCGTTGCGGTGCGCCTCGATGAAGGCCTTTTCGTCGTCGGTGACCTCGAGCTTGATGGGGATGGGTTGGTAGCCGGGGGCAGCGCGATAACGGCGCAGGGTGGCGCGCAACTGCTCCAGATCGAGGTTCAGGCCCTTTGCGATCAAAGGCAGATCGGCATCTACATCGTGGCCCTGCTCCCGGAGCAGGAAACAGGAGACCGACGGGTAGTTGTCCACTACTAGCCGGTTCTCGCGGTCGAAGAGCTTGCCGCGGGCGGCCATCACCGGAACTTTGCGGACGCGATTCTGCTCAGCCTGTAGGCGAAAGTTCTCCGCATCCAGAATCTGAAGCCGCCACAGCCCCGAGGCCAGCGCCAGCATCATGACCAGAATGCCGTACTGCACCACAGTCAGCTTGAGGGTGGAGAGCTTCTCGCCGCGGTTGATCCTGCCCGAATCCATCTGTCTACGCCTTAGGATAACGCCGTTCTGGTTCGGCTTGCGGCCTTGCAGACATTCGTTGCGTTTTGATCGGGCGAATCTAACCCGATTCCCATTCCCTTTCCCTAGTCCTCTTATTCCTTTATTCGCAGACAATCCAGCGCCGGAAACAGCGCCAGGGCGATGAGCGAATTGCCGGCAGCCTTGAAAAGTTCAGTGAACCAGGGCAACTCCAGTTCCAGGCCCAGGAGAATGCGGTAGACGAAGAGATACACCAGGCCGGAGAGGAGGGAAAGAAGAAAGGTGAGGATCATGCGGACGGTGAAGTTCTCCACGTCGATGCGAACGCCGACCGAAGCAGCCAGAAAGCCCACCACGGTGTTGGCGATGCCGTTGACGCCGATGGCGTGATGGGTAAGCGCATCTTCGAAGAGGCCCATCGCCGCGCCCATGAGCGTGCCCTGGACAGGGCTGCGCCGGCCCAGCACGAAGTAAACCGTGACCACCAGCGGAAGGTCGAACCAGGTATAAGGGCCGAGGAGCCGGGGCAGCCAGGCTTGCAGCACCAGTGCGGTAAGCGGCGCCAGAGCATAAACCAGCATCGGATAGCGGCGAATCTCCAGATCGCGGCGGAGGTTTGCGCCCAGGAAGGACATGCCTATGGATTCCTCCCCGGATTGGATTGCTGGGTCTCGGTTGGCTCGTCCGGCTTGGGTTCGGAGTTAGGGGCGGGTTTGGTTGCGCCGCCGCCAGTACCGATGACGCTGTTTTCCTGCCTGGGCCCAAGCTGCGCGTCTGGCGCCGAAGCGGGGTTTGCCTCCCTTGGAATCTCCGTCGCCGCACCCGGCGTGAACCGGTCCGGATGCAGCGCCTGGGGCGGGTGGGTGACAGGATTGGGGTTCGAGCTGTCGTAAAGCGGTTGCTGATCCGGTGGAAGATTGGGATCGGTCAGGCCAGGCAGCCGCTCGGCCATGATCTCCGATGCCTTCTTCTGTTCCTTGATGGCCGCCGCCTCGGCGCCCTTCAGCGCTTCGCTCGCCTCTAGGTCCTGCTGCTGTTCAGGCGAGAAGCGAGGCTCGGTCGAAGTGATTACCAGAACCTCGTCCAGCCGGTCGAGATGGGCGCCTGGCTTGACGATCACATCTATAAAGGAGTCGCGCTCGGGGTCGCGCACCACCTTTTCAACCACCCCCACGGGCAGTCCTCGCGGAAAGATCATGTCGCCGCCGGAGGTCAGCACTCTCTCCCCCGGCTGGATGCGGTTGTCGGCCAGGATGCCCACAACTTGAGGCTGGCCGGCTGCGTTGCCGCGCAGGATGCCGCGAATCCGCGTGCTCTCAAGAATCACCCCCGCCCCGCTGGTCGGGTCGTTGATGGCCAGCACCTGCGCCGAGTGCGGAAAGACCTCGCGAACCTTGCCGGCGATTCCGTCCGGCGTAATCACCGCCATATCGCGATCCAGCCCGTCGGCGGAGCCTTTGTCCAGATAGAAGACCCGCGACTGATAGCTGCCGCTGGTGCCGATGGCCTGCGCAGCCACGGTCTTGTAAATGTACCTCTGCTGGAAGTCGACCAGAGCCTGCAGGCGCTCGCCCTGGCGGGCATCTTCAAGCAGAGCTGCCTGCTCCAGCCGCAGCCGGTCGATCGTCTCTTGCATATCCCGGTTCTGCTCCCGCACGTGGCGCAGGTCGATATAGTCCATCCACACGCTTTCTACGCCCAGCTTGACGCCGTGAATGAGCCGCTCCGGAGGCGTGACCACCGCGTTCGCCCACAGCCGGATCAGGCGCACGCCGGAGCCGTCCGGCGCATCCAGGGTGTTCGCGCCGGCGTCGGTGTGGCGCACCTGCACGGCCAGGCCGATAACCTGCGCCAGCAGGACGGCCAGCAGGACAACCAGATTCCGATAGCGGATGAAAAACGATTCCATGACGGCCGAAGACCAGGGACTGTTCCTGCTTAATCGATCTTGATCTTGCGCAGCAGGCGGAAGTCGGAGAGCATCTTGCCCGTGCCCAGCACCACCGAGGCCAGCGGATCGTCGGCCACCGAGACCGGCAGCCCGGTCTCCTCGCGGATGCGCTTGTCGAGACTCTTGAGCAACGCGCCACCGCCGGTGAGCACGATGCCGCGATCGCTGATGTCTGCCGAAAGCTCCGGCGGCGTGCGCTCCAGCGCCACGCGGATGGCGTTCATGATCACCGCGATGCACTCCCCCAGCGCCTCGCGAATCTCGCTGTCGTCGATGGTGATGGTCTTGGGCACGCCCTCGATCAGGTTGCGGCCCTTGATCTCCAGATGCAGCGGCTTGTCCAGCGGGAACGCCGAGCCGATCTCGATCTTGATATGCTCCGCCGTGCGCTCCCCGATCAGCAGATTGTACTTGCGCTTCAGATAGTTGGTGATGGCCTCGTCCATCTGGTTGCCGGCCATGCGCACCGAGCGCGAGTACACTATGCCCGACAGCGAAATCACCGCAATGTCCGTCGTCCCGCCGCCGATGTCCACCACCATGTTGCCCGAGGGCTCCGTGATCGGCAGTCCGGCGCCGATGGCCGCCACCATGGCCTGCTCCACCAGGAAGACTTCGCTGGCCTTGGCGCGGTAGGCCGAGTCCTCCACCGCCCGCTTTTCCACCTGCGTAATCTCGCTGGGCACGCCGATCACGATGCGCGGATGCACCAGCATCTTGCGGTTGTGCGCCTTCTGGATGAAGTAGTTGAGCATCTTCTCGGTGACCTTGAAGTCGGCGATCACGCCATCCTTCATGGGCTTGATGGCCACGATGTTGCCGGGCGTGCGGCCCAGCATCTCCTTGGCCTCCTTACCCACGGCTTCCACCTCGCCGGTGCTCTTGTTGATGGCCACAATCGAGGGCTCGTTCACTACGATGCCCTTGCCGGCGGCGTAGACCAGCGTGTTGGCGGTGCCAAGATCGATGGCCAGATCGCTCGAAAACATGCTGAAGAGCGAACGCAGGCCATGCGACCGGGGGGAGCGCGATGGGTAACCGTTCGATGACATTGGGAGACTGCCTCTACCTCACGGCCTATTGTACGGCCAACGGGCGCGGGCCGCATTGCAACTCCGGAAACCCAGGAAAAAGCAGCCCCGCCAGACTAAACGCCGCCCAAGGCCCCACCCCTGCCCCACCCCGCCGGTGAGAGCGCCCCATCCACCGCCCCCTCTTCAACGCCCGGCGATCTCGCGCCAACCCAGGATCCCCCCGGCGCCATAAGCGTTTGGACTAATCCGCAGATCGCCGCCTATCCTGCGTTCAATGAGCGCATTGGGCTGTTGGCAACAACTGAGAGGCGCTCGCTTTAACAGCCTGCTAACCAGGGATAGCCGGGCGCCCCGAATCCCGCGCTTTATGCGCTTATCCACCTGCGCAATTGCCTTTGCGCCGGTTTCTCCACCATATGCAGCGCCACCAGAGCCAGAGCGATCAGAAGCGCGTAGCTGATCCACGGGTCGTACCGCATCAGTCCCAGCCGCTCCAGCACGTGCGAGTCGTGAATCAGGTTCCACAGGTTGAAATGCAGCAGGTAGAGGCAGTAGCTGGCCTCGCCCACAAACACCAGCGGACGCCAGCTCAGCCCGCGCGCCAGCAGGTTTTCCCCGGCCAGGCCCAGAACGATGCAGCCGAAGAGCGGCATCAGCAAGCCGTCGTGCATGATGGCGTAGGGCACTCGCGGCCCCAGCGATAGAAGCCCGAACGTGCCGCCAAAGCCAACCGCGCCAAGCAGCAGGCGCAAATGCCCGGCCCGCTCCACCAGCTCATCCAGCCCGGCCAGCACGACGCCGAAGACGAAGCTGGCCAGATGCGGCAGTGGCGTGAACTTGAGCGCCTGCAGCCACGGGCCCCAGCTCCAACGGTCCGGATGCGCAATGCCGTCCGGGTTGATGGCAATATACAGAGCGCCGGGAATCATCCCCAGCATCCACACCGCGCCCAGCTGAATCACGCAGCGCCATGCCTCCAATGGCCGCTTCCGCTTGGCCAGCCAGGGAAAGAGCACGTAATAGAAGCTCTCCGCCGACATCGTCCAGGCCGGCGTATTCAAAAACGTGGCGACCGATGGAACCCACCCTTGCAACAGCAGCGGCGTCAGCGCCATGCCCGTCCAGAACATCCCATGCGAATGAGCGTGGTACTCATCCGTCACCATCCGCCAGGCCAGCAGCAGGCTGAGCAGGTAGATGGGATAGAGCCGCGTGAACCGC
>Ga0326727_10012126_pt1 | contig 19742 bp, 15 predicted proteins | sample MB2enrmetagenome_FD_207643 | JGI IMG/M metagenome (GOLD analysis project Ga0326727, IMG submission 207643) | Lab enriched peat soil microbial communities from McLean, Ithaca, NY, United States - MB29MY | ecosystem: Environmental > Terrestrial > Soil > Wetlands > Peat | place: USA: New York...
GAGCAGGGTGCGCACGGTCCCCGGTTTCTGGCCGTTCGGCCCCGGCTCAAGGCGGATGGTAAACAGCACCAGGGGCAGCCGCGCCGCCAGCCGCCGCTCCATCATCTCGCCCTTGTTGGACGGCTGATAATGCGGTCCCTCGGCCTCGTTGGCCACGCGGTTGTCCGCGCCGCCGGCCGGCCGCGCCGGGGTCGGCATGTTGGAGCCGTACTCCCTGCCCGCCGCGTCGCCCACGATATAAGTTCCGGCGGCCAGCGTCTCGTCGGCGTTCACGCTGGCGATGCTCCGCTTCGCCGGCAGATCCGTCAGCTTGCGGATCGCGCCGCTGTTGGTGTCTGCCTTGTAGACCGCGGTCACGCCCGTCGCCGGGTCGGTCTTGGTAAAGAAGACGCTGTTGGTCTTATGCCCCACCACCAGCGCGTGAACCATGCCGGGCATGAACCCGCGCATGCCGGCTCCGCTCTCACCCTCCGAACGCGGCGGATTGGCCACCAGCAGCTTGGCCGCGCGCGTCGCCAGGTCCAGCACATGGATGCCGTCCGGCGCGGTGTAGACCATCTGCTTGCCGTCCGGAGTGAAGGCGTTCACGTTGAAATAGAACCCGCCGGAGTTGGGCTCGTCGCTGAGCCGCCAGACGCGATGTCCGGTATCCTTGTCCACCCAGGTTCGCGGCGGCGCCGTGCCGCCGGGGGTGGCCTGCTCCATGCAAGAAAAAGGAAGAGTCAAGAGAGCGAATGCGGCGATGGTGCGCAGGTGCATGGCGGGATTTCTCCTTCAGGCTGGATTGGAGTGAAGCAAATTCGCGCGCCGGCTTGCGGGAGAGACCTTGCGCCGCAACGGAAACGCGCGCGGGCGAGACGGCAAGTACCTTATACACCCCGGCATCGTCCGTTGGGAAGCTGCGGCGGGATGGAGGCGGGGCGATGCGCCGATTGCCTTGCGGCAGCCGGGAAACGGCTCCAATCATCCTGCCGGGTCGAGCTCAGTCCCGCGCAACTTCCAGCGCCCCGGTCAAGCTGGAGACCTTTTCGACCTGATGGCCGCGGCACCAGGATTCCAGGCCGTGCGCCAGCCGTTCGCAGGCTCGCGGGTCGGCGAAGCTGGCCGTACCCACCTCGATGGCGGTAGCGCCGGCGAGGAGAAACTCGACCGCGTCCTCGGGGGTGACGATGCCGCCCATGCCCAGGATGGGAATCTTGACGGCGCGCGCCGCTTCGTACACCATGCGCAGGGCGATGGGCTTGATGGCCGGGCCGGAGAGGCCGCCGGTGACGTTGGCCAGGCGCGGCTTGCGGGTCTCCGCGTCGATGGAGATGGCCAGGAAGGTATTGATCAGGCTGAGGGCGTCGGCGCCGGCGTGGGCGGCGATCCTGGTCATCTGCGCGATCGAGGTCACGTTGGGCGAGAGCTTGACAATGAGCGGCCGTTTGGAGGCGGCCTTGGCCTTGCCGACCAGATATTCGAGCGAGCTGGGATCGGCGCCGAAGGCCATGCCCCCGGCATGAACGTTGGGGCAGGAGACATTCAGTTCGTAGGCGGCGATGCCTTCGGCCTGATTGAGCCGCTCGATGACGCCCAGGTACTCGCCCACCGTGGAGCCGAAGACATTGACGATGACCTTGCACAGGGGATAGCGCTGGAGCGGAGGCAGCTTGCGACTGACAAAGTCCTGGACGCCGACGTTCTGCAGTCCGATGGCGTTGATCATGCCGGAGGCGGTCTGGACGATGCGCGGAGAAGGGTTGCCGGGCATTGGCTCCAGCGAAATGCCCTTGGTGACGAAGCCGCCGATGCGCTCCAGCGAGACGATTTCCTCAAACTCGATGCCGTAGCCGAAGGTGCCGCTGGCTGCGATGACCGGGTTGACCAGTTCCAGGCCGGCCAACGAAACTTTCATGTCGGGTTTCACTTGCGGCAATCTTCCTTTTACAGAGATCAGGGGTCAGAGATCGGTTGTCGGTTTCCGCGTCGCCGGTTTGCGCCTGGCGACCTGACCGCCTTGACGATGAGATCCCTACCGCGCGCCGGCCAGGTAGCTTGGCTTGATGGCCTCGGTGAGCACGCGGCCCACTGCCGCCGACGGCTGATTGATGCCCGCCAGCGAGGCCAGCGTGGCCGCCAGATCCACTGGGGCCACACGTCCATGATACTCGCCGGGGGCAAAGGGCGCGCCGTAGAGGGCCAGCGGCACGTGGCGGTCGTAGGACCAGGGGCTGAAGTGGGTGGTTCCGATGGAGCCGTGCAGGTCCTCCATCTGATAGGCGCCCAGCACCAGCATCACGTACCAGTTGCCGTGATCGGCGTAGCTGTGGGCCAGCAGGCGGCCCCATTCCGAGGGCGGCAACTGGCTGTGGGCCAGCTCAAGGCGCGTATAGACCCCAGTGAGCTGTGGCAGGGGCGGAAGTCGATGCTGCGCGGGCGGCGGAAGGACGGGTTGGGGCGGAAGGACTGCTTGGGTAACTGGGGGCGGCTCCGGGACGGGAGGGACGACGGCCTCGGTCAGCAGCGCGGAGACGGCGTCTTCAGCGGCCTTTTCGCCGACCTTGGCCTTCTCGAATGCCCGGCGGTCGAGCACGATGTAGGGCAGGTCGGGACCGGGCAGGATGTATTGCAACTGCTTGCCGGGCGAGTAGCGCGCGTTCAGATCCGCGTTCAGCGTTGCGTAGAGCTGGTCGAGATCGACGACCGCGGAGTCGATGCCCAGTTTGGCGGCGTCGGCGGGGATGGGCGGAATGCCGTGGTCGGCCGAGAGCGCCAGCCAGACGTTCTGGAGACCGACGGTCCGGTCGAGCCAGTTGTCGAAGTCATCCAGATCGCGATCCAGGCTCAAGATCATCTGCTCCTCGGAGTCCGAGTCGGGACCGAACTGATGGCCCTGAATGTCGTTGGCGGAAAGCGAAACCGCGACCAGGTCGGTAACGCCGTTCTGGCCCAGCCTTTCGCCCGCGATGAGCGCCTTGGCGAAGTCCAGTTCATAGCGGTTGGCGGCCGGGGTTCTGCCCACCAGCTCGTAGAACTGCGTGGTTCCCTCGACCATGGCCTCGCGGGCCGCCTCGGCCACGCGGCCGCTGGAGTTGAAGGCCCGCGCCCACTCCGGCAGGTGCTCCATGTAATAGGTGGAGGTGGTGAACTGGCCGCTGGAGTTGTCGATCCAGAAGGCGCCGTTGGCGGACTGGCCGGCGGGCAGAATGGCGGCGCGGTCCTTGAGCGAGATACCATAGACGCGCGATCTCCCGTTGGTGGCTAGCCGCAGCTCATCTCCCAAGGTGGTGGCGCGCAGGTTGCGCGGCGATGCGCCGATGACGTATTTCAGCGCGGTATCCGGCGCGCCGGGCTGGTTCGCGGGGATGGAGGCCGGCGGCAGATCGACGAGCTGATAGCGCTCATCCTCGACCGAACTGACCTTGTGGTCCCAGGAGCGCGAGGCGTCCCAGAAGTCGTTGGCCTCGATGCCGTGGCCGTCGGTGTAGGCGCCGGTGCCGATGGTGGCGTGGCCGGGCGCGGTCTTGGTGTTGGCGTAGTCGAAGTAGCAATCGGTGAACCATGCGCCTTCCTCAGTGAAGAGCCGGAAGCCGCGGCCCTTGAACTCGGCGCGGTCGCGGTTGAGGTAGTCGCCGCGAAACTGGTCGATGACCACAATGACGATCAACTTGGGACGGCCTGAGTAGGCCTGCGCCGGCGCCGGAGCCGGCAAAATGGCCGCCAGAAGGCAGGCCACAAGGAAAGCGAGCAAGGCAAAGTGAGAGCGAGACCTCGGATTCATGATTGAATCATAAGGTCGAAACGTTACAAATTGATCTACGAACTGGACTCCGCAGAATCCTCCGGGCCAAGGCCGATTGAAGCGGAGGGCAGTCTTCTGGAGACCGCCCTCCGCCAGGGCGCTGGCTACACGGTTACCGGCTCGCTGGCGCTGACCTTGACCGGGGTGAGCCAGCCGAAGCGGTCGGGCTTCAGCCCGTTGGCGATGCCGAAGAATTCGTCGGCGATCTTCCTGGTGATCTCGCCGGGCTTGCCTTCGCCGATGACAATGCGGTCGATGGAGCGTATGGGCGAGACTTCGGCGGCGGTGCCGGTAAAGAAGACTTCATCGGCGATGTAGAGCAGCTCACGGGGCAGCGCCTGCTCCGTCACGGTGAGGCCCAGGTGGCGGGCGATGGTGAGCACGCTGTCGCGGGTGATGCCGGAGAGCGCGGAGTTGGCCAGGGGCGGGGTAAAGAGGACGCCGTTGCGGACGATGAAGATGTTTTCGCCGGAGCCCTCGCTGACCAGGCCGTTCACGTCCAGGGCGATGCCCTCCTGGTAGCCGTTGATTACCGCCTCCATCTGAATCAGCTGGGAGTTCATGTAGTTGGCGCCGGCTTTTGCCAGGGAGGGCAGCGTGTTGGGGGCCAGGCGCTGCCAGCTGGAAACGCAGACGTCCGCGCCGCCGTGGCCGGGGATGTACTTGCCCCAGGGGAAGTTGGCGATGTAGACCTCGACCGGCGTACCCGTGGGGCTGACGCCGATTTCGCCGTAGCCGCGGAGCGCGATGGGGCGGATATAGCAGGGCGTAACTCCATTGGCTTCAATCAAATCCACCACCCCGGCGCAAAGCTCCTCCAGGGTGAAGGGCAGTTCCATACGGTAGATCTTGGCCGAGTCGAGGAGGCGCTGCATGTGCTCGGGCAGTCTGAACACGGCCGAGCCGTGCGGCTGCGCGTAGCAGCGGATTCCCTCAAAAACGCTCGAGCCGTAATGAATCACATGGCTCATGACGTGGATGGTGGCCTTCTCCCAGGGAATGAGGGCGCCGTTGTGCCAGATTTTGGAGGTGGTTTGGATGGGCATCAGGGTAGAGCGACTCCTTCGTTTGCGCCGTGCGCATAACTAACAGGGTATCGCGATTTGCGCCAGCCTGTCACGAATGGTGCTTGGGCGCGGCAATTCTGTCCATCCGGTTCCATTGGAATGGGACAGCGAAGCCCGCCCCAAGGAACCTCCGGAGAGTTCCATGTTGTGTCAGTCGTCTACGGGCTTCGCCGGCCCGCGGACGGAGAAACTGTGTCCGGCTTCAGCCAGCCGCTAACTCGCCAACCAGCTAACCCCGCGGAGCGGGGGCCAGCTCGCTAAACTCGTTCGAGCAATCTCCGCGCCCTTTCCGTTCAGGTCGGAGGCCTAGATTCCCAGGCGCGATTTCAGCGTATGGACGCGATCGCGGGCGACGGGAATCTGCGTGCGCTGGGCATCTTTGAGGGAAAGGACGACCTTGCCGGCAAACCAGGAGTTCACCTCGAGAATCCAGTCCCCATTCACCAGCGCGGCGCGGTGGACGCGCAGAAACTTGGCCGGATCGAGCCGCCGCTCGAGTTCGGCGATCGTCTGATCCACACAGTGCCGGCGTCCATTCACCACTGCGTAGGTGAGTTTGTCCTGGGCTACAAAATGAGTTACGGCATCGAGGTCCAGAAACGCGATGCGCTCGCCCACGCGCGAGGCGATGCGGCGCGGATAGTCGACCCGCCCCGGGCGCAGCGATGCGGCCAATTCCTTGAGGAGTGCCGGCAGTTCGGGGCTTTGCTGCCAATCCGCCCTGGCCGGCGGACGAAGCCGGTCGAGCTTTCTGAGCGCTCGCGCCAACTGCTCGGGCTCGATGGGCTTGACCAGATAGTCGATGGAGTTGACCTCAAAGGCTCGCAACGCATATTCGTCGTAAGCGGTGGTAAAGATGACGAACGGCTGCTCGCGGAGGCGGGCGAGCAGGTCGAAGCCGTTCAGGACGGGCATCTGAATATCGAGGAACAGGACATCGATGGATTCCTTGTTCAAATCGCCGAGATTGTTCAGGTAGTCGAGCGCCGCCGTGGGATCTGTGGCGCTGCCGGCGATGCGCAGCCCGTCGGCGCTTGCGAGGAGTCGTGTCAGCCGCTCAATGGCGAGCGGTTCGTCATCGACGAGATAGGCGCGAAGCGGGGCGGTTTCCATCGGCATTTCCATTATGCGGGGAAAGACAGGCGAACGGCCGTCTTTCCGCTTTCGCGAGTTACCTCCAGCTGGCCGGCGTCGCCGAAGAGTAGCTCCAAGCGCGCGACAAGATTGCCCAGGCCGTGCTCCGGCGCGATGGCATCGAGCGGGAAGCCGGGTCCGTCGTCGAGCACTTCCAGCCGGATGCGGTTGGATTCCCTCGATGCGGCGACCTTGATTGCGGCTCCCTGCGCGCGCAGCGCGACCACGTGCTTGACCGCATTCTCCACCAGGGATTGAAGAGCCAGCGGAGGAACTTTCACGTCCTGAAGAGTTTCGGGAACCGCGATCTCATAACTCAAACGGGCCCCGAAACGGGTCTTTTCGATCTCCAGATAGTCGCGCACCACCTTGAGTTCCTGGCTGAGCGGAACCAGGCCGCTCTGGTTGGCGTTCAGCGAGAAGCGGAGCAATGAGGCGAGCTTGCCGACGGTATCTTCGGCCAGCCGCGGGTTGCTCGGAATGAGCGCGGCGATGGAGTTGAGCGTGTTGAAAAGAAAATGGGGATGGATGCGGGATTCGAGCGCGGAGAGGCGGGCTTCGGCGAGTAACTTATAGGCGCGCTCCTGCTCCACCTGCTTGGTGCGCAGCTCGATGGTTGCTGCCTGGAGCTTGTAGAGAAGCGTGTGATAGGTTGCCATGGCAAGCCCGATTACCACCGTGATGACGACGCAGAAAGGCAGGTTTGCCCGGAATCGCTGCCAATACATGTCACGGGGAAAGACCCCGGAGACCTGCAAGAAAAGGCTAGCCGCAAGACAGCCGAATGTCGCCGTGCACACCAGAGTTAGCGTTTGCATGAGAACGATCACACGGGGGTATTTGTCGGTAAAGCGATGGCCAAGCCAGTGAAGAAGAAACGCCGAAGGCAGGGATATCGTCACGGAATAGACAAAAGCAGCCAGGATATTCGTGCCGGTCTCCGACAACCGTATCAACCCCAGCGAGAGAAAGACCGCAACAACGAACAGCGTGGCCGCGCAAACCGTCAATATGATTCGGAACAGGATTTTGGTGAGGCCTTCGTTCGGTTCGGGCTTGGCGCAGGAACTGGTCATGGTCGAATTGATTGCCGGTGTCATAGCTGAAATCGGACTCCTGCCGAAGTGGCTGTGGTGTAAGGCGTGGCGCCGTAATCCGAGGCGCCGCCGCCGGTTGGAATCTGCAGGTGCGTGTAAGCGGAAAAGTGGTTACCGAATCTTCGATTGGCGTCGAAGATGACGATGGTGCTGCGGTCGTTGAGATTGGCGACTACCGCGGCGGACAAGTCCCATTGCTTCCATCCGGGCAGCTCCCGGAGGCGATTCTTGTAGGCGTTGAAAAACGCATAACTCTGCCTCCCGGCGAGAGGGGAGACGGTTATATCTCGATAGTAGGGTATGTTGGGCGGCGTATAGAACTCGCCGATGAAGGTGATGCCCGAGCGCATGATGTATTTGCCGCCGAGAAGCACCGCTTCATGCTCGCGCCAGGCGGCCTCGCCGTGCAACTCCCAAGACTCGCCGACGACACGGGTGAAGGTAAGACCGCCAAAGGCATCTCCGCCGCGGTCGTCGCCGGCAATCAGGGCTGTGTCGAATCCATGCACCAGAACGTTATACCGGAAGGCGGTGGTGTCGTGGAGGTTGGCCGAGGCGGGGGCGAGCGCGGCGCTGGACCAGGCCAGAGTGAAGGCGTTAGGTCCGTGGACAAAGTCGGCCTTGACCATATCGCGGCCTTCATAAAGGTTGAGCCGGTCGGTGGGATTGGTGGGATCGCGGGGCGGGTCGAGCACGCCGGCCGGGCTGAAGGCGTAACCGGTGCCCCAGCGCACGATTCGCCGGCCCAGCATAAAATCGAAGTCTCCGGCGGAAAGGCCGGCGTAAGTCTCCTTGACGCGGAACTGGGTGCGCGTGCCGGTATATGGCTCAATCGCGGCGTCAAGCGCAGCCGCTGCGGCGGCGTTGCCCGACGGAAGATCGAAGTCCGCCGCGGAGAGGCCATGATATGTTTCAGCCAGGCCCACCAGGCTCGAAGCCAGCGTCCAGCGGGAGCGATAGCGAAGCGTGAAAGAAGGCTCAAACAGCAACTGATTCTGAAACAGCGTGACGGAAGGAGCGATCAGGAACTGGTTCGCCGCCGGCGGCAGCGGCGGAGTAAGGTTGCTATAGAATGTTCCATCGTCGATGGCGGCGAAGGAGTAACGGAAGTCATAACGGGGCGCGGGCGGAGACGCCTCCTGGGCCGGGTTGTCCTGACTCGGCTTTTCCTGGTTCGATTTGTCCCGGGCCGGGTTGTCCTGGGCCGCCAACTGCAAGCAGGCCGCGAGGAGAATTGCCGGGATCGGGAGCCGATGTTTCATTGGGTGTAACTCCCCTTGCCAATATGGTTGAATAACTCGGTTGAGGTTTGCGGTTTCCCGCCCCAGCCGCAAAGAGTGGCCGTGGCGGCGTGAAGCGGGTTTCGCGCCCGGCATCAGGCTCGGACAGGAGGGCGCATTTGCAGCCGTTCGCTTCCGCCGATGTCGAAGCCAAAGGTGACGGCGAGCGTGCTTGTGGGACAGGCGCTGACACAGGTGTTGCACAGAATGCATTCCGTAGAGAGAACCCGCTGGCCGGCCTTCACATAATCGGGAATACGGATATCCATGGGGCAAACCTTCACGCAGGCCATGCATTGGTTGCAGTTCTTACTAGCTCCGGAGACTTTGAGGAGCGCGAAGCGCGAACCCAGTTTCATCAGCACCGGGACCGGGCAAAGGTATTTGCAGAAGGCGCGGTTATCCTTGAGCAGGTAAGCCAGCGGGATTCCGGCGGCGTAGTAAAGCAGGTTGCCGGCGACCAGCCAATACAGCGGGGCCACGCGCCAGGGTCTATAACCGAAGAGGAAAACCAGCGCCGCCACCAGGCCCAGGCTGAGCGCGAAGTGCGCGTAGCGCATCCACTTCCAGGGGCCGGGAACCCAGCCCTTGCTCCTGTCGAAGGGCAGCAGGTCGAGAACCATCGCCGTCCAGCAGGCCCATCCGCAAAAGCCGCGGCCGAAGATAAGCGGCCCGAAGAGCTTGGCGATCGAGTAATGAATGATGGCGCCTGAGAAGATGCCGGTGAACAGGAAGAAGAACAGCCCTTCGAGCTGCATGTTCTGGAGAACGAACAGTCCCAGAAAACCGACCATGTAAACGCCGATCAGAAACTGGGCCAGGCGGCGGCCGATGGGTCTTTTGCGGCGTGGAAGCACCGCGTAGAGTCCGGTCCCCACGCCCAGCGATGTGCCGATGTAACCGATGTCGAAGAGGAAGAAGATCGTTCCCGTCCTCCGCCACAGAGTTATAGCCACCGCCCAGAAGATAAGCATCAGAAGAGCCGGAACGCGCAGTCTTCTCAGCTTTCCCGGCTGGCTGTGTTTGGCGCGCAACGAGCCGGGATCGCTCCCGCTATCTTCTTCGTCAACGATCGTTACCTGTTCGTCTTTCATCCCAGTCACCTATCGCCGGTAGATCGGCCGCTCATTGCCAATAGACCATTTTGATTTCGATTGCGGCTTCCGGCTGCTTCACCGGGAAGATGGCCTCCTCGGGAGTAGGCGGTCCCTGTGTCGTGTCGGGATTGTTTGAGATGCCGTAGCCGCTCTGCGGCATCCCCTGGGCATCGAACTCCATCTTTCCAGTCAGGTTTTCATCGTGGAGCACTGCCGCGGCGTAAACTCCCCGCGGGAGCTTCTCGAATACGACCTTGGCGGTCAGGGTCTGGGGGTCGATCTCGCCTTGCCGGGCCGCGACGGCGTATGTTATGTCCGACGGGAATCCTTTTCCGTCCCGAAAGAGTACAACTCCAATCCGCCCTTTCGCATTCCGAATTCCCGTGATGCGGATCGTGAGCGTAGACGTATCTACCGCGGGAGCGGGCGCAGCAGCAGGCGCTGGCGCAGGCGCCGCGGCAGGTGCAGGAGTTGGGGTTGCCGGCGTCTGCGCCGCAAGCCATCCGGCGGAGGCCGCAAGCAAGGCGCAGCAGAGCAGGGAATTGACGGCGAATCGGTTGCTTGTGAGGCAGGTTCTCATTATCTCAGTTTCCTTTCGCGCGGTTTGGGGTTTCGTAGGACTCATGTCAGGGCGGCGGCGGCCATTCAAAAGCGGTCCGTGCGGCCCTGGTAAAAGAGCTTGTCGGGCAACTCGCGGGGGGCGATGCCGGAGTATTCCAGCACGCTATGCGAGTTATGGCGGATTTCGTCGTATAAAGTCATGCGGCGAAGCTGGAGTTTGCCTCCGAACGAAGCGTACTCGTCGAAGGTTGCGGACTTGATGTGCTTGCCCGAGGTGAGATAGAACTCGGCCTTGACCGGGCGGGCGTCTCCGACCCGCAGCCAGTAAAGGATGCGCTGGTAGGTTGCGCCCTTGCGCTTGGCGGCGAGATCGAGGACGTAGCAGTCCTCGGCGCCCGCCTTCTCGGTGCGCAGATAGACGGGTGTGTAATCGGAGGCGTAGTTGGTGCGGGCCACGTCGCCGTTCGAGGCGTCGCCGGAGAGCCGTTCGAGGGGAGTGATGCGCACCGGGCGGCTGGTATCGGGCAGATAGACCCACATGTCGTCGCCCAGCATGAGCAGGTGCTGGCCCTTTTCGCGGGGACTTAGAAACTCGACATAAGTCTTCTCCGTTCCCTTCTGCGAAACTTCGTAGAGCTTTTCCTCGTCCGCTTTGCCGGATTCATAGTTGGTGATCTTGACGCGCAGCACATACGAAGGCCAGCCGTTGCGGTAAACGTCGGAACGCTTGAGCAGAGCTTCGGCGCCGGGCCCCGCCGGGGTTGCGGCGCGGCCGGCCAGCGCGCACGTCAACAGAAATCCGGCGAGAAAGAGCAGCAGATAAATGCGCAGTACGCGATCGATGTTAGACATGAGCGAGTGCCTCCGCGATTTGCAGCCGGGATGCGCGGATCGCCGGGAGAATGGATGCCAGCGCCAGCGAGACGATGACCAGCAGCGAGGAGCCGACCATGAGGCTGGGCACGTGGAGAACCTGGAAGGACATAGGGACCGTATATCCCGGAGGCGGCGGGAGATGAAGGTTGGCGTGGTTCAGGATAACTCCGAGAAGATTGCCCGCCAGAACGCCGACAATGGCGCCCAGGATGCCGATGAGCGTGGCCTCGGCCATGAGCAGCGCCACGATCCATGCGCGGGGCGTGCCCATGGCCAGCATGGTGCCTATCTCGCGGGTGCGCTCGAACATGGTCATCAGCAGCGTGTTGACGCTGGACATGAGTACCATGAAGAAGACGATAACTCCCAGGAAGACGAAGATGGTGCTGAAGAGGGAGCGGACCTGCTTGTAATAGGCGGCGAGTTCGATCCATTTCTTGAGGACCAATTGCTGCGGCAGGCCGCGCAGGCGGGGAGCGAGTTCGGCAGCGACCTGGTCGGTGTTTTCGGTCCTGTCCAAACCGACGACGAGGTTGGTAACTCGGTCGCTTTGCAGCAAGCGCTGCGCGGCGGGCAAGGTGATGCGGAGAGAGCGCGCATCCATCTCAGCGACGCCGGAGTCTACAATGCCCACGATCTGGACATCGACGCCGTTGAGGGCGCCATCGGAGGTCATGGCCAGCACCGTCAACCCATCGCCAACCTTGACGTTCATCGATTTTGCCAGGCCGGCTCCGACGAGCGCCTCGACCTCGCCGCCGGATTTACTGTCGAGATCGCGGCCGGAAGTGAAGGTGGTGGGGAAAAAGCCGAGTCCGCTTTCGGCTACGGGATCGACGGCGGTGCCCATGAAGACCGAGGACTTATCGCCATTGGAGACCATGCCGTAGAACTCGATGCGGGGAGCGACGCCGCGCACGTGGCCGCCAGTCTTGACGCTTGCGGCCACCTGACGCCAGTTATCGATGCCGGTGTCGAGGGCGCGAACTTCGTCGCGGTTGAAGTGATCGGCGGTGAAGATCTGGATGTGGCCGAGGCCGCTATTGATGGTGTGCTCGCGCAGGCCCCAAAACATGCGGGCAAAGAAGCCGCCCACGAGCAGCAGTCCGGCGACGCCTCCGCCGACCATGAACAGAGTCATCATGGTGCGGCGGCTGTTGCGGAAGAGGTTTCTGAATGCAAGAAGCAAGAACTTAGCCACGGCTAACTCCTTCGGTCGAGTTATCGGAGACGACCTGTCCGTCGCAGAGGCGGACGATGCGCTCGGTGTGTTCGAGCAAACGCGCGTCGTGCGTGGAGAAGATGAAGGTGAGACCGAGGCGGCGGTTGAGCCCGTGCATCAGGTCGATGAGCTGGGTGGCGTTGTGGGTGTCCAGGTTGGCGGTGGGCTCGTCGGCCAGCACCAGGGCGGGGCGATGCACGATGGCGCGGGCCACGGCGACGCGCTGGCGCTCGCCGCCGGAGAGCAGGTCGGGGCGCTGCCGGGCGCGGGCGGAGAGGCCGACGCTCTCCAGGGCCTCGGCCACGCGCTGGCGGCGCTCGCGGCTGCCGATGCCCTGGATCAGCAGCGGAAACTCGACGTTCTCGGCGGCGGTGAAGACGGGGATGAGGTTGAAGGTCTGAAAGACGAAGCCGATCTTCCGCCGGCGCAGCGTGGCCATGGCGGCCGGCTTGAGCTTCGAGGTATCCACGCCGTCGACCAGGATGCGTCCGCTGGTGGGCTGATCGATGCAGCCGATCAGGTTCAGCAGGGTCGTCTTGCCGCTTCCGCTGGGGCCGGCAATGGCCAGGAATTCGCCCGCTTTCACGCGCAGGCTGGCGTCCGAGAGGGCGCTGACGAAGCTGTGGGCCGGGTGGTGGGTGGGCATAGTGTCCAGGGGAAATCTGCGATCGACTGCCTCGACATTGACGATTTCTTCCATTCGCCGTTCCCTTTCCTTGAGCGGTGTTTCTGCTTTCTTGAACGGTAGCCCGAACCATGCCGGGCGCGCGCTAGGTTCCGGACGAGGGGCTAAGAAAGCGGATGAAAGGCCGGAGCGAAGGGATGAGCCGTACGCAGAGCGGCCCGGCGGCTGCGCGGACCGCCGTTGACTTCCCATCTTCGCCTGTCGCTGACCCGCCACAGCCGATCACGCCGCGCCCGCTGGGCCCTTCACGGCAGCGGGCCTGTCCGCCGTGGAGGGCAACTCCGGCGTGGCGGCGATCAGTTGCCGGGTGTAGGCCTGGCGAGGGTTCGAACACAGCGCCACCGCCTCGCCCGTCTCCACCAGCCGCCCGCGCTCCATCACCGCGATGCGCGTGCTCAAATAGCGCACCAGCGGCATGGAATGGGAGATGAAGAGGTAGGTCAGCCGATGCTCGCGCTGCAAGCGCCGCAGCAGGTTCACGATCTGCGCTCCCACGCTCACATCGAGCGCCGAAACCGGCTCATCCAGGATCAGCAGCCCGGGCCTGAGTGCCAGCGCGCGGGCAATGTTGATACGCTGCCGCTGCCCGCCGGAGAACTCGTGCGGATGGCGCGCGAGCGCCGACTCGTCCAGGCCCACCTCGCTCAGCAGCTCGACCGCCTTGGCGCGCAGAGAAGCGCGGTCCGTCCCGATTCCCGCTTCCCGCCGGTGGATCACGAGCGGCTCGGTCACAATCTGGAACACGTTCATGCGCGGATTCAGGGCGGCGTAGGGGTCCTGAAAGACGGGCTGCATCCGGCGGCGCAGCCGGTGCAACTCGCCCTTCGAAGCGCGGGAAAGATCCGTGCCATCCACGCGCACGCTGCCCCGGCTCGGCTCCGCCAGGCCCAGAATCATCCGCGCGAGCGTGGTCTTGCCCGAGCCCGACTCGCCCACCAGTCCCAGCGTTTCGCCGCTCTCGATCGTCAGGGACACATCCTCGACCACGTGCCGCAATTCGGTCCGTAGCCCCGCCCGCCGGGGAAAGCTCTTCCAGATCGAATTGACCTCAACCAGCGCCATGCCCAAATGGTACATGGGCCGTCCGGGGGTTATCCGGCGAGGGTGAGCGGAGCGTGGGCGCCGACTGAGGTCGCGCCGCCGAATCGGAGATCAGGGAACGATCGCCGGCCGCAGGTCCGTATGCACAAAATCGTCGCCCTTGTAGAGCAGCGGCTCGCGCTTGTCGCGGGCCAGGGCATAGCTGAAGCAGTCGCCGAAGTTGAGGTTGGCCGGGTGGCCGCTGCCTCTGCCGTAGTCGCGGTAGGCCTGGCGGGCGATCTTGGCCTGCGCGGCTGTCACCGGCTCGATGACCATCTCTATTTCTTCCATCAGATCGTCCAGCTTCGCGCTTCGAACCGGGTCGCGATGCTTGTCCAGCACGATCGCGGTCTCCAGGTAGGAGGCGGCGGATATCCGCAGACTCTCGGCGGAATCCATTGTCTCCGAGAGGGCGATCCAGTCCGGTTCGCGCTTGATGACTGCCACCATTGCTGACGAGTCGACGATCATTTGGGTAATCCCGTTTCTTCATCGTAAAGATCGTTGATCAATTCGTTCCCACTGGGGCCATCCTTGAACAGCGGTGCGCACAGCTTGGAGAACTCCACCAGCGCCTCCAGGCGGCTTTTTCGCTTTGGGGGTTCTTCCAGCCGCCCCAACCGCTCCTCAAGGGCGATTTTGACCGCCCTGGTAATAGTCTCGCCGTTCATTTGGGCCACTTTCCGCGCAAGCCGGACCGTCTCTTCGTTCTTGATGCTCAAGGCCACACAATTCCACCTTTCTACCATCGCTTTCTATCATTCTACCATAGAAGTTCCTCAACACAATAGCGCCATCTGGCCGGCCAGGACCCCTCGGATGCCCTAAGCTATAGCCATGAACGACCTGACTTTGGAAGCCGTGGCAACGCGGGACGAAATCTTCGATCTGCTGGTGGTGGGCGCCGGGCCCACCGGGCTGGCCTGCGCCATCGAGGCGCAGAAGGCGGAGCTTCGCTCCGTGGTGGTGGATAAGGGCTGCCTGTGCAACTCGCTCTTCCATTACCCGGCCAACATGATCTTCTTCACCACCCCGGAGTTGCTGGAGATCGGCGGCATTCCCTTTCCCAGTCCCAACCCCAAGCCCACGCGCACCGAGGCGCTCCAGTACTACCGGCGGGTGGCGGCCTACTTCGGGCTGGATGTGCGCCAGTACCATCGCGTGGAGCGGGTGACGGGCTCGGACGGCGCCTTCACGGCGCACACCGAGGACCGCTTCGGCCGCCGCGGCGCACTGATGGCGCGCAAGCTGGCCATCGCCACCGGTTACTATGACCTGCCCAACTACCTGGGCATCCCGGGCGAGAAGCTGAGCAAGGTGCATCACTACTACAACGATCCCCACCCTTGCTTCGGCATGGACGTGGCGGTGATCGGGGGCAAGAACTCGGCGGCCATTGCAGCGTTGGAGCTGTGGCGGAGCGGCGCGCGGGTTACGCTCGTGCATCGCGACGCCGGGATGCATCCGCACGTGAAGTACTGGATCAAGCCGGATATTGAGAACCGCATCAAGAATGAAGAGATCAAAGCCTACTTCCAGTCGCGGGTGGTGGAGATTGCGCCGGATGCGGTGCTGGTGGAGACTCCCGAAGGCCGCATCACGCTCAAGAACGATTTCGTCTTCGCCATGACCGGTTACCACCCCGACTTCACCTTTCTGGAGGGGCTGGGCGTGCGCTTCAAGGGCGAAGACAGACTGCCGGTCTATGACGCGGAGACGCTGGAGAGCAACGTGCCGGGCATCCACCTGGCCGGGGTGGTCGTAGGCGGCGCGCGCACCAATGAGATCTTCATCGAGAACGCGCGTTTTCACGGGATGCAGATTGCCAGGGCGCTCAAATCCAAGGGATGAGAGGAAAACCGCCCGCGCAAGGAAACAGATCAACCTGAGAAGCCGGATGGGGCGGAGGTTTAAGGCTTGCGAATGCGCTGGTGGCCGCGGACGATTCGATGGCAGATGCTGGCGGGCCTGGTGCTGCTGGAGGCGCTTTCCCTGGCGCTTTTTGCGGCGCTGCTGCTTCGCCAGCAGGGGCGCGAAACCTACCGGCACGCCCGCCAGCGCCTGGCCAACCAGGCCAGCTCCGTGGCGTTGCAGTCCCAGGAGGCCCTGCAGCAGCAGCGGCCTGGCTGGGTGGGCCTTTCCGTGAAGATGATGGGCGAGGCGCCTAGCGTGGCCTTCGCCATGGTCACCGATCCGGCCGGCAACGTGCTCTTCGTCAGCCAGGGAGAAGCGGACCAAAGAACGCTCGATGAGGCGGAGCGCGCGCAGATTCCGCTTGCCACCACGGACGAGCCCCGCATCTTCGCCGTGGGGAACGATCAATGGGAGGGCGTGAAGCCCATCTACACCGGCAGCGAACTGCGCGGCTTTGCCTGGGTGAAGTCGGAGCGGGCCTGGGATGTGGAACTGCGGGAGACGATTTTGCGCGGCGCCATCGTCTTCGGCATCGTCTGGATGGCGGCGTCGGCGTTGCTGGTGTTGCTGATGGCCGCCTCCATCTCCCGGCCCCTGGCTATTCTGCATCGCGGCACGCGCGCCCTGATGACTTCGCCCGAGACCGGCGGCAACTTCCCGCTGCCGGTGACGGTGCACAACGAGATCGGCGACCTGATCGAGGCCTTCAACCGCATGGTCGCTTCCATTCAGGAGCAGCGGTCGGGGCTCAACGATACGCTCTCGCTGCTGGACTCGATGCTGGCCAACGCGCCCATCGGTCTGGCCTTCTTTGATCGCAACTGCCGGTTTGTGCGCGTGAACCGGTTCTTCGCCGAGATGACCGGGGCTCCGCTTAGCAGCCACCTGGGCCGCACGCTGCCCGAACTGCTGCCGCAACCGGTGGCCCGGGAGCTGGAGAACGCGGTCCTGCGAGTCTTTGCCGATGAGGCGCCGGTGCGCAACCTGGAACTGAGCAGTCCGGCGCAAAGCGGCAAACCCAGCCGGCCGTGGACCTGGCTGGTCAGCGCCTACCCGGTGCGGACCACGCCGCGGCAGGTGCGCTGGGCGGGCGTTATCGTGCTCGACGCCACGGACCGCAAGCGCAGCGAAGAGGCCCTGCGCAGAACTGAAAAGCTGGCCGCAACCGGCCGTCTGGCCGCTTCCATCGCGCACGAGATCAACAATCCGCTGGAAGCCATCACCAACCTGCTCTTCCTGTTGCGCAACTTCTGCGGGCTGGAGGATCCGGCGCTGAACTATGTGGCGATGGCCGAGCGCGAGGCCCAGCGCATCGCCGGCATCACCCAGCAGACGCTGCGCTTCTACCGCCAGTCCACGCTGCCCTCGCGCGCCCGGATGTCGGAGCTGCTCGACCCCGTGCTCAGCCTTTCTCAGACCCGGCTCAATGCCCTCGGCATTGAGGTAGAAAGGGACTATGACCCGGAGCTGGAGCTGTTCTGCTTTGCCGCGGAGCTCCGCCAGGTCTTTGCCAACTTGGTGAGCAACGCTATCGACGCCAGCAGCGGCGGCGGACGTCTGCGGGTGCGCGCGCGGCGTTCGCTCAATTGGCGGGATCCCGCGCGGGCGGGAGTGCGCTTCACGCTGGCCGATACCGGCTCGGGCATGGAGCCGGCGGTGCGGGAGCGCATCTTCGAGGCCTTCTTTACCACCAAGGAGTTGACCGGAACCGGCCTGGGCTTGTGGGTGAGTTACGAAATCATCGTCAAGCACCGCGGGCTGGTGCATGTGCGCAGCCGCGCCGCAGCCGGGGGAAAGAGCTCGGGAACCGTATTTCAAATCTTCATTCCGGACGATCCCAATCTGTCGGCCGCCGCCGCGCCGGCGGTGTAAGAGGGCCACAGCCCGGCCGGATCGCCCATCCCCTCCGCATCCGGGAAATGAAGGGCGACAATCGATTTTCTCGCCGGTATTCGCGGCTCCGTCAACCCGTGAACCGGGGGCGTTCGCTTTTTGCGCCCTCCCCTGAACATTTAGAATGGTGCCTGTCGCAGATTGTCTTGCGTCCGCTGTTGATTTGGGGTCCCCGGCGACAGGTCTTCGTAGCCGGGGTAGTAGAGAAACCGGGGTCCCCGGCGATGCCCCGGCCCTGGAGGGTATCCCGGCGCCCACTTCGTCGCCGGGGCAGCCGGCGGACGGGAAAGCACGCACTCATCTCTATGCATCGCTGGTCGAAGCTGTTCATTCCCACTCTCCGCGAGGCCCCGGCAGACGCCGAAGTGGCCAGCCACAGGTTCCTGCTCCGCGCCGGCTACATTCGCCAGCTCGGCGCGGGCATCTACAACTACCTCTTCCTGGGCCAGCGCTCGATCAACAAGATCGTCGCCATCGTCCGCGAGGAGATGGACAGGATCGGCCAGGAGTTTTACCTGCCTGCGCTGCTGCCCAAGGAGCCATGGGTCGAGAGCGGCCGCTGGACGGGCATGGGCGACACCATGTTCCGGCTCAAGGACCGCAAGGGCGCCGACCTCTGCCTGGGCATGACCCACGAAGAGATCATGACCACGATCGCGCGTAGCGAACTGCGCAGCTACAAGCAGTTGCCGCAGATCTGGTACCAGATTCAAACCAAGTTCCGCGACGAGCCGAGGCCCAAGTCGGGGCTGCTGCGCGTGCGCCAGTTCATCATGAAGGACAGCTACTCCTTTGACATGGACAAGGCCGGCCTGGACCGCAGCTTCGATCTGCACGATGCCGTCTATCGCCGGATCTTCACCCGCTGCGGCCTCAAGTTCGTAGCCGTCGAGGCCGACTCCGGCTCCATGGGCGGCTCGCAGTCGCAGGAGTTCATGGTCTACACCGACGCCGGCGAGGACCTGATCGCAAGCTGTCCGCTCTGCGGCTACGCGGCGAATCTTGAAAAGGCGACTTCGCGCCTGAAGCCTGTCGCCGAGCTTGAACCGACAGCAGACAAACCGGAAGAAATCCATACGCCCGGCATGGGTGCTATCGCCGACATTGCGGCCTTCTTGGAGATGAGCCCCGCCAACGACATCAAGTGCGTAGCCTACATGGCCCTTTTTCTTGATTGGCAGCCAATCACGGTTTTGTTGCGCGGCGATCACACAGTGAATGAAGTCAAGTTACTCAGCACTCTCGGTGCGAGGGAATTGCGGGTCATGGCGCCGGAGGAATTGGAGCTTTTCATTCATGGCCCCGCAGGTTTCCTCGGACCTATTCGAGTGCCGACCATCGAAACCAACGATTGGGAGAAGAAAAGAGCCGCATTCCTCAAAGGCTCATTCAAGGAATCCAATCAATTGGGCCAGGTCGTCGTTATCTTGGACAAATCCCTCGAAGGCCGCAAGAACATGGTCTGCGGCGCAAACAAGCTCGACTACCACCTGCGTAACGTGACGCCGGGCCGCGATTTCACCTGGACGCTCAGCGCGGACGTTCGCAGCGTGAACGAGGGTGAAGGTTGTCCGAAAGAAGGCTGTACTGGCAAGCTGGCCGTCGGCAAGGCCGTCGAGATAGGCCACATCTTCAAGCTGGGCTACAAGTACTCGGAGTCCATGGGCGCGCGCGTTTTGGATGTGAACGGCAAGGAGGTCACGCCCATCATGGGCAGCTACGGCATCGGCATCGAGCGAATCTTGACCGCATCGATCGAGCAGGCGAACGATAAGAACGGCTTCTGGCTGCCAGCCGCGATCGCCCCTTTCACCGTGGTGGTCACGGTGACCAACGCATCCGATGCGGCGTTGGCCGAAGCCGGCGAAAAGCTGGCCGCGGAGCTCGAAGCGGCGGGCCTGGACGTGCTGCTGGACGACCGCGATGAGCGCGCCGGCGTCAAATTCAAGGATGCGGACCTGGTTGGCATTCCCTACCGCGTCAACGTGGGCAGGAAGGCCGCCGGCGGATTCGTGGAACTGGTGACGCGCTCGACGGCGGCCAGCGTGGATG
>Ga0326727_10012127_pt1 | contig 19742 bp, 30 predicted proteins | sample MB2enrmetagenome_FD_207643 | JGI IMG/M metagenome (GOLD analysis project Ga0326727, IMG submission 207643) | Lab enriched peat soil microbial communities from McLean, Ithaca, NY, United States - MB29MY | ecosystem: Environmental > Terrestrial > Soil > Wetlands > Peat | place: USA: New York...
CGCGGTATTCGAGGCCGAACATGCTTCGAGCGGAGAATGCCAGGCCAGTCCCATTCTTGGCCGCGGCCGGGTCGTAGTATGAGATGTCGGTCATGCCGCCCATCACGTCGAGCCTGAGTCCGAGCCTATCGAAAGGCCTTACTACGAAGCCGAGGCCCAGGTCTCCCTCCCCGCCCTGGAGCATCGAGGAGGATCCATTGTACGGCAGGGCAGTATAGCCAAACTGTAAAAAAGGCACGAGCCAACCCGCGGCGTCCCAGTCGAGCGCCGCGCCGCCTCCGCCTCCGACCACATTATAGAGGTTGCCCGTTGCGCCCGTGGTAGGATCCGTGTACTTGTCGAGAGGTATGTAGAGGGAGCCTACGGGGCGCACATAGAGATTGCCTATGCTTTGCGAGAAGGCGCAGAGGCAAGCGAAAGGAAGGGCAAGTGCGAGCAAGGCTCGTCGGCCGAGGCCGATGGTCGCTCGCAGCCTCATTCGTGCTCGTCCCAGGTCATGCCGCCGCCCCGATCTGCGGCGGCGGCGGAGGCGCGCAGGGCCTGTCCCACGTCGACCTTCGAGGCTAGGTAGGAATACTGGTCCGCGAGCTTGGGATCGATCGTCTTCACTTGCGCGAAGAGATCGTCGGCCTCGGCGAAATTGTCGAGTTCGTACTTAGCGCGCGCAAGCCCTATCATCGCGGCCTTGTTGTTCGGCTGCTGGTCCAGGGCTTTCTGGAAGTATGTCGCAGCGGTCTCGTAGTCCTTGAGGAGGAATGCAACGTTCGCGAGGTTGACCAAGGCGGGCGCATAGCCCATCTTGACGGCCTTCTCGAACTCGGCCTTGGCTTGGTCGTATAGCCCGTACTGGGCATAGACGATGCCGAGGTTGTTGCGCTGCCTGCCGGTCCCGTCGCCGGTCATCTCGGATAAGAGCCTCTCGATCTTAGGCTGGACTTCGGCGGTGACGAAGCGACCGAGCACGTTCTCGAAGGCCAGGTTGACCGCGTCCTCGGGAGGTTTCACGGGCTTGAAGTCGACGTCCGCAAGGGCGATCGCCTGGTATTCTTTCCAATCGTCCTCGACGCTCATGAGCTTGCGCCCGTCCGCCGCGTACTTCTGCCAGAGAGCGGCGCCTTCCTTCCAGGAGCGCAAGAATCCGTCGCGGATCATAGAGGCGCGCAGCGGCACCCAGACCTTGCCGTCCTGGAAGATAAAGTCGCTTAAGGTCGAGAAGGTCGTGCGCGCCTTGAGTTCGTTCATGTCGAGGGGAAAGGCGACTATCACGTCCTCGGGCAGGGCCGCTATCGCTGACGGAACGGCGACCGACTCGAGAGCTTCCGCCATGGTCAGGGCTATGGCGTCGGAATCGCCCGACTTGTACGAGAGGGTCTGGTAGGGATACTGCAAATAGGCGAGCTTCGACGGGTCTTTGCGCGCCTCGACGTAGGGCATCGTGGGGTCGGGCGTCTGGACTATGCCGTAGACGCGCAGGCCTTCGAAGAGGCCCATGCCGTACTGGAGGTTCTTGTCGATCTCGGTTCTTGAATGCACGCGCACGAGGCCCGCGATGTACTTGGACAGCTCAAGCATCGAAGGGTCCTGCGGCGAGATGAAGGCGCCGACGACGCGTTCGTCGGCCCAGGTCGCCGCGTTGCGGTTGTTGAACACGACCGTAATGACTTGGTTGGCCGTCTTGGCCGCGTCGAGTACTTTATAGGTAACCTTGATCGTGCCCTGGAGCTTGGTCGTTTCGGTGAAGCCGAGGACCTTGTCGTTGAAGTTGGCGTATATCGGAATCTCGATGCTGTCCCCTTTCTGGACCAGCTTGGCGCTACCGCATACTGCGTCGCGCGAGGTGTAGGCTCCAGCCGAGAAGCTCACTTCGACATCGCGTATCTCCGCGGACTCCCTGTTCCTAAGGACGACCGTCGCGAGCGGCGTCTTGTCGCTCTTGTAATACGTGATCGGAAAGACGATCTCCTGCTTCTTGATGGTCGCGTCGAGGTTACCCTCGCTCGCCCCCAAGGCCAGGTCGAGTACGAGGCCTGCGGAGATGCCTTTGTAGATCGTAGCGGCAGTTCCGAATATCTGGGAGTATCCCACCGTACCGAGGAGGCTCGTCGTCGGAGTGAAGCGATAGCCGAGCTCAAGCTTGGTCTTCCAATAGTAGGCGAGACCCTGCGTCGTCGTGCCGCCGCTCCCCGAGTCGGAGCTCGTCGCGTCGGTCGAGTCCGTCCCCGTTGATGTATAGGAAACATAGGCCAAACCGCCGGATCCGCCCAGCCTCGTCATGAGCCGCGGTATCGGGTAGAAGTACGTCGACAGGCCGCCTCCGCCTTCGGCGAAGTACAAGGGAGTGCTCACTTTGTTCGGGGGAATTACCGCGGCGCCCACATCGATGAAAGGGCTTAAGAAACCGAAGAGCCCGAGGTCGAGAGTTAGGTCCGCGCCTATGCCTACCGAGTAAGTGTCGATGGCATTGCCGCCCGTATCCTTAATTCCCGAATCATTGCCATAGGGAATCCATGCTTCGGGGCTGACGCGCACGCCTACCTGCGGTGCGGCAAAACCCAAGGGACTGAGTAGAATAAGGATTAGAATCAAGAGCCTACGTACCACTTTTGCGCTGTACATAGTTTTCCTTTTTTGGCTGACAATCAAAACATACCTAATATATCACCAAAGCCATACCGACGTTAAGCCTATAACAGCAATTTTTCAACCTTCACCTTGTTCCTAGTACACCCGTCACGCCATTACAACAAAGGCCCCCGAGGCCATGCCAACGGGGGTCTTAACGTATGCAAAACCGTAGAGCGTTGAGCTTACTTAGCCGGAGCCTCAGCCTTCTTCTTGTTGGCTATCGTTGCTTTGCAGGTCTTGCAAATCTTGACCTTCTGGCCATCTATCTCTTGCTCATACAGCACTTTAACATTATCTCGCTTGCAGACGGGGCAGGTCCCTCGGCCGTGCGCGGCGAGCTCCCTGATACCCTTACCACGATGGGCTTTCGACATATTTTCCTCCTGCCCCTTAGGCCTTAGCCTGGGCATCGGCCATGGCCTTCTCTTTGGCCTTCTTCTCGGCTTTGCGCTGCTCGCGCTCGGCCTTCTTGCCGTCGTCCTTGCGGTCGACCAGCTCGAGCACCACCATGTCGGCTGCGTCATGAGCGCGCTCGCCGACGCGAAGGATACGAGTATAGCCACCGTTGCGCTCCTTGAAGCGAGGGGCGATGTCCGTGAATAGCTTCGCGAGTATAGCCTCGTCCCAGATCAGGCGGGCGACCATCCGGCGGTTGTGGACGTTATCCTCTTTCGCTCGGGTGATCTCCTTCTCGGCGAAGCGCCTTGTCTCGATGGCCTTTGCCCTCGTGGTGACGATTCGCTCGTGCTTGAAAAGGACGGTCATCTGATTGCGGATGAGAGCCCTGCGATGGGCCGGCGTCCGGTTCAGCTTGTTGAATCCTATCTTATGCTTCATCGGTCTCTTCCTTCTTCATGGAAAGCTTAAGGTAGTTGCGCAGGGTGGAGTAGTCGGTCATGCCGAGTCCGAGGTTCCACTCCTTGAGCTTGTCCTTGATCTCCTGCAGCGACTTCTTGCCGAAGTTGCGGGTCTTGGCGATATCGTCCTCGGTCTTGCGAGTGAGGTCCCCTATCGTCTTGATGTTCGCATTCTTGAGGCAGTTGGAGCTGCGGACGGATAACTCGAGCTCCTCGACCGGCGTGTTGAGAATCTGCCTCACGCGTTCCTCGACCTCGTCGCTCTCGTCGTCCCCGCCCGCCTCGCCCTCGTCGAAGTTGACGAAAATGGCGAAGTGATCCTTGGCGATCTTGGCCGCCTCGGCCAGCGCGTCCTCCGGTTTTACGGTCCCGTCGGTAAATATCTCGAGTACGAGCTTGTCGTAGTCGGAGCGCTGTCCGACTCGGGTCGGCTCTACCGAGTACTTCACCTTCTTGACCGGCGAAAAGATGGCGTCCATCGGTATGGTCCCGACGACCTCCACGTACTTTTCGTTGATCTCGGAAGGCACGTAGCCGCGCCCTAGGTCGACTTGCAGCTCGAGATCTATCCTCGCGTCGTCCATGAGGGTGCAGATCTTGATGCCTGGATTGAGCACTTCGAGGGCCTTGTCTTTCGAGAAGAAGGAACCATCGATGTCGCCCGGGCCTTTCAACTCGTAGAGGAACGTTGCCTGCTCCTCGTCGTCGGGCAGCTTGATCCTGACCTGTTTTAGGGAGTTGAGCACTTCGATGGTGTCCTCGACTACCCCGGGAATGGTCTCGAATTCACTCGTGACGATGTGCTGCGCGCCTTCGGAGTCGTAGCGGACGATGCGCACCGCGGTGATCGCATAACCCTGGATCGAAGACAAGAGTATGCGACGCAGCGTGTTGCCGACGGTCGTCCCGTAGCCCGGCTCGAATGGATAGGCGAGGAATTTGCCGTAGTCGGGGCCCGACTCACTCTGCTCGTAGGTGATTCCCTTGGGTCTCTTGAAACCCTTGAGTAGGTTCTTCCGCGCCATTTGGGCTCCTTACTTCGAGTAGAGCTCTACGACGAGCTGCTCGCGGATGTCTGCCATATCGGTGATGTCCTGCCTATGCGGGACCGCGTTGAACTTGCCGGTCATGCTGTCGGGGTCCACGGAAAGCCAGGGCATGACGCCCGAGCGGCCGAACTCCTGAAGCGCTTCCTTGAAAATCGCGAGCTTATTCGAGGTCGCATGCACGGAAACTACGTCGCCGGGCTTTACGGAGAAGCTGGGGACATTGACGCGCTTGCCATTCACCGCGATATGGCCGTGGAGAACAAGCTGCCTCGCCTGGGCGCGGCTGGTCGAGAAGCGCAATCGGTAGACTACCGTATCGAGCCTGCGCTCGAGGAGGGCGAAAAGGTTCTCACCGGTCTTCCCGGGCATGCGGAGCGCCTTCTCGAAGGTATTGTGAAACTGCGTCTCCTGTAGGCCGTATGTCCTCTTGAGCTTCTGCTTCTCGCGTAGCTGCACGGCGTAGTCTGAACGCTTCCCTTGGCGGGACTTCGGCGCCTTCCCGGGGGGAAGAGCCTTGCGGTTGATGGGGCACTTGTCGCTCTTGCAGCGGTTGCCCTTGAGTAAAAGCTTCGTCTGCTCTGTCCGGCAAAGCCGGCAGACTGGTCCAGTGTATCTCGCCATTCTTCTACCCCTTCGTTAGATACGCCTAGCCTTGCGAGGCCGGCAGCCGTTATGGGGGATCGGCGTCACATCGTTGATGCTTTTGACCTTGAGGCCTAGAGCGCCAAGCTGACGGATGGCCGATTCGCGGCCGACGCCCGGGCCCTTCACGTAGACATGAACCTCGCGTAGGCCGACGGTGAGGGCCTTCTGCACGGCGGTCTCGGCTACGGTCTGGGCCGCGAAGGGGGTGGACTTCTTCGCGCCGCGGAACTGGTGGACGCCCGAGGACGACCAAGATATCGCGTTGCCGTTGAGGTCGGTGATTGTGATGATCGTATTGTTGAAGGTCGCCTGAATGTAGACATTGCCCTCATATACGCTCTTCTTCTCTTTCTTCTTTTTAGCGACTGCCACGTCCGCTCTCCTTAGCCTGGATTAGACTGCTTTCTTCTTGTTCGCGACGGTCTTGCGCTTGCCCTTACGGGTACGAGCGTTAGTCCTCGTGCGCTGTCCGTTGACGGGCAGGCCCCTGCGGTGCCTGAGGCCACGGTAACAACCGATGTCCATCAGGCGTTTTATGTTGAGCGCGATCTCCGAGCGGAGGCGGCCCTCCACCTTGTAGTCATTCTCGATGATCCGGCGGAGCTCGGCGAGTTCCTCGTTCGAAAGATCATTGATCTTCTTGTTCGGATCGACCTTTGCCATCTCACAGATCTTCCGAGTGCTGGCCCTTCCGAGTCCGTAGATGTAGGTCAAGGCGATCTCGATGTGCTTATTAGGGAGGTCGACTCCCGCTATACGTGCCATGGCTCTTCCTCCCTCCCTCAGCCTTGCTTCTGCTTATGCTTCGGGTTCTCGCAGATGATGCGCACGACGCCGTCTCGGCGAATCACCTTGCATTTATCGCATATCTTCTTGACGCTGGTCCTTACTTTCATGACCCAACTCCTCTGTGCAGGCGAAAGCCGCCGGTAGGGGGCGGCGGCTTTCCGACCGCGATTGTAAGCCTTTTAGGCTAAAGAATCTACAGGTTCCTCGACCTGATATGGCCCTTGCGGGTCAGGCCCTCGTGGTGGTGCATCTTCAAGAGAGCCTCGATCTGGCTCATCGTGTCGAGGTCGACGCCGACAAGGATCAGTAGCGAGGTCCCGCCTAAGAGGTAGGCGAGCTGGCTCGGAAAGCCGAAAGCGGTCTGCACGAGGCTCGGGATAAGGGCGATGAAGCCCAGGTAGATCGAGCCGGGAAGGATAATCCTATTGAGGATCCTCGTCAGGTGCTCCTCCATCTTTTCGCTGCGTATGCCCGGGATCGACCCGCCGTTATCCCTTATGTTCTTGGAGATCTGGGCCGGATTCAAAGTGACCTGGGTATAGAAATAAGCGAAGAAGATGATCAGGGCCACGTAAAGGAAGTTATACCAGAACCCCGACGGCCTGAGCCAGTAGGAGAAGTCGCGTAGAGCTTTGGACTGCACACCAAGCATCGTGGTGATCTGGAGCGGAAACTGAAGTATCGAACTCGCGAATATGACGGGAATGACACCCGAGGGATTGATCTTGAAGGGAATATAAGTGTTCTGCGCTCCGTACATCCTGCGTCCGACGACGCGCTTGGCGTAGTTGACCGGGATCTTCCTCTGGCCTTGCTGCTCGAAGATGACCATGACCACTACGAGGATGAACATCGCGAGTACGACTACCGCGTAGATCGCGTTCAGCTCGTCCCTCTGAATCTTAAGGTAGAGCTCGTACAGGCCGTTAGGCAACCTGGCCACAATGCCGGCGAAGATGATGAGCGAAACGCCGTTGCCGATGCCTCTCTTTGTGATCTGTTCGCCGATCCATACGAGGAACAGAGTTCCCGTGGTGACCGTCAGGATCGCGATGAGCGTATAAGCCAGCTTGTCCATGACGATGGCGTTGGGTATCCGATCCGCCCAGACCGTTACCGAGTAGGACTCGACTATGGTGACGAACACCGTCCCGATCCTCGTCCAGCGCGCAATTTTCTTCTTGCCGCCGTCTTCCTCCGAAATTTTCTTGAGCTTAGGCGAAACGACCAACAGCAGCTGCATGATGATCTGCATGCTGATATAGGGCATAACGCCCAACATGAAGAGCGAAAAATTCTTAAAGGCGCCGCCCGCAAAGAAGTCGAGGTAGTCGGTGATCCCGCCGCCCGAAGAATTGTTCTGGGAAGCAAAATACGACTGTAGGGCGCTCGCGTTGATTCCGGGCAGCGGCAAATATGTGCCGAGCCGGAACAGCGCGAGCCAGGCCAACGTATATAAAATACGCTGCCTGAGCTCTTTTACGCGGAATATGTCGATGAACGCGTTGCTCGCCATGATGAATCCGCCCTCCGCGCCCGATTAGGAGCGCGCGTCAGCTTTCGCGTCGCCGTCCGGCGTCGCGCCGCCGGAGGGCGTCTCGACCTTACCGCCGGCCTTCTCGATCTTGGCCTTCGCGGAAGCGGAGACCTTATCGACCTGGAACGTGAGCGCCTTCGTGACCTCGCCGTCGCCGAGGACCTTGACGAGAACGTCCGCCCTCTTGACCAGGCGCTTCGCGACGAGGGAAGGTCCGTCGACTATTTCGCCGGCGGCATATTTCGCCTCGACCTGCGATAGGTTGACTACCTGCCACTCTTTCTTAAAGGAAGTGTTGGTGAAGCCGCGATGGGGCAAGCGCCTGTAAAGAGGCATCTGTCCGCCCTCGAAGCCCGGATAAGTCTTGCCACCGGAGCGGGACTGCTGGCCCTTGTTTCCCTTGCCTGCAGTAGTGCCGAGGCCCGAGCCCTGGCCCCTGCCAATGCGGCGGCGTTTCTTGGTCGCGCCGACTGGCGCGTGGAGATTGAAGTCGGCCATATCAGTCGATCTCCTTAACTTCTACGAGGTGCGCGACGGAAGCCACCATCCCGAGGATGGAGGGCGTCGCCTCATGCACGGCCTTGGAGCTGATCTTGTTCAGGCCCAGGCAGCGCACGGTAGCGCGCTTTTCGGGCTTCTGGTGGATCAGACTCTTGACCAGGGTGACTTGTATTTTCTTAGCCATGGCTTAACCCCAAAAATCCTTGAGCGTCTTGCCGCGGTTCTTCGCCACGGTCTTGGCGTCCATCATGTTGTCGACACCGTTGAATACGGCGCGCACGATGTTGATGGAAGAGCGGGAACCCACGCACTTGGAGAGCACGTCCGTAACGCCGCCCGCCTCCATGATAGCGCGGACCGGGCCTCCGGCAATTATTCCCGAACCGGGGCAGGCGGGCTTCAAGAGGACGTGAGTCGCCTTGTAGTTGCCGGTCACCTCGTGGGGGATCGTGCCGTTCTTCACGGGCATCTTTATCATCGCCCTGCGGGCGCGCTCGATGCTTTTGCGGATGGCCTCGGTAACGTCGTTCGCCTTGCCGAAGCCGAAGCCCACCACGCCTTGGCGGTCGCCCACCACGGTGAGGGCCGAGAAGGAGAAGCGGCGGCCGCCCTTGACGACTTTCGCCGTCCGGTTGAGCTTGACCAGCTTCTCCATGTAGTTATCACGACCCTGGGAGTCGTCTCGTCTGCCTCTATCCCTGTCTCGGTTATCCACGCCGTCCCCCTAGAACGCGATCCCGGCTTTGCGGGCACCGTCGGCGATGGCTTTCACTATGCCGTGATACTGATAGCCGTTGCGGTCGAATACCACCACGCCTACGTTCTTTTCCTTAAGCCGCTTGCCGATTTCCTCGCCGAGCTTTGCGGCTCCCTCCTTGTTTCTCTTGAGTCCCTTCAGGGTCTCTTCGAGAGTAGAAGCGGAAGCCAGGGTCACCCCGGCGGCATCGTCGATCACTTGTACGTACATAAACCGATTCGACTTGAAAATAGTCATCCTCGGCTTCTCCGGCGTGCCGGAGAGGGTCTTGCGAACATGCAGCTTGCGCTGCTGCCGCTTGCGGAGCTTGTCGCTCAGTTCCTTGGCGCTCATATCCTCGGCCTCACTTCACGCCCGTCTTGCCGACCTTCTTACGGATCGTCTCGTCTTCGTACCTGATGCCCTTGCCCTTGTAGGGCTCGGGGAGCCTCAGGCCCCTCACTTCGCTCGCGAACTTGCCCACCGCTTGGCGATCGTAGCCGGAGATGACGACCTTCTGGCCGTTAGCCTCGACGACGGCCGACAGGCCTTCGGGAATCGCGACCGCGAAGTCCGTGGAGTACCCAAGGCTGAGCACGAGGAGCTTACCTTGGATCTCGGCCTTATAGCCGACGCCGTTTATCGCGAGCGCCCTGGTGAATCCGGCAGAGACGCCGATCACCATGTTGTTAACGAGGTTGCGGTAGAGCCCATGGTAGGCCCTCGCCTGCTTGGTGTCGGCCTTGCGCGTCACTTGGACCGTGCTACCCTCCACCTTGATCACGACCTCGGGAATGTACGACTGGCTGAGCTTGCCCTTCGGGCCTTCGACGGTCACGAGATCGCTTGAGACAGTGACCTTGACGCCCTGCGGCACCTGAACCGGCTTTATACCAATTCTCGACATTTCGTTCCCCCGGTTACCAAACGGTGCAGATGAGCTCGCCGCCGACTTTCTTCTCTACGGCTTTCCGCCCGGTCGTCACGCCGCCTGAGGTCGAGACGATCAAGGTTCCATAGCCATTGAAGACCCTGGGGAGCTCCTTGTACCCGGAATAGACGCGACGACCCGGCCGGGAAACCTTCTCCACACCGTGGATAATGGGGTCGTTCGCGTCGTCATACTTCAGGAAGATGCGGATGACGTTCGTCCCTTCCGCTTGGATCTTCTTGAAATTCTTGATGAAGCCCTCGGTCTTGAGGATCTTCACTATCTCGAGCTTCAGCTTCGAGGTCGGAATGTCGACCTTCTCGTGTCGAGCCGTGCTCGCGTTGCGGATCTTGGTCAGCATGTCCGCGATGGGATCGGAAACGCTCATCGCTACCTCCTACCAGCTCGATTTCGTCACGCCGGGAATCAAACCGTCGGAAGCGTACTTCCGAAAGCAGATTCTGCACATGTCGAACTTCCGAAGGTAACCGCGGGAGCGGCCGCATACCTTGCAGCGCCGAACCAGCCTGGTCGAATACTTCGGCTTCTTTTGAGACTTAAGGATCATCGCCTTGCGCGCCATATTTCGGCCTTCCTTATTTCCTGAAGGGCATGCCCATCTTGGCAAGGAGGCTCTTCGCTTCCTTGTCGTTTCTCGCAGTCGTTACGATCGCGATGTTGAGCCCCATTATCTTCTCGATCTTATCGAAATCGATCTCCGGAAAGATGATCTGCTCCGTAAGGCCGAGCGAATAGTTGCCATGCCCGTCGAAGGCGTTGGGGTTTACGCCCCTGAAGTCCTTGACGCGCGGGAGAGCGACATTCATGAGTCTATCGAGAAACTCCCACATCATCGCGCCGCGAAGAGTCACCCTCGCGCCGATTTCTTGGCCCTCGCGGATCTTGAAGGTCGCGATAGACTTACGTGCCTTCGTCTTCACGGCATGCTGGCCGGTGATCAATGCTAGATCCTCGACCGCGGCGTCCAAGAGCTTTTTGTTCTCCTTGGCCTCGCCGACACCCATCGACACTATAACCTTGATGAAGCGGGGCACCTGCATAGAGGAGGTATATCCGAATTCCTTGAGGAGCTCGGGAGCGACCTTCTCCTTGTACACTTTCTTAAGGCGAGGCACGTAGCCCTTGGGGGGCGGGGTGCTTTCACCGGAGGATTTCTGTTCGGCGGCCTTCGCCGCCTTGGCCCTCTTTTTCTCGGCGGCCTCGGCAGCCTTTGGGTTAGCCTGAACTTTAGCTTCGGCCATCAGAGCGCCTCCCCGCATTTGCGGCACACGCGCTTCTTCGCGTCGCCCTCGATCTTATAGCCAATCCTCGTCGGGCCGCATTTGCGGCAGACTATCATGATGTTCGAGATAGCGAGCGCAGCCTCGATCTCGATGATTCCGCCGCGATCGGTCTGTTTTCGCTTTTTCTGCGCCTTCTTGACCAAATTGCATCCCGCGACCACCGCCTTGCCCTTCGCGCGGTCGATGCTGATGATCTTGCCTTGCTTGCCCTTGTCCTTGCCGGCGACGACCTGGACCTGGTCCTCCTTGCGGAGCTTGTACTTAATTTCGGCCATTTCCGGACTCCTCACAGGACCTCGGGCGCGAGGGACACGATCTTCATGTAGTCCTTATCCCGCAGCTCGCGAGCCACTGGCCCGAAGATGCGTTTGCCCTTCGGGTTCTTGTTGGCGTCGATTATGACGCAAGCGTTATCGTCGAAGCGGATGTACGTCCCGTCGGGGCGGCGATACTCCTTGTGTGTGCGGACGACGACGGCTTTCTCTACGGTCCCCTTCTTTATGACTGAATTAGGAGTCGTGGACTTCACCGCGACGACGATAATGTCGCCTATGCTTGCGTAGTGGCGGCGCGTCCCGCCAAGGACCTTGATGCACTGGACCATCTTGGCGCCGGAGTTGTCGGCGACGGTCAGCATGGATTCAACTTGTACCATATCTCTATCCCCGCCGCCTTATTTCGCTTTCTCGACAACTTCGACCAGCTTCCAGCGCTTGTCGCGGGAAAGAGGCCGGCACTCGACCACCTTGACGGTGTCGCCCTCGTGGGCTTCGTTCTTCTCATCGTGAGCCTTTATGCTCTTCGACTTCGTAACGTACTTCTTATACAGGGGATGCAACTTGCGCAACGTGATTTCGACAACGATGGTCTTGTCCATCTTGTCGCTCTTCACGATGCCCTGGAGAGTCTGCTTCCCTTTGGCGGCCTGAACGGTTTCCACGATATGTCTCCTCGCCCTACTTCTTAGCCGTCGCCTTGGCGACGAACGCCGCAGGAGCGGCCTTGGCGGCGGCGCCGGTCTGACCGGCGGCATTGATAAGCGTCTCCAGGCGAGCGATCTGCCTGCGGAGGTTCCTGGCTTGAACCGGGTTCTCCACGTGGCCCACCACGACCTGGAAACGGAAATCGAAATAACCCTTGCGAAGCTCCGCGCGCTTGGCGACGAGCTCGTCGAACTTAAGCTCCTTGAAGCTGTTCTTCATGGCCTTACTCCGTATCCGCGCGAAGCGTAAACCTAGTCTTCACGGGCAGCTTGGACCCTGCGAGCCGCATAGCCTCCTCGGCTATCTTGCGCTCGACGCCGGAGAGCTCGAAAAGCACGGTTCCCGGCCTTACGACCGCGACCCAACCCTCCATATTGCCTTTACCCTTGCCCATACGGGTTTCGAGTGGCTTCTTGGTGTAGGGCTTGTCCGGGAAAATACGTATCCACATCTTACCGCCGCGCTTGATGTAGCGGTTGAGAGCGATACGAGCGGCTTCGATCTGTCGGGCAGTAAGCCATTCCGGCTCCATGCACACAAGGCCATATTCGCCAAAGGCGACCGTATTACCCGAATGCGCTTCGCCGTGTACCCTGCCACGCTGAACCATTCTGTGTTTGACTCTCTTAGGACTCAGCATACCTTAGCTCCTTGCCCGCGGGGTTTCGCCTTCGCGGCCATCGCTCGGGCGTACGGGCCGCTCTGGCCTCGGTGCGCCCGCCGACACAGGACGCTCTCCGCGAGGCTCATCGCGGTGGTCGTCGCGGCGCGCGTCTTCACGCGGGCGACGATCTCCACGGTCCTCTCGAGGGTTATCGTAATCGCGACGGCCGTCCCGCTGCTTGCGCACGAGCTGGCCCGCGTCCTCGTTCTTGTCCGACTTGTAAACCATTCCCTGATAGATCCAAACCTTGACGCCGATCTTTCCAAAGGTAGTGAGGGACTCGGCGAAGCCGTAGTCGATGTCGGCGCGAAGGGTATGAAGTGGGACACGGCCGTCTTTATGCTCTTCAGTGCGGGACATATCCGCTCCGCCAAGGCGTCCCGAGACCCGGACCTTGCATCCCAGCGCCCCGCCCTTGATCGCGTTAACAACGGACATCTTGATCGCTTTGCGGAAGGATCCGCGGTTCTCGAGCTGCCGAGCGATGTTCTGCGCGACTATCTGAGCGTTGGTATCGGTCTTCTTGATCTCTTTTATCTTGATCTGGACTTTCTTGCTCGCGATCTTCTGTATCTCGGCGCCAATGCGCTCGATATTCGCTCCCTTAACGCCAATGAGAACGCCCGGGCGAGCGGTATGGATCACGATCGTCACCCGCTGAGGATGGCGGACGATCTCGACTTCTGCTATGTCCGCCCCCTTGCACTCGGGCAGCTCGACTATCCGGCGGCGTATACCGAGATCCTCGTGAAGCGTCTTCGCGTAATCTCGAGGATCGACGTACCAGCGAGATTTCCAATCCTTGTTTATTCCTAAGCGCAGTCCGATGGGACTTACTTTATTTCCCACGTTACGCCTCCATCTTCTTTCCGATTTCGTCGATCACGCAGGTAATGTGGCACATACGCTTTAAGAGCATGTCCGCACGACCGCGCGCCCTGAACCACACGCGCTTCATGCGCGGACCTTCGTCGATTCGAAGCTCTTTAATGTAGAGCATGTCCTCGTCGAGTTTCCGATTCCTATCGAGCGCGTTGGCCGCGGCCGACACAACGACTTTCTTTATCATCGCAGCACCCTTATTGGGCACGTTGTCGAGTATCGCAACGGCCTCGGCGTAGGGCCGCTTCCTGATGAGATCCGCCACAGGGCGAACCTTAGAAGGCGACGCCATGAGCCACTTGGCCGTAGCGCGGTATCCGGTCTTGGTTTCTGCCATTTCCAGCCCCTATGCCTTGGCGACTTTCTTATCGCTGCCGGCATGACCGCGGAACACGCGAGTCGGAGCGAATTCGCCGAGCTTGTGGCCGACGAGATTCTCGGTCACGTAGACCGGAACCCACGTCTTGCCGTTGTATACCGAAATAGTCATGCCGACCATTTCAGGGATGATCGTGGAAGTGCGGGAGTAGGTCTTCACCATCTTCCGGTCTCCCGCCTTGGTCATCTCGACCACTTTCTTGTACAGGCTCTTCTCGATGAAGGGCCCCTTCTTTACGGACCTGGACATCGGCTACCTCACTTCCTGCGCTTTACGATGAAGCGGCTCGACGGCTTATGCGTATCGCGCGTCTTGTAGCCCTTCGCCGGCTGGCCCCACGGAGACACGGGCTGTTTATACCCCTTGCCTCGCCCCTCGCCGCCTCCGTGCGGGTGGTCAACCGGGTTCATGACCGTGCCTCGTACAGTGGGGCGCACTCCGAGCCAGCGGGTCCTGCCCGCCTTGCCCAGGCGCTCGTTCATATGCTCTTCGTTTCCGACCGAACCGATCGTCGCCGAGCATTTCTTGAAGACCATACGGAGCTCGCCCGAAGGAAGCTTGAGGACGACATAGTCGCCTTCCTTGCCCGCAATCATGGCGCCCGCGCCCGCGGAACGGGCAAGCTGGCCGCCGCGCCCGAGCGTGAGCTCCACGTTGTGGACAATGATACCCATCGGAATCATCTCTAAAGGAAGAGAATTTCCCGGCTCAATCGGAGCATCCGCCCCGGCGATGATCTTCTTGCCTACCCCGAGCCCTTTGGGGCTGAGAATATAACGCCGCTCGCCGTCGACATACTTCACGAGAGCGATGTTGGCAGAGCGATTAGGATCGTACTCGATAGAAGCGACGACACCGGGCACGCCGATCTTGTCGCGCTTAAAATCGATCTCGCGATACTTCTGCTTATGGCCGCCGCCCTGGTGCCTTACGGAGATTCGGCCGTTCGAGGCCCGGCCTCCGTTGGACTTCTTTCCGCGGGTGAGGGACTTCTCGGGCGCGCTCTCATTATCGGTGATCTCGGTATTGATCACCTGCACACGGTGCCTGAGGCCCGGCGTTATCGGCCTAAATGTCTTTATGCCCATACTGTTCCCCTCGCGCTCACGCGCCCTCGAATATGGCGATCTTCTCGCCCGCCGAGAGCTTGACGATGGCTTTCTTCCAAGCGGCGGTTTTGCCAGGGCGACCCCGGAGGCGCTTAGGCTTGGACGACACATTGAGAACATTGCAGGAGACAGGGTTCACCTTGAACATCCGCCTCACCGCCTCCATGATCTGGCGCTTATCGGCCCGAGGGTCGACCTTGAAGGCATAGCGCCCGCTTTCACGGGCCACATTGCTCTTCTCGGTGAGGACCGGCTCGATAAGGATCGAATCGTATTCCATTTCTCCGGCTCCTTACTTGTCCGCGTAGAACTCGTTGAGTTCTTTAGCCGCCGACTCGAGCACGATGACCTTTCGTCCGTAGAAGAGGTCGTGCGCGCGGAGCCGATTATATGAGAGAAAACTCACCCAAGGAATGTTTCGGCCGGCGCGTTTCACCGCCGCATCATCGTCCTTGAGAACGATGACCGTTCGGATGGCATCATTGTCGGACGCGATCGCCTCGATCGTCTTAACGAAATCCTTGGTCTTGCCCGACTCGATCGTGAAATCCTCGACTATGGACATGGAGCCGTCCTGAGCCTTAAGGCTGAGGATAGTCTTCAGCGCGAGGCGCTTCACCTTCTTGGGCATAGAGAAGGAAAAATCGCGAGGCTTGGGCCCGAATGCCGTACCGCCGCCGACGTAAATTGGCGACTTATAATCGCCCTGGCGGGCGCGCCCCGTGCCCTTCTGAGCATAAGGCCTGCGATTGGAACCATGAACCTCGCCTCGATCCTTCGTGCAGGCAGTACCCACGCGAGCGTTCGCGAGCTCATTATTGATCGCGTAATAAATAACGTCATCATTAATGGGAAGACCGAACACGGCATCGGAGAGCTCGATAGACCTGAGCTCCTTCCCCTTTAAGGAAACGACTTTCCTTTCCACTTTGGGTCCTCCGCCTTACTTCTGCTTCTTGACCGCGTCGCGAATGACGACGTCGCAGGTGCGAGGGCCAGGAACGGCGCCACGCACGAGAATAAAACCACCCTCCGCATCGACGCGGACGATCTTGAGATTCTGCATCGTGACGCGCTCATTACCCATATGGCCAGGGAGCTTCACGTTTTTGAAGGTCTTATGAGGGTACGTGGACTGACCGGTCGAACCGGGCTCGCGGTGGAACTTGGAACCGTGACTTGCACGTCCGCCCCCAAAATGCCACCTCTTGACAACGCCCTGAAAACCCTTGCCCTTACTCGTGGCACTGACATCCACAAAGCGAATGCCATCAAAGGTTCCCGCACCGAGCTTTTCACCGACCGCGACTTCCTTAGTGAAATCGCGCATCTCACGGAGAATCCTCGTGGGATTAACACCCTCGGGAAACTGGCCCGCATAAGGCTTGGAAACGTTCGATTTCTTCTTGTCGTAGACACCGAGCACAACGGCATCGTAGCCGTCCTTCTCCGCGGTCTTTTTGCCGACCACGACATTCGGGGCGATCTCGATGACCGTAACGGGTATGAGCCGTCCGGTTTCATCGAAGACCTGGGTCATCCCCGTTTTCTTTCCGATAAGTCCGATCATTCGCGACTCCTAGCGTTGAACAAGACGGCCCATGGCCGCTCGTTATCTGCTGGTTTTAAAGGCCCAAGGCCTTTACTGCTTAATCTCGACGTCCACGCCCGCAGGAAGCTCGAGCTTCATAAGGGCGTCCATAACGTCGGGAGTGGGATCGATAATATCGATCAGGCGCTTGTGCGTCCTCATCTCGAACTGCTCCCTCGACTTCTTGTGAACGTGAGGAGAGCGAAGCACGGTGTACTTGTTGATGCGCGTAGGAAGGGGAATCGGCCCCGATACCTTCGCACCCGCCTTTTGGACGGTTTGTACAATACCCCGCGCGCTGTCGTCGATTAGACGGACATCAAAGCCTCTAAGCCTGACCCGAATCCTGTCCTTCATGCGAATCCTCCAAAGATCTCTTGCGCACGTCCTCGTCGACCGTACCCTGGCGGGCTTGTCGGCGAAGCGTATCGCAGCGGGGTCGTGGAACCCTGCACGCACCAGTCAAAACCCTTTGGGAGTCTCAACCGGAGACGACTATATCATAGCTGCCATCACCGCGCATAGCGGCCAGAGCGACTAATCATGAAAAAACCGCCGAGCGACGCAATACCGCTCGGCGGTTTATCCCAAAAAGACTTAAGCCTGAATCTCGACAACCTGGCCGGAAGCGACCGTATGGCCGCCTTCGCGGATAGCGAACTTAAGCCCCTTCTCCATAGCGATCGGGTAGATCAGCTCGACGATAATCTCGGTGTTGTCGCCGGGCATAACCATCTCCTTGCCCTCGGGAAGCGTAACAGTACCAGTGATGTCCGTCGTGCGGAAATAGAACTGCGGACGATAACCGGCAAAGAAAGGACTATGACGGCCGCCCTCGGTCTGATTAAGAACGTAGATCTGTCCCTTGAACTTCGTATGAGGAGTGATCGAAGCAGGCTTGGCGAGAACCTGACCGCGCTCAACATCTTTCTTATCGATACCACGAAGGAGAGTGCCGATATTGTCGCCGGCGCGCCCCTCGTCAAGGAGCTTATTGAACATCTCAATACCGGTGATGACGGTCGTCTTGGTCGGCTTAATTCCGACAATTTCGACCGTATCGTTCATCTTGACGATACCGCGCTCGACGCGGCCCGTTACTACCGTCCCGCGTCCGGAGATCGAGAAGACGTCCTCGATAGGCATAAGATAAGGAAGGTCGGTGAGGCGCACCGGATCGGGGAAAAAGTTGTCCATGGCATCAAGGAGCTCCTGAATGCACTTGGTCGCTTCGGTATTATCAGGCTCAGAGAGAGCCTTGAACGCCGAACCTTTAATAATCGGGGTGGTATCCCCGGGGAATTTCTGGAAGTTAAGGAGATCGCGGACTTCCTGCTCGACGAGCTCGATGAGTTCGGCGTCGTCGACGAGGTCGATCTTATTAAGGAAGACGATGATCGAGGGGACGCCAACCTGACGAGCAAGGAGGACGTGCTCGCGAGTCTGAGGCATGACCGAGTCGGGGGCGGAGACGACAAGGATTGCTCCATCCATCTGCGCGGCGCCGGTGATCATGTTCTTGATGTAGTCGGCGTGCCCCGGGCAGTCGATGTGTGCGTAGTGACGCTTGGCGGACTGATACTCAAGGTGACGAGTATTGATGGTTATGCCGCGGGCCTTCTCTTCGGGCGCATTGTCGATATCATCGAACTTCATCGCCTTGTCGCCGAACTTGCGCGAGCAATACTGGGTGATAGCGGCGCTGAGCGTCGTCTTACCGTGGTCGATGTGGCCGATCGTACCGACGTTCATATGGGGCTTAGTGCGCTCGAACTTCTCTTTGGCCATATAAAACTCCTCCTTGGCTTAGTCCTGCCAATAGTTTTCACAGTGAGTTTTTGGATTATATAGGAGAGTCAAGAGCTTATCAAGGGGCATGAACTTCGGGAACACATTCATAACGCAAGAAACGCGCGGAATACTCTGCGCGCCCCTCGGTGCAGGATCGAAGCTCGCCGGCGAATCCGAAGAGACCGCGCAGTGGAGCGGCCCCGGAGACTAGACTACAGCCGTAGGAGGTCGAGTCGATCGACTCGACTCGACCTCCTCTACCCGCCACGGCGGCGGCGACTACACCGAGGAAAATCTCGGGCACGGATATTTCGAGGCGCATCACGGGCTCGACGACGACGGCACCCGCCGCGCGCAAGGCGGCCGAAGCGGCGAGGCTCGCGGCGATCTCGGCGGCCTTCTCCCCCAGCTTGCCGGGCGAGCCAAGCGAAAGCCCCGGAAGAGTTAGGCGCTCGAGGAGGACGGCCGCGCTCTCGAGAGGATAGCCAGCCGAAGGGCCGAGACTGAGCGCGGCCTCGGCGCCGTGCCGAACGGCCTCGGCCAATGAAGAAGGTACGCGCAATCCTTCGGCAACGGCGAAGGAGAAACCGCCTCCTTTGGATGGGCCGAGACCGAGGGCCACTTGGGCTCGGGCACGCTCACCGCCTAAGTCGCGGTCGAAATCCTCGGCGCCTTCAGCCTTGGAAAGCAGGCGCTCGCGGTATGCGACGCGAGGCTCGCCTACGCGCAGATGAACACCGAAGTCGGACTTGAGCCGCTCGACCGCCACCTCGAGATGAAGCTCGCCCATACCAGAGAGCTCGATGCGCCCCGTCTGGGAGTCCTCGCCGAGCCTGAGCGAAGGATCCTCCTCGGCGAGGGCCGCGACACCGCGGCGCAGTTTATCCCCGTCCAAGCCCGAGCGCGGCTCGAGCGCGATGGACACGACGGGAGCCTCGCTTCCTATAGCTTCATAGCGGACGGGATGCGCGGGGTCGCTGAGCGTCGAGCCGGACGAGCAGCTCTCTTGGCCGGCGAAGGCCAGGGCGACGATATCGCCGTCGGCCGCGCTCTCCGCAGCCTCAAGCTTGTCGGCCTGAATCGCGAAAACGCGCAGGACACGCAGATGCCTCCCCGAGCATGAATCGAAGACCTTGTCCCCGGCGGCGACATGCCCCGAGCGTAGGCGCGCCCAGAACAGCCTACCGTAGTGGGCGTCGCGGCTCGTCTTAAAGACAAGGGCGGAGAAGGGATCATCGGGGCCGAGGACGAGTTCGGCACCGGCAGCCTGGCGAACTAGTTTCTCGATTGCAGTAGCCGGAGGCCGAACGGCCTCCGCAGGAGAGGGCAAGTAGTCGGCGATCGCATCGAGGAGGAGGGCCGCGGAAGC
>Ga0326727_10012128_pt1 | contig 19737 bp, 12 predicted proteins | sample MB2enrmetagenome_FD_207643 | JGI IMG/M metagenome (GOLD analysis project Ga0326727, IMG submission 207643) | Lab enriched peat soil microbial communities from McLean, Ithaca, NY, United States - MB29MY | ecosystem: Environmental > Terrestrial > Soil > Wetlands > Peat | place: USA: New York...
CCGGCGGCATCACCATCAAGGTGAAGCTGTGACCGTTCGCGTGCCCGAGGCCGAACTGCCGCTGGAGCTGTCGCTCCCCGCGTCGGTCGAGGCCGCATACCCGCGCGAGCTCGGCCGCTGCGAGCAGGCGCTCCTGCAGGGCCTCCCGTCGCTCGTCGAGTGCGACAAGGAGCTGACGCCGTTCTTCTACGCGCAGATCCGCGACCGCCTGAAGAAGAAGAACCTCCGCTGCGTCTACCTCGATGGTAGGCCCGCCCCCGATGCGCCCCCCAGCGCCATACCCCAGGGCGTCGTCGCCACCATGATCGGCCGCCTCCTCGACGCCGTGCGCGGCCCGGTGGGCGAGCGCGTGGTCGTCCTGCCCCACCTCGACCTGCTGACCACGTCCGCGGGCGGGCTGACCGGGGAGGCGCGCGAGGTCATCCCCCTGCTCTACGAGAACCCGCAGGTGCTGTGGCTGGGGTTCAAGGACCCGTCCTTCCCCGTCCCGCACGTCATCGAGAACCTCTTCTCCCACCGCGAGAGCATTCTCGGGATCGCGCGCGAGCGGCTCCGCTACCTCGTCACCCAGAAGGAGGCGCGCAAGCTCGGGCGCGACCTCGACCCGTACCAGCTCTACTCCTACGTCTCCGGAGTCAACGCGGTACGCCTGCGGCGCATCCTGGCCGCGCTCACCGGCGAGGACTACCCGGCCGACGCCAAGGCCGCGCTGGCCCAGCTCCGCGCCGCGACCCTCACCACCGCCGACATGACCATGCCCGACGTGGGCCTCGATCGCGACATCGGCGGCTACGAGAAGGTCAAGACGCGCCTCAAGAAGGAGATCCTCGACGTCCTCGACTACAAGGCCGGCCTGAGCGATCCCGAGGAAGTGCGCCGCGTGGAGTCCCTCGTCCCGCGCGGGATGATCTTCTGGGGCCCGCCCGGCACGGGCAAGACGCTGTTTGCCAAGGCCATGGCCACGGCCCTCGGCGCCGCGGTCACCATCGTCTCGGGGCCCGAGCTCAAGAGCCGGTGGGTCGGCGAGAGCGAGGAGAACATCCGCCAGATCTTCCTCCACGCCCGCCAGAGCGCGCCATCCATCATCGTCTTCGACGAGCTGGACTCCTTCGCGGCGGCGCGCGGCACCTTCACCGGGTCCGGCGTGGAGCACTCCATGGTCAACCAGCTCCTCACCGAGATGGACGGCTTCCGGAAAGACGAGCTGGTCTTCGTGGTCGGCACCACGAACTTCGTGGAATCCCTCGACCGCGCGCTCCTCCGGCCCGGGCGCTTCGAGTTCCACCTGCAGGTCCCCTACCCGGAAGCACTCGACCGGCGCGCCATCCTCCAGGTGCACGACTCCAAGCTCGGGCTGCGCATGAGCGCGCGCGCCCTGGACTACGCGGTGAAGCGCACCGCCGACCTGGTGGAGGGGACGCAGACGCGTTACTCGGGCGACCACCTGCAGGCGCTCTGCCGTGCCATCGCGCGAGCCCGCCTTCGCGAGCGCAACGACGCCCCCACCGAGGCCGCAGATGTCGAGCGCGCGCTTGCCGAGTACCTCGAGCGCCCGGAGCTGACCGCCGCAGAGGAGATGGTCGTGGCCACCCACGAGGCAGGGCACGCGGTGTGCGCGATGCTGTGCGAGCACTCGCCCCCCATCGACCGCATCTCCATCCGCGGCGATCTCGGCGGCGTCCTCGGCTTCGTGCGCTACGCCGACCCGGCGCACCGCTACGTCGTCTCGCGCGGCCAGCTCCTCGACAGCATTTGCGTCCTCTACGGCGGGCGCGAGGCGGAGGCGCTGCTGCTCGAGGACCTGTCCATCGGGTCGGCGCATGACGTCGAGCGCGCCACCTCGATCGCGCGCGCCCTGGTCGAGGAGTTCGGCATGGGCGGGGACGACCTCGGCGTCCGGCGCTTCGCCCGGATCGACCCCGAGGAGCACCCCCCCGCCCTCTCCGACGCGACGCGCGCCGCCATGGAGCGCAGCACCCGCGAGGTGCTCGAAGCCCAGCGGGCGCGCGCGCGCAAGCTCGTGTCGGAGCACCGCGACGCCATCGTCGCGCTGCGCGACCTGCTCCTCGAGAAGAAGGTCCTCGACCGCGAGGCCTTCGCGCCCATCGCCGAGTCAACGCAGAAGAAGCCCGCGGGCCGCAAGGCCAAGGAGGCTCCCGGTGCCCAGTAGCGCGCGTATCCGTCTGGAGATCGATCCCGGGACGGGCAAGCGGACGATCGTCATCTCGTACGAGAGCGACGCCGATGCTCTGCCTCACGAGCACGAGGAAGCGCACCGTGCTCTGCTGGAGAAGCTCTTCGAGAAGGGGCTGGCCAAGGCGGGGGACGCGATCCACGTCGAGCGGGAGGGCGAGAAGAACGCGCCCGCGGCGACGAAGGAGGAGCGCCCGACACCCCAGGGAGTGAAGCAAGGGTCGTGACGCCCACGGTTCGATTTCCCAGCGAAGAGGCGTTGCGGGTCGCGCTGATGTCGGCGCTCGTGGCCGAGGAGATCAGCCAGTCGCCCGCGCGAGGCTGGCGCGACGCGGAGGGCGCGGTCTGGGTCGTCCCCGCTGCGCCCGTGAAGGCCAAGACCCTCGCCGCGTGGAAGAACCTCGGACTGTCGGTCACCGACGCGCGTCCCCCAGAGGGAGCCCGGCAGGCCCGGTGCTGGGCGGAGCTCGTCCCGCTGGAGCGACAGGCAGGGTGGCAGCGTGGTGACGCTGGCAACGGGCAGGTCCTCTTCCTCGTGCCCGACACCGCCTCGATACTGGAGATCGCGGGCGAGCTCCTGCGCCTGGGTTGCGACCGGCAGGAGCTCCGCCAGACGGGAGAGTGGTCGCTGCTGCGCGTCCTCGGCCCCCCCTACTACACGCTGGTGCGGGCGCTCGATCGTGTGGGCGGCCTGCGCGCCTTCGTCCCGTGCGGCGCCGAGGGCGTGTGCGTGGAGGCCGGCTACACGCACCCGCTGGCGAAGCTGCTCCGCCCCGAGCCGGGGCACCTGCTCCTGCTTTCCCCGGACCGGCCGTGGATGTCCCTGCCGGCAGGTCCCTGGACGGACCTCTACAAGGTCCTCGACCTCGCGGTTCCGGGCCGCGCGACCAGCCTCGCCGAGAGCCGCGCGCTGCCCCGCCTCACCGTGCACCTGCGGCTCGTCCGCGGCGCCCACGGCGACGCGCCGGCGCTGTGGGTCCTCCGGGACGACGCGGTCGCGAAGATGGAGCGCCTGCTCGCCAGCCTCCCGGAGGAGAGCGCCACGAGCTTCCTCTACGCGGTGGCCGAGTCCAGCGAGACCCCGCCCGTCGTCATCGTGCGGGCGCGACCCGGCGTGCGAAAGGGGGTGACGCTCGACCTCGACGCCGAGAGCTACCGCCCCCACCCGCAGCTCCCGGGCCTCTTTCTCCCGTGCGGCACGTCGCTCGAGCCGCCGCTGCGCCGCGACAAGGTGCGCGAGCTGCTCGCGTCGGACCCCAACCAGATCGTCTGGGTGACCGGGGATGCCGAGGGGCTAGGCGTCGAGCGCATCGAGGAGGTGGCGTTCCGCCCGCTCCCCGACTGGGTGTCCTACGTCATCGACCGGGGCGCGACCGAGCTCGCGGCGTGGGTCCGCGGAGCGTCGTTCGACTTCTCCGCCTTCGAGGTCATCGAGGCCATCCCCGTCGCCGAGGCGCCCGCGCTGGAGCCCGAATCCGAGGAGGAGGCGCCCCGCGAGCGCAGCCGGACCCGGACGAAGGCCCCGCCCGTCACCCCCGTGGCCTCGAAGGCCCGGGAACGGGCGAAGCAGGAGGCCCCCGTGACCACCGCGGTCCACGTGGACGAGAGCGCGGCCGCGCAGGAGCTGGCGGCGCGGGAGAAGGAGTTCCTCGCCCTGGGCACCCGGGTCGATGACCCGGCGCGCGCAGTGCTGTGGCTGGCCATGGCGCGGCTGAACGCCCAGCTCTCGCGCGCCAAGGACGCGACCCTCTGCTGGACGCGGGCGCTCTGGGACGCCGAGGACGACGACGCGCGCAGGATCGCCGGGGCGTGGGTGACCGCCGAGACGGGGACAGGCCCGGACGCGGCGCGCCATCTCCAGTCCGCCAGCCCACGGCGCGAGGATGTGAGCGCGGTGGCCGCCATCGTGACGCTCGAGGCGCTGTCGCCGGGCGGCAGGCTGGAGCCGGGGCGCGTGGCCCTCTGGCTCGACCGGCACGACGACGTCCTCGACCTCCGGTCACTCTGGCTGGCCCGCGCCTCGCTCTCGCGGCTCGTCGGCAAGGACGCGCTCGGACTCGCGCGCGCCCGCGACCGCGTGCTCTCCAAGCTGCATCGTGGCCTGTCGGTCGAGCGCGACGTCCCCACCTTCCTCCGGTTCCTGGGCGGCGCGCGCGACCCCGCGCAGATCGAGCGGCTCGGCTCGCATCTCGAAGCCCTTGCCAGGCGCTACGAGAAGACCCGCCGCGCGAGCTCCACCGTGGAGGCGGACCCCAAGCTCACCCTGGCCTACGTCCTCTTCGTGGTGGGTTACGGCTGCGCCCGCGTCGGGCAGACCGACCGGGCGCGGGCCCACGCCGCGCGCGCCGCCGCCCTGCTCGACCGCGCCGAGCCCATCCACGGCTTCCTCGCGCGCGCGTACGAGGCTCGCATCGAGCAGGCGGTGGAAGGGCTCCCCCCCGAGACGCCGCTCTCGCCGGAGATCGCCACCCGGCTCAACGCGCTCGACAAGTTCTCGCGCTACAAGGTCGACCGCGTCCGCCAGTTCTCGCAGGTCCTTGAGCCCCACGAGCGGCTCGACCCCGTGGTGGCCTTCCAGCGCGGCGAGCAGGATCCGCGAGGCGCGGAGTTCACCGAGCTGCGCGGCATGTCCAACGTCGCGGCGCTGGAGGAGGCGGTGGAGCAGATCTTCGCCAAGGCGCGCCAGGGCGGGCCCGATGATCGCGCGCGCCTCTTCGATGGGGTCATGGACTTCTTTCCGACCATCGGGGGCGAGCGCGCCGTGCGCTACCTGGAGGAGATCCTCGGGTCGCTCTACGGCATCGCTCCGCCGCGTCAGGCCCAGCTGCTCGAGGAGGCGCTCATGCTGGCCGGGCACGTCGGTGACCAGGAGCTCGGTCGCCGCATCTACACACCGCTGCGGACCGTCATCGCAGGCCTGGGCGAGGACAGCGCCGCCGAGCTCGCGCCGGTGATGGGCGGCATGATGCGGACCCTGCGCCGCGTCGGGCTCCGCGACGAGGCGTCGGAGCTGGTGCTGACCATGCAGAAGGCCGCGAGCGGGACCGGCACCCCCGCGCGGATCGCGCGGCTTCACGGCGCCGCGGCGCTCGCCTACCTCGGCCGCTTCGACCAGGCGCGCCCGGTCTTCGAGGATGCGCTCACGGTGCTGGCCGGCGACCTGCCGGTGCCGGCTTGCCTGGAGCTGACCCGTGCGCTCGCCCGGGCCGTCAGCCACGCCCCCCTCGAGTACGCGCTGTCTGCGCTCGAGCGGCTGGCGGACAAGCTGCCGGTCATCACCGACAGCTTCAACACCAACAGCCACGTGTGCCTGTCGGTCGTGTCGTTCATGGAGTCCCTCGTGCTCGGGTACGCGAGCGATGACCTAACCATCGGCGACCTCGGCCGGCAGTGGCTCGACGACGACGAATATCTCATCCGGAGGCGCGTTCATCGCGACATGGTGCAAGGGGCATGAGCACGACACGAAGAGAGGGTGATCCGGTCGAGAAGGTCGGGGACATGTCCTTCGAGGAGCTGTCTGCCGAGGCGGGCGACCTTCGCGCGCGCATCAACCAGTTCCGTGTGGCCCTCGGCTGCTACTTCGTAGACAAGCAGCGCATGATCGATCTCATGACCATCTCTGCGGTCGCGCAGGAGCCGCTGCTCCTGGTGGGCCCGCCAGGGACGGCCAAGAGCGACCTGGTCATCAAGTTCAAGGACGCGCTCGGCCTGGGGGAGACCGACTACTTCGAGTACATGCTGACGCGCTTCACCGAGCCCTCGGAGGTGCTCGGTCCCATCGACATCAACCTGCTGCGCGAGGGGCGCTACGTCCGGCGCGAGCGCGGCAAGCTGCCCACCGCGCGAGTGGTGTTCCTCGACGAGATCTTCAAGAGCAACTCGGCGATCCTCAACTCGCTCCTCACCATCATCAACGAGAAGAAGTTCTACCAGGACGGCGTCCCTCAGCCCGTGAAGCTGAAGATCCTCTTCGCCGCGACCAACGAGATCCCCGAACACACCGAGCTCGGCGCGCTCAAGGATCGCTTCTGTCTCAAGGCGGCCTGCCGCTCGGTGCAGGACGACCGGTTCGTCGAGCTGCTCGACGCGGGCCTGCAGCTGCAGACCTACCGCGATCTGAACCAGAAGCCGTGGGCGGAGGGGCACGCCTCGCTGATCGACTTCCTCAAGGCCCATCGCTACCTGACGATGCTCATGGGTCGCCGCGAGCGCGACAAGAACGGCGAGATGGTGGGAGACCGCGAGCTGTACTTCAAGGACGAGCTGCTGCGGGAGCTCCGTCGCGTGCTCAAGACGCTCGTCCGCGAGGACAAGGTCTTCGTCAGCGACCGGAAGATCATCAAGCTCTATCGCCTGCTCCGCACCCGCGCGTGGGTGCTCCACGGCGGCGCGGTGGAGCGCCAGGACCTCGAGCTGCTCTCGTTCTTGGGAGAGACGCGCGAGGAGATCGACCTGCTGGAGACGAAGGTGCCCCGGCTCCTCGGGCTGCCGTCGTTCGACGGCGCCGTCGCGTGATGCCGAAGACGCTCGCCCGGCCGGCTCCTCCCGTGGGCGACCGCGACGTCGCGGGCTCCTGGCTCGCGGCGGGGCTCTGCCTCTCGCTGGTCGTCCCGTGGAGCGAGAAGCAGCTGGAGCGCGTGGGGCCCTGGCTGCTGTCGTCGATCGGCGAGCGCCTCGATCTGCCGCCGGCGGGCGTCATCGCCGACGTCGGGGCGCTGCTCTACGGAGAGCGCCTGGTGTCCCACGCGCGGAGAACCGTCCTCGATCCGCGCCTCGAGACGGCGCTCCGTCGCTACGAGGACGCCGTGCTTGGCAGGCTCGACGCCAGTACCCACCTCGCTGCCGGCGCCGACGCGATGGCCAGGCTGTCGCCGCAGCTGCGTGCGCTCGGCGTCGGCATCTTCGTGACCTCGATGCTGACCCGCATGGGGTACGACGCGGGCACGACGTTGCCGCCCGGGCTGGTGCGTACGGCCGTCCGGAGACCGGGGCGCGAGGTCGTGGAGCGCGGCTTCGTCACCCTGCGCGACTCGGCGGCGGCGCGCGCCACACTGTCGGCGGGCTACGAGGGGCTCGTGCGGGGTGCTCAGCGGACCGCGCAGCTCGTCTCCGACGCGGACGTCTTCGCGCTCGAGAACCTCGGCGTGCTCCGCACCCTCACGCAGCGGCTGGCGATCGCGCAGGTCGTCGAGGCGCAGGAGGCCATCGCGCGTGGGTTCCAGCGCCGCATCCGCAGCACCCGCGCGAGCACGGGGAACACAGCGACCAGGCTGGAGGACGAGAGCGAGTACCCCGTGGGCGGCTTCTCGTCGATCTCCAACTCGGGCACCCTGGAGAACCTGGTCTCGTCCGAGCTCGTGTACATGGAGTCCCCCTCGCAGCCGCGCGCCACGGGGGGCGAGAAGACCGTCGACCTCTTCGACATGCGCTACACGGAAGGGGAGCTACTCTACTACACCCGCGACGAGGCCATCTTCACCCGCCAGCGGCGCGTGATCACGCTGATCCTCGGCAACGATCTGACCATGACGCGCGTCAAGGACGCGACGCTACCGTGGCAGCGCATCGTGCTCCTCCTGGGACTGGTCATGGCCACGATCAAGAAACTCTTCGAGGACCTGGCAGGGGAAGCGCTGGCGCTGCGTGTCGTCTTCGCTCGGGACGTCGCCGAGCAGCCCTCGGCGCTCCGGGCCGAGCGAGAGCTGTGCGAGCTGGCGCTGCGGGAGTGGCGCGACAGGGGGGTGCTCGTCGTCGAGGAGACCACGCTGGCAGCCGAGGCGCGCCTTCTGGCTGCGACGTCGCGTCGCGCGCTGGTCGAAGTGGTGGTGTTTTCGGCGCTCGGGAGCGCGACGGCACTCGACCAGTGGCAGGCCGCGGCACGGGCGGCCAAGCTGGATCCGCAGACGACGTGCATCGCGGCCACTACGGGGCTCGGGCAAGCGGCGGACCTCGAGGCGTGGAAGGAGAGCGCGGTGGAGCTCGTGGCGGCGTTGCTGTAACCTCCCTGGTGCTTCCGGAGCGGGCGCATGGCTAGCCATCTGTCTGCGATGCTTCGTCGCGGCTGACCACCACGTCCCGTCGAGAACGAGTTGGGCCGGCGACCGCTTGGCGGCTTCCTCATCGCCGGCCACCTCTGCCGAGAAAGTAGCGGCGCCCCTCCGGAAGCATTCTCGCCCGACCTCGCCGGGGGTAGACTCGCGTTCGCTTCCGGGTCGGGCGTATGGCTAGCCATCTGTCTGCGATGCTTCGTCGCGGCTGACCACCACGTCCCATCGAGAACGAGTGCGCGCGAGCTCCGCTTGGCTGCTTCCCTAAGCTCGCGGCCCTCTGCCGAGAAAGTAGCAACGCCCCCCGGAAGCCTCTCGCCCGCGTGAACGCATGAACCTCGGTGAGCTGATCCTCGCACTCAAGCCCCTCCTCGAGGACCCGTCTGCCCACGCTGCGGAGCTCGTGGAGCTGCTCGACCGCCACTCCAGCCTCTCCGAGTTCGAGGTCGCGCGCTTCTACGTGAGCCGCGCCATCGTTCCGCTGCTCAAGGAGCAGGCGAGGAGCCCGGATCCCGCCGTGCGCGTCACGGCGGCGCAGGGCGCGCTCATCCTCTCGCGGGTCGACGCGTCGCAGCACCTGCGGCGGCTCGTGAAGGACCCGGACTCCATCGTCCGGGGCCGCGCGCGCGCCATGCTGCACCGCCTCGGGCTCGACGACGTCGCGCTCCCCGACACGCGCGTCGATCTCGAGCGCTGGCACCGCGCCGTGGGGCCCCTGGTGCTGGGCCGGTGGAACCCCTCGGGGTGGTCGTTCGGGCTGTACGGCGCCCGCCAGGTCCAGCTGAAGCGCACCGGCAAGGGCAAGGTCGAGAAGCCGAAGCTTCCGCCGATCGCTGACGCGAAGGCCCTCGCCAAGCTGCTCGGGCTCGGCTCGGCAGACGACTTCACGCCCCTGCTGCGCCCTGGCGAGGGTCCCGGCGCGCCCTACGTCGCCTTCGAGATCCCCAAGGCCAGCGGCGGGACGCGCACGATCCACGCGCCGCGCCCCGCGCTCAAGGGCGTCCAGCGCAAGATCCTGGATGCCATCGTCTCGCACATCCCCACCCACGACGCCTGCCACGGCTTCACGAAGGGGCGGTCCATCGTGACCAACGCCGCGCCGCACGTCGGTGCGAAGCTCGTGGTCCGGGTCGACCTCGCGGACTTCTTCCCCAGCATCCACTATCGCCGCGTCGAGGGGCTCTTCCGGGAGTATGGCTACTCGCCCGCCGTGGCCCAGATGCTCGCCGGCCTCACCACCCACCGTTCCCAGCTCGCGGACGGCAGGATCGCGTGGCCCGGCGTGCTCCCGCAGGGCGCCCCCACCTCGCCGGCCATCGCCAACGTCCTCTGCCGCCGCCTCGACACGCGCCTCACCGCGCTCGCCGGTCGCGCCGGCGCGAAGTACACGCGCTACGCCGACGATCTCAGCTTCTCCTTCGCCGCCGAGCCGGCCGTGGGCCTCGGGCGCTTCCTGTGGTGGGTGGACCAGATCTGCCAGTCTGAGGGCTTCTACGAGAACGCGAAGAAGCGGCGCGTCTACCGGCGGCACACCCAGCAGCGCGTCACCGGAGTCGTGGTGAACGACCAGGCGACCGTCCCCCGCGCCAGGCGAAGGGAGTTTCGCGCGCTGCTGCACCGCTGCAAGAAGGAGGGTCTCGCGGCGATGGTGGCGAAGCAGCCCGGCCTTCGCAGCAAGCTCGCCGGCTTCGCCGCGTACGTGAAAATGGTCCAGCCCGAGCTAGGCGAGTCGCTGGCGGCCCAGGTGCGCGCCCTGGCCGCCACAGACGAATGACCACCATCAGCTCGCGCCTCCGTGACCTCGTGCTCGCCAACCCGCGCGACCCGGCGGTGCGCAGCGTGTACGCCGACGCGTTGATCCAGGAGGGCGATCCGCGCGGGAGCTTCATCATCCTGCAGTCGCAGCTCGACGGGCGCATCCCCCCGGACCGGCGCGAGGACGCGAGGCGCCAGGTCGCCGAGCTCCTGAACGCGAACCGGGTGCGCTGGCTCGAACCCGCGAGCTGGGCCGAGGTGCGATTCAAGGGCGGATTCATCCACGCCATCCGCGCAAAGGCCGCGGACTTCCTCGCGAAGGGCAGCGCGCTCCTCGCGGTCGAGCCGGTGCTCGACGTGACGCTCACGCAGACGACGGACGACCACGTGAAGGCCCTCGCGGCCCTCCCTGCCCTCGCCAGGCTGGCCGACCTGTCGCTCCAGGGGTCGTTCAAGGACGCGGCCGCGGCGACGCTCGCGAAGAGCCCTCACCTCGGCTCGCTGGTGGGGCTGAACCTGAAGGGGGCCTCGCTCGGCAGGGCCTTCGCGGGGAGCGTCGCGAACCTGACGTCGCTGAAGCTTCTGTGCGTGACGGGGATGAGCATGGGAGACGAGGCGGTCACAGTCTTCGCCAACAAGACCTACCCCCTGCTCGAGCGCCTCTACCTCGCGCGCAACGAGCTCACCGACGAGGGCGCGGTTGCCCTGGCCGAGTCCCGCGGGCTGGGCGCCCTGCGCGTGCTCTGCCTGGGCGGCAACGAGATCACGGACGAGGGGGTGACCGCCATCGCGGAGGGCAGGGGGCTCGGCAATCTGGTGACCCTGGAGCTGAACGCGACGGGCATTACCGACGAGGGCCTGGAGGCCATCGCCACGAGCCGCACGCTGAAGTCGCTGAGGAAGCTCAAACTCGCGCCTGCGGAGGTCAGCCGCGGGGCCGTTGAGCAGCTCCGCAAGCGCAAGCCCGTGGTCATCACCTAGACCGGACGAGCGACCGGAAGGCGCGGTTGTCCGACCGCACCCGTGCGCCGTGCGCGCGCAGGTGCTGCTCCACCGCGGCGTCGAGCGTCGGCCTGCGGAGCACGGCCAGGTTCTCCTCGAGCTCCCGCTGCCGGCGCGGCGCCGACAGGACGACGCTGACGCCCGGCTGCGTCAACGGGTAGCGATAGCAGTCGGCCGCGTCCGGTCGCTCGCCGCTCGCGTCGGGCGCCAGCATCCGGCTGTAGACCAGCGCGCTGAAGGCGATGACGCCGACTTCGCGCTCACGGGCGACGGGTAGCAGGGCCGTCTCGATCCCGGGGTGCGCCGCGCTGTGGCGGCACATGACCACGTCCCAGGGGCGCTCGACGAGCGCGGCGGCGGCCAGCTCGCGCAGGTGCGTCGAGAAGCCGATGGCGCGAACCTTCCCCGCTTCCTTGAGCTGCGCGAGCGCGCCGAACCCCTCGTCGCTCAGCCTCGCGGGCGAGCGTACCCAGAACAGCAGCATCACCCCCAGCGCCTCGATGCGGAGCCGCCTCAGGGCGCGGTCCACGTCCCGCTCGATGGTGCGCGCGTCGGCCTCGTAGCTGCCGGCGATCACGACCAGGTCCTCCTTGCGCTCGGCGCGCCGGAGGTACTCGCTCATCGCCCGGTATTCGGGCTCCCAGAAGAAGGCGTTCACGCCTGCGTCGCGCCCGCGGGCCAGGCACGACACGGGCAGCTCGAACGCCCCCGAGATGGCCAGCGGCGCCACCTCGAGCCCTGTCTTGCCGAGGCGACGGCGCTCGGCGGGGGGCACGAGCCGCGCGCGCTGCGTGGCGGGGACGGCCGGGGGGGCTGGCGAGGTGGACGGGGAGGGGAGCGCGAGCCTCTCGCGCGTGACTGCCTCCGGATACGCCTGCGCCATGCCCACCAGCGCGCGCCGGGCGCCAGGCGAGAGCTCGCGGTGCTCGACGTCATGGGCGAGCGCCTCGAAGGCGTCCTCGGTGCCTTCATGGACCAGCCGGCCGTGCGCGGCGAGCAGCAGAGGTTCGTCCAGCGAGGTCAAGGAGCTGACGAGCGCGAGGCATGCCTCTCCCGCGTCCTCGCGCCGCGCCAGCGCCTCCGCGGCCGCGGCGCGGACCATCGGCGCGCGATCCCGCGTCAGACGCAGGATGGCCTCGAGCGCACCCCCCGTGCGGCCGTACACCATGGCTGCGCGAGTCCGGAGCCAGGGATCGTCCGACTCCGCGGCCGCCTCGATGGCGGCCGCCGGGACGTCGCGTCGCGCCTTCGTGAGCACCTCGAACGCCCCGCGCCGGACGGCGGGGTCCGGGTCCTCCTGCAGCGCGGGTAGGGAGCTCTTTGCGTCCAGCGCGGCGCCCCGGAGCCACGGGTCGGGATCCGCGAGGAAGCGCTCACGTTCGTCCGTCCGCAGCGCCCCCGCTCGGGCGAGGAGGGCAACCGCGGCGCACCGGGCGGCCGGATCCCACGCCGTGGCGGCGAGCTGGACGACCCGCAGTGCCCGGTCGTCCGGCCTCCCGAGGGCGTCGGAGAAGGCCGCCACGACCGCGCGTGCGACCCTCGGCGGCTCTCGTGATGGGTCCTGCTGCTCCAGCGCCGCCGCGGCCGTAGCGTCTGCGTCTCGGCGCGCGGCGAGCGCCGCGATGACCTCTGCCCGCACGACGTCGTCTGCGTCGGCGAGCGCGCTCACCAGGGCACGCGTGTCGGTCGCAGCGTTCGCCGCCCGCGCGGCCGCACGCCGGACGCGCACGTCGCGGTGAACGAGCCAGCGGCTCGTTTGCTCGCCCACGTCATCCTCCCCCGTCGCGCTCTCCACCGCCCAGGCCAGTGCCTCGGGCCGGGGGTCCGCGTCGGCGAGGATGGCTGCCCGCACGCGTCTCGTGTCCGAGCGCGCAAGGAGCCGCATCACCGCCTCGCGGGCGTACGGCATCCGTGGCTCCTCGAGCAGCGCGACGGCGCCCGCGAGCTCCTCGTCGCGCGCCCGGGTGAGGAGGCGCCGGACGGCCAGCCGCCGGAGCACGTCGTGCGGGCTCGCCAGCAGGGGGACGAGCTGCGTGCCGTCCACCTGCTCGTCCGGCAGCCGCGCGAGGCGGACCGCGACGACCGCCGGGTCCTCGTCGTCGAGTGGCGCGTCCGGATCGCGGGCCTGCTCCGGCTCGTCGGCGGCCTCGGTCTCGACGGACTGCTCACCGCGCCAGACCGTACGCAGGAACGCGAGCGCGGCGTCACGGCGCGGCGACCGCGGCGCGTCGAGCAGGGCGCCCTCGCACCCGGGCCAGGCCACAAGCGCCTGCACGGCGGCGTAGCGGACCCGCCAGAACGGCTCCTCGAGGACCTCGGAAAGGGCGGGCACCGCACGCTCTCCCGCGGCGGCAGCCAGGGCACGGACCGCGGCGCGGCGCACGCGCCACATCGGCTCGAAGCGCGTAGTCTCGCGCAGCCGCGTGACGACAAGCGGCGCCACCTCGGCGTCCCCCCGGCCTCCCTCGAAGTGCCTCGCGAGCGACGCGGCCGAGTGCTCGCGGACCATGGGCGACGGATCGTCGAGCGCGTCGAGCAGCGCCACCGGCACCGCGACCACAGACGCGCCCTGCGTCCGGACGACCTGTACGAGGCCCAGCCGCTCCGCCGCCACGGCTCTCACCTCGGCGTCGTCGTCGAAGACGAGCGCGCTCCGCAGGGCGTAGATACCGTCCGGATCGAGCTCGACCTCGCGCGCCGCGTTGAGCCGGACGCGCCGATCCTCGGACAGGAGCGCCGCCGAGACCACCGCTAGAACTCCGGGCGCGCGCGCTGGTGCTTCTCGCGGCTCTTGGCCAGCGCCGCGAGGCGGATCGACAGCGACGCGCGGACCGACCTCCGGAGATGCGCGGCGCTGGCTGCGAGCTCCTGCGGGGCCCAGTAGAAGAGCACCTTGCCGCTCTTGACGATCAGATCGCGCGCGAACATGACGCCCCCGTGCTCGTGCGTCGTCGGGGAGAGCTCCCAGCACCGCCGGCACACGCAGGGCAGGCCGCTCGGGTCGTGCGCGTTGAGGTGGGCGAGGCCTGCCAGAGCCTGGCGTACCTCGGCCAGAGCGCCCAGGTCGAGCAACTCGCGCACGGTCTTCTCGCGCAGCATCTCATCGTCCGGAGCCTCGGCGAGGGCCAGCAGGAGCGTGGCTGCGGCACGCTGCGGGGGAGGCGGCGCGGCATCCAGCTTCGCCGCGAGGGTCGGTTGCGCCTCCGCTCCCGCGGCCGCGAACAGCTGGGCGACGTCCGATGCCGCCAGCGCGCGCGGCGTCTGCAGGCTCATCCCCAGCGCGCCCTTCTCCTGCGACATGCCCTTGCCCGACTCGAAGACCAGCGTCTTGCGTAGCGGGGCGATGCTGGTCACGTGCAGCGTGTTGGGCGTCGGGGCGACCCACGACTGCCCGTCCCACTTCGGCGAGTCCACCACGCCCAGCAGCCAGAGCTCCTCGCCCGGCGGGCGGACCGTGACGAGGAAGATACGCCCGCCCCCCTCGAGCGCCTGCAGCGCCTTGTGTCCGCTGTTGTACCGATCGACGGGCCAGACATCGCCCGGCTTGACCACCTTGCCCGCGACGCGAGCGTCCTTCTCGAAGACCGCTTTGCTGACGATGGCGAGGATGTCGGGCACGGATGCATTGTAGCCTCCTGCGCTACCCTTGGCGCCATGGTCCACCCGCTCGCCGGTCAGCCCGCGCCCGCCTCCATGCTCGTCGACCTCGCCGCCCTCGAGCGCGCCTACCACGACGACCACCCCGATGCGTCGGTCGCCGAGCAGCGCGTGGCCTTCGGCACCTCGGGGCACCGCGGATCCTCGCTGCGCCGCAGCTTCAACGAGGACCACATCGTCGCCATCACCGAGGCAATCTGCGACTACCGCGCGGCGCAGGGTACGACCGGGCCCCTCTACGTGGGCGCCGATACCCACGCCCTGTCCGCGCCCGCCCAGCGGACGGCGCTCGAGGTGCTCGCCGCGAGGGGCGTCGACGCCGTGATCGCCGCCGACGACGCCTACACGCCGACGCCCGTCGTCTCGGCGCGCATCCTCCGGCACAACCGCCCCAGGCCGGCGCGGGTCGCCGACGGCATCGTCGTCACGCCATCTCACAACCCGCCCGAGGACGGCGGCTTCAAGTACAACCCACCCCACGGCGGCCCGGCCGACACCGACGCCACGAAGTGGATCCAGGACCGCGCCAACGCCCTGCTCGAGGCCGGCGTCACGGCCGTGAAGCGGACTCCCTACGAGGCCGCGCGGCACGCGCTCCGCGCCGAGGACTTCATCGGACCGTACGTCGATGAGCTCGGGACCGTCATCGACATGCCGGCCATTGCCGGGGCGAAGCTCAGGATCGGCGCCGACCCGCTGGGGGGCTCGAGCCTCCCGTGCTGGGCGCCCATCGCGTCGCGCTACGGGCTCGACATCACGGTGGTCAACCCCCGGGTCGACAAGACGTTCTCCTTCATGCCGCTGGATCACGACGGCAAGATCCGCATGGACTGCTCGTCCCCCTACGCGATGAGGAACCTGGTCGCGCTCAAGGACGACTTCGACGTCGCCTTTGGCAACGACGTCGACAGCGACCGCCACGGGATCGTCACGCGGAGCGCGGGTCTGATGAACCCCAACCACTACCTGGCGGTCGCCATCGCCTACCTGTTCGCGCGCCGCAAGGGCTGGCGGAGCGACGCCGCTATCGGCAAGACGCTCGTCAGCAGCAGCATGATCGACCGCGTCGCCCGCGCGCTTGGCCGCCCGCTGGCGGAGGTCCCGGTGGGATTCAAGTGGTTCGTGCCCGGCCTGCTCGACGGCTCGTTCGGCTTCGGCGGGGAGGAGAGCGCCGGCGCGTCGTTCCTGCGCTTCGACGGGAGCGTGTGGACCACCGACAAGGACGGCATCCTGCTCGATCTTCTCGCTGCCGAGATCCTGGCGACCACGGGGAAGGACCCGGGAGAGCACTACCGCGCGCTCGAGGCGGCGCACGGATCGCCCGTCTACACGCGAATCGACGCCCCGGCCACGCCTACGCAGAAGAAGGTGCTCGGCGCGCTCTCGCCCGACGCCGTGAAGGCCTCGACCCTCGCCGGCGACCCCATCACCTCGCGGCTCACGCGGGCGCCGTTCAACGGGGCCAGCGTCGGCGGTCTCAAGGTCACCACCGAGCATGGCTGGTTCGCCGCGCGGCCCTCGGGGACGGAGGAGGTCTACAAGATCTACGCGGAGAGCTTCCGCGGCGCCGAGCACCTCGTGCGCATCGTGGAAGAGGCGCGGACGATCGTGGGGCAGGCTCTAGGGGCGTGAGCGTCAGGTCGCCTCGTCGGCCGGCCAGAACCCCAGCACGCCTGCGAACCGTTCGCGCAGGATGTCCAGCGAGCGCCCGTTGAAGGTGCAGAAGGTGAAGTGGAGGTCCTCCAGCTCCGGTAGCCGGGACATGAGCTCAGCGGCCCGGTCGGAGAAGACCCCCACGCGTAGGCGGAGCGAGCGCAAGCGCCGGGTGTCGTCGAGGCCGAGCCAATTCTCCAGCGCCGCCTCTTCCGTCCCGCCCCACAGCTCCAGCTTCCGGAGCATCGGGAGCGCGCCGCCAGCCGCCGCGCGGAGTGGCTCCACGCCGTAGTTGTTCTCGCCCATGAAGAGCTCCTCCGCCTCCGGCATGCGCTCGAGGATGGCGCGAACGCCGAGGACCCCCATCCAGTTGTAGTAAAGTGACAGGCTGGCCAGGTGCTCGAGCCACGTCGCACGCGCGAGCGCTTTGCCGCCCTCCGTGCCGCACTTGTTCCTGCTGAGCACCAGGGTGCGGACCCGCGCGAGGAGCGGGCCGTCGGCCAGCGCGCCCATGCCATCGACCCCGATACCGTTGTCGCTCAGGTCGACGTCGACCAGGCCACGAGGCGCCCACCGCGCCAGCGCCGCAGCCCCGTCATCCTTCAGCCCCGCGCCTGCGAGCTCGACGCGCTCGAGGCCGTCGAGCGCTGTCGACCCCGCGATGGCCTCCGCCCCTTCCTTGCGGAGCGGCCCGTGGGTCCGTAGCTCGGTCAGGCCGCCGAGCGCCCAGCCGGCCAGCATGGCGGCCATGGCCTTTCCATTCACGCCGTTCGAGCCATGGAGCGCGAGCGCCCGTAGCCTGCCGAGCACGGGGGAGGAGGCGAGCGCAACGAGGCCCTTCTGTCCGAGCTCGCAGTGAACGAGCTCGAGCTTCCTCAGCTGCGCGAGTGCGGGCGCCTTCGCGAGGAGGGCAGCTCCGGCGGGGCCGAGCTTGTCGTTGGCGATGCTGAGCTCCCGCAGCGTGGGCATCGCCGCGATTGCGTGGAGCCCGTCGCCGAGCCCGTGCCCGCTCAGCGCGAGGACCCGGCAGGGAAGCCTCGCGAGAGCCGCGGCGCCGTCCGCGCCGATCCCGCCCACTCCGGCCTGCCGATTGTGGAGGCGAAGCTCCACGAGCTGCGCGCACGCCTCGGAGCCGGCGATGGCCTCCGCCAGGCGTGGCGTGGCCGGGGCCGTCAGGACGAGCCGCTCGAGGCGCCGGAGGTGAGGAGAGGCGAGGACCTCCAGGGCCGACTCCTCGCGCTCCGCGGTGAACTCGAGGCTGCGGATCCTCGAGAGCGCGGGCATGACCGCCAGACGCCCGTGCCACCCGTCTTCGCCGTGCGCGAACGCAGAGTCGATGGCCAGGCGGCGGATGGGGGCGACCGTCGCTGCGAGCGGCACCGCGTCCAGCATCCGATGGGTCGGCGAGAGCTCCTCGACCAGCCCACGATGAAGCGCGAAGCGGGGCTTCTGTGGCTGGCGCGCGCGCGCGAAGGGAGCCAGTGTGGCCACGGCGTGCAGCCAAGGGACGATGTTGCGCCGGCGCAGGGTCTTTGCGCGCTCGACGAGTGGCGCGCGGCGAAGGTCGTCGGCGCCCATCTCGTCGGCCTGGGTCGCGAGCTGGATGTACTCGCCCAGCGGGTCGCCCTGCTCGAGCAACTGGTCGGCGAGGATACGCCGCGTCGCGAGATCGTCGGGGTCGTCGAGGATCCGTTGCCAGAGGCGCGCGGCCTCGCCCTGGAACGACGGTGGTGTCGCGGGCCGGTACTCCGCGGGAGCCGGCGCTGTAGCTTTCACCTTGGCCTTCTTCGTCCCTCGGACTGCTGCCATTCGTGCAGTCTCGCGCATCTGCGAGCTGCGCCAAGCGCCAAGACGTCAAACGACACCGGACCCGGAATGCTCGATTCAGCTCGGCCGCTCGCAGGGGCGAGACCATCGACATCACCCCACGAGGCTCCTCCATGCTACGGACCATTCTCCTCATTTCCGTCCTCGGCCCTTCGCTCCTCGCGTGCGCGCGCGGCCCCGCGCTGCAGGTCGGCACCACCGTCCACCCGTGCGCCGCGACGGCGGACACGCGTCCACCGCCACCCGAGCCCGCCGGGGTGGCCGTGGTGTACCGCCTCCTTCGCATCGGGGAGGGCGACGGCGTCGTGCTCTCGGGACGCACGCACGTCGACCCGCACCACGGCGCACGCGTGGACGCCGTGGGCGCGCACACGCTGGCGCAGCAGAAGCTGCAGTTCGACGCGCGGCCGCGCGAAGACGGGAGCGTCGTCGTCGACGTGCGCTACGAGGAGACCACGGTCGAGGGCGCCCACATCGAGTGGATGCCGCAGATGCGCGTCGCCCACGGCGCCACCGGCCGCGCGGAGGTCAGCGGAGGCAGTTGGGGCCGGGCCATCGAGGTCTCCGTGGAGTGACCGAGTATAGTGGCCATCGGTTCTCGATGCTAGCCGCGCCCTTGCCCTACCGCACCGTGCCCGAGGGCCCACAGCCCGTCGAGCGCCCGCGCGAGTTCGTGTACGCCGCCCGCCATCCCGCCGACGAGCACGCTGGCCTGCGGGCTGTCTTCCCTGTGCTGCTTCTCGCCGGCGTGGCGTGCGCGGTGCTCGGCTCGTATGGGCACCTGACGGTGGGGCTGGCGCTCCTCCTGGTCACCGCCCTGTGGGCCTGGCGCTTCCAGTCGCGACGGACCAGCGGCGTCATCGTCCGCATCGAGAACGGGATGATGCTCGTCTACCCGTGGCGGGGCGGGAAGACGGCGGCCGCGGTGGCGCTCGACGACGTGCTCGACGTGCGCCTCGACACGAAGACCCTCCACAAGCCCCAGCGCGAGACGCGCCCCGGCGTCTTCGCGCCCACGGGCTTCACGGGCTCGCTCGAGGTCGACGTCGCGCGCATCGCGCTTGTTGCCTACCGTCCCGCCCATCGAGCTCACCGTGGAGTACACGTCCCACTCGGAGACGGTGGAGCAGATCGCGAGGATGAAGACGTTCCTCCGGTCGCGCGGCTGGTTGCCGGAGGACGAGCGAGCACCAGAGAGCAGCGTGGGGTGAGTCGAGGACTTTGACCGGCCCTTTCCGTTCTCTGCGGTATTATACAGGGGGAGGGTAGGCATGCGTTCCTTGGCTTCACTGAGAAACTGGGCAGTTCTCGGCGTTCTCGCGTGCACGATGTTTGTTGCCAACGTCGCAGGCTGCGGGGGCAGCGGCAATGTCACCATCGGAGACGGCGGCACCGACGGCAGCCTCGATGGCGAGGCCGGACACGATTCCGGGAGTGGCTCGGGGGGCGATACGGGTTCGGGGTTCGACAGCGGTACGGGTGGCGACTCGACGACGGGTGGCGACACGGGGACCGGTGGCGACACGGGGGCTGGCGGTGACACGGGGGCTGGCGGTGACACGGGGGCTGGCGGTGACACGGGGGCTGGCGGTGACACGGG
>Ga0326727_10012129_pt1 | contig 19737 bp, 15 predicted proteins | sample MB2enrmetagenome_FD_207643 | JGI IMG/M metagenome (GOLD analysis project Ga0326727, IMG submission 207643) | Lab enriched peat soil microbial communities from McLean, Ithaca, NY, United States - MB29MY | ecosystem: Environmental > Terrestrial > Soil > Wetlands > Peat | place: USA: New York...
CCGCGCTCCCGCCTGTTTTCACTCTCAATTCCTCCTTCCTGACCGACTTCCAGAAGGACCCGTCGGACTTTCGCGCTAAAGATCTTTTCTCCTTCTCGAGCTTCGACGTGAAACACGTCGAGATCACGTCTCCCAAGGGCCACAGCGTCTTCGAGCAGCAAAAAGACAATCAGTGGAAGCAGACGGAAGGTGGGTCGAAGACCGTCCCGTCCGCCAAGATGGACACCTTGCTCTCCCGCCTGCGGGATCTCCGCGCCGCCACCTTTCCTAAGGGTTCCGATCTGGCGTCCTTGGGGCTTCACAAACCGGCCTATCAGTTCAACGTGCGGTTCGGTGACAAGAACCAGACGGAAGCGCTGGAGATTTCAAAGGTCGGTGACCATGTTTACGCCCGGCTTTCCACCGACCCCTTGCCCTGTGAAGTGTCGAAATCCGCTTTTGATGACATGGAAAAAGCGCTGGGGGATATTGGTCGATAGGCTTCGCGGAACGGCGTCGTTTCCTTACTCTTTGGAGTGGCACTCCCCCTGAACGAATGGTCCTCTGCTTTGGGAGACTGCGTCGTGTTTGTTCCTCTTGTTCGATGTGTATTTGCGGCTTTGCCGCCCCGTCTTGCGGAAAGGCTTTGCCTTTCCGGACCTCGCTAACTAACCGTAGGTTTTCCGGCGAGGCTGCGCCTCGCCGGTTGAGGCCTAGCCTCAACCAGGAAGTGAGGATTCACGCTTACATCGGAAAGGCGAAGCCTTTCCGCAAGACAGGGCGGCAGAGCCGCTAACGAGAGGAGACTGCAACCGTGGCTTGAAGAGGTAATATGAAATGTAAAAGTTAGGCGCCCAGTCGCAAAGGAAGATAGACCGCTCGAAAGGAAACCAGCATGGAGCTTCTCTTCTCGAGGTCAACTTTTACCCGGACGATAGTCCTGCTCTCACTTCTTGTGAGCTTTTCCGTACCCTGGCTGGACGCTCCTCACGGAGTTTCTGCGGCTGCGCTGGCAAGCCCCCTCCAGGCAAGGACTCCACCCGCCGGCTCGACCGCATCCGAAGAAATTCAGGGCCTGCAGCCCAACATGGAATCCCCACAGGTCCCGATCTCGGATAAGCAGAAGCGTGAATTGCTCAAGGCTAATTTTGACAAGATGAAGCGCGATGCCAAGGAGCTGGCAGACCTTGCCAAGAACCTCCAGGACCAGCTCGACAAGTCCAATGAGAATGTCCTCTCGCTGGGTATTGTCGATAAGGCGGACAAGATCGAAAAACTGGCCCGCAAGATCAAGAGCACCGCGCGAGGGTTCTAAAATGGTGAATAGTGAATGGTGAGTTCACTATTCACCATTCACTACTCCTCTTTCTGCCCGCCAATGCGCATTCCGTAGAACGACCGATACACGAAAATATACGACACGACGAAGAACACCGCCGCGAGGCCGTGTGCGAGAGTCGCGCCGCTTGTGGCGGTGAGTTTGACCGCGAGTTCAACGGCCAGCAACCCGAAAAGGGTCGTGAACTTGATGATGGGGTTCAACGACACTGAAGAGGTGTCTTTGAACGGATCGCCCACCGTGTCGCCAATAACCGTCGCGTCGTGGAGGGGAGTGCCCTTTTGCTTTAACTCGACTTCGACAATTTTCTTGGCGTTGTCCCACGCTGCGCCCGCGTCGGCCATGAAAATAGCCTGATAGAGCCCGAAAATCGCTATCGAGATCAGGTAGCCGATAAAGAAGAACGGGTCGACGAAAGCGAATGCCAGGGTGACGAAGAAGACCGCGATGAAGATGTTCAACATGCCTTTCTGGGCATACTGCGTGCAGATTTCCACCACCTTCTTGCTGTCGGCAATCGACGCCTTCTCCGCGCTCTCCAGCCTGATATGCGCTTTAATGAACTCCACCGCACGGTACGCGCCGGTGGTGACCGCCTGGGTCGAAGCCCCGGTAAACCAGTAAATAATGGCCCCACCGGAGACCAAGCCCAGAACGAAAGGCGCGTGCAACAGCGAGAGCTTGTCCACGTTGGCCGTGAGGCGGTCCGTGAGGGCCATGATAATCGAGAAGATCATGGTGGTAGCGCCGACCACCGCCGTGCCGATCAGCACCGGCTTGGCTGTGGCCTTGAACGTGTTGCCCCCGCCGTCAGCGGCTTCCAGCATTTCTTTGGCGTGCTCGAAGTCCACGTCCACGTTGTAATCCTTCTTGATTTCCTGCACCACGGTTGGGTCCTGCTCGATTTGGGACAGCTCATAAATCGATTGGGCGTTGTCGGTCACCGGGCCGTAGGAATCCACTGCGATCGTCACCGGACCCATGCCCAGAAATCCAAAGGCCACCAGACCAAAGGCGAATACCGGCGCCGCCAGCATGAAGTTTCCCAAACCCTGGAGGCTGACCCACGAACCGATGGCCATGAGCACCATCATCGTCAGCCCCAAATAGTAGGCGGAGAAGTTGCCGGCTACAAAGCCCGAGAGGATGTCCAGCGATGCGCCGCCTTCCCTTGCCGAGGCCACCACCTCTTTGACGTGCCTCGACTCGGTGGAAGTGAACACTTTCACCAACTCCGGGATGAGGGCGCCGGCCAGTGTGCCGCAGGAGATGATCGTCGAGAGTTTCCACCACATCGAGGCATCGCCGCCCATGCTGGGAATGATCAGGTAAGAGGCGATATAGGTCAGCCCGATCGAAACCGCGGAGGTAATCCAAACCAGCGAGGTCAGTGGCGTCTCGAAGTTGAACTTCTTCAGATTCCCGAACCGGGCCTTGGTGATGGCGCCGTTAATGAAGTAGGCCGCGGCAGCAGCCACCAGCATGATGGTGCGGATCACGAAGATCCACACCAGCAACTGCACCTGAAGCATCTCTTTCACTGCTTCGGTCGGGCCTTTCACCGCCAGCAGGATGAAGGTGATGAGCGCCACGCCGGTAACTCCGTAGGTCTCAAAACCGTCGGCGGTCGGTCCCACCGAATCGCCGGCGTTGTCGCCCGTGCAATCGGCGATCACGCCCGGGTTGCGCGCGTCGTCTTCCTTGATTTTGAAGACGATCTTCATCAAGTCAGAGCCGATATCCGCAATCTTGGTGAAGATGCCGCCGGCAATGCGCAGCGCGGCCGCGCCCAGCGACTCGCCGATGGCGAAGCCGATGAAGCACGGTCCCGCATAATCTCCCGGAACGTAGAGCAGGATGATCAGCATCATCAGGAGTTCGACCGAGATCAACATCATGCCTACGCTCATTCCGGACATGAGAGGGATCTGAAGGACGGGATAGGGCTTGCCCCGAAGGCTGGCAAACGCCGTGCGCGAATTGGCGAACGTGTTGACGCGAATGCCGAACCACGCGACCCCGTAGCTGCCGCAAATCCCGATCACGCTAAACGCCAGGATGACGACCACACGCAGGGCTTCATATTTCAGCAGCACGCCGAAGTACAGCAGAATGATGATGGCGATGAAAGCCCAGAGCAACAGCAGGAACTTACCCTGCTGGATGATGTAGGTCTTGCACGTTTCCCAAATCAACTCGGACATCTCTCCCATCGCCCGGTGCACGGGCAGGTTTTTCAAGCGGCTGTAACTGACCAAGCCAAAGAGCAGCCCGAAGATACAGAATAGAATTCCGATCATCAGCAGATTGTGGCCATTGACGCCCAGGAATTGGACTTGATGCAGGTCCGGAAGCTTCAAACTAGCTTCTCCGGCGGGAGCCGCCTCCTGGGGGCCCGCAAAAGCCCCGACGGACCCGATCAGCATCAATGCAAAAGCGGCCGCAATCCTCCTGGCCGCTCGAACACTCATAAGTACGCCATGAAACATCGATTTCCTCCGTTCAATTGATTCCAATTTCTTATCATGCGCGAGGGTGGGACAGTATTTCTCCGTGACATTTAGTCGGGTGAACTTCGGTAAGGGAAGCCTAAAGTCCACTTGCAAGAGCCACCCATTGTACCATCGGTAGAAATAGGGTCAAGGCGGGAACAATCGTCGAAATTCTTCGGAGGCCTTGCGGAGATCCAGCCAGTCACGAAACAGGTCCGGGGTCTCGAGCCAGATGCGGAACCACGCAGCTATCTCGGCCTTTTCCGCGCGCTTTTGCGGGTTCACACGCGGATTTGCCGCCAGGCTCGAGGCGAGAAGTTTCCCTTTCTGAAGCAGAGTGCGCACCCATCGCATGCCGGCGCGGTCAGCGGCGTCGCGGTATTCGCGATAAATCTCGTCGAGTTTTCGGAGCGAAGCCTCGGCGCTCGCGAGGTCGTGGAACTCGAGGAGGTCGCGAAGGCGGCTGGCGTAGGGCTCCTCGATCGGCGGGTCCGTGAAGCGATCGTAATACTCAACATTCTTCCCCGCCGCGCGTAGAACCCCGGCAATGTAGGAAGGAGAAGTCTTCGCTCCCAGCCGCGCCCGCAGCTCATTCTCGAGGGCGCGAATTTCCTCGCGGCCGATCCGCTCCCACGCCTTCGCCCGGCAATACTCAAGGATGATTTGCTTTTTGGTTTCCGGCACGGTTCTTCGCCCCGGCAGCGCCGCGCTTTGTCCCCGGCGCCGGCTTCGAATTCTTGCCCGCCGTCTCCGCTTCTTGGCGATGCGACGCCGCTACTTCGCGACGATATCGTGACACGTTGCGTTGATGTTCGGCAAGAGTGCGGGCGAAGACGTGCCCGCCTTGGTTGTTGGCGACAAAATAGAGCGCGTCCCCGGCGGCAGGATAAAGCGCCGCGCGGATGGAGGCTTCCCCCGGGTTCGCAATGGGTCCGGGGGGCAGCCCCGCGTGGCGGTAGGTATTGTAAGGGGAATTGAGTTGGAGATCGGTTTGGGTAATCGGGCCAATCGGGTGGTCCTGCAGTTGTGCCGCGTAAACCACGGTAGGATCGCACTGCAACGGCATCCCCAGCGCCAGACGCCTCTCGAAAACTCCCGCGACCAGTGGGCGTTCGGAAGCTTCCGGCGTCTCCTTCTCAACCAGCGAAGCTAGGGTGATGACGTCGTGCCAGCCCGTCAGCCCCCCCTGACGTAGGGACGCCCCTCGTGGGCGCCCCTGGGCGACCCCAAGGGTCGCCCCTACGTCTGCAAACCGCGTGGCCACAATGTGCCGGAACCGCGCCAGCATGGTCGTGACCACGGTTGCGGCGCTCACCCCACGCGGGAACCGGTACGTGTCCGGGAAGAGGTAGCCCTCGAGCGACGGCGCCTTGGGATCCAGATCATGGATCGGCATGGTCTGCCGCGTTACGCGCAGGAAAAGCTTGGGGTCAATGCCCAACCGCTGGTTGAGGATCCGCGCGATGTCAAACCGGTCTGAGCCTTCCGGGATGACCACAGGATGAAGGTAGACCTCACCCAAGACCAGTTTCCGGTAAACGTCAATGGGGCGGAGTGGCCGGTCAAACATGTACTCGCCGGCCCGCAAGGTGTGGCGAGGACGCCCGATCAGGTAGCGCAGCAAAAACGGCAAGCGATGCCTCAGAACCCCGCGTGCCGCCAGTGAATCCGCGATCTGGGAGGCGCGTGATCCGGGTGCGATATCGAGTATTACGTTGCCGGCATATCCGCGATAGGGCGAGAGTAGATCGAAAACCACCCAGGCCAGCGCCAGGGCGGCGGCGCCCAGCAGCAAAACAAGCAGCCGTTTCTTCATGGCGCCGACCTGGCGTCACGGCTTCGCTCATTCGAGAGGTAGTCGAGGTAACTTTGCAAGAGCAGTGTTGCGGCCACGCGATCCACGGCTTGTTGGCGTTTGCCCAGGGTGAGCCCCGTCTCACGCAAGGCGCGGTTGGCTTCCACGGAGGTCAAGCGTTCGTCCCAGAGTTGCACCGGGCAGCCAACGCGCCGGCGCAGCTTTTCTGCAAACTCCGCCGCCTTGCGCGACATGGCCGTTTCCCCTCCCCCATGACCGAGAGGATTGCCCACCAGCACACGCTCGGTTGCGTACTCTTCCGTCAAATGCCGGATCTTTTCGAGATCATCCTCCAGGCGCGTGCGCTGAAGTGTGGGAAGTCCCTGAGCGGTAATGCCCAGGGCATCCGACACTGCCAAGCCCATCCGCTTCATGCCAAAGTCGATGGCCAACACTCGCACTCCCCTACCATAACAAGGATGCAAGCGTTGTCAAGCAGGGGTGCAGACTTGAAAGGCAGTTGACAGTCAACAGTTGACAGTCGACAGTTTAACAAGGCGAAAGGGTAAGTGCCAAGCCTCGCTTAGCGCGGAAATGGAAATTGGAATGGTATCCCTCTCCCCCTTGGGGGAGAGGGTGGACCGCGACGGCGCTTTCATCCGCCGTCGCGGGCCGGGTGAGGGGGTGCGGCGTGCCCGCGCATGACGGCTTACAAGGCGCTGATGCGCACGCTTCCGCCGTTGGTGTGGACTCGCAGGGTTTCTCCGCCGGAACCCAGTGTGCCGTGGAGCCGCGACGAGGAAATTTCTCCCGTCACCGACAGATGGGGAAGATTCGAGGTCACTTCACCGCTCGAGGTCGAGGCATCCAGGCTCAGGTTTATGGCCGGATCCAGCCGGAGTTCGATGTCGCCGCCGGAGGTCTCGATTTCTCCCCCTTTAGCATTCCCGCGCGCCAACGATGCCGTAACATCTCCACCCGAGGTGCGGGCCTCAACACGCCCGTGCACGTTTTCGAGGTTAATATCTCCTCCGGAGGTCTTAATCGAGAGGTCGCCCGTGAGGTCACGCAACTCCATGTCTCCGCCGGAAGTCCGTGCATTCAGGTTACCCTTGAGCTCGGACACTTTGACATCTCCTCCCGAAGTCTCGAGGTTGGTTTCGCCTTCCAGGTGATTGACCTTGACATCGCCCCCGCCTGTACGGATGTCGAGATTCGTCCTGGTGGGGACTTCCACCTCCATGCGCACTTGCAGGTGCTTCGGCCAAAGCTGCAGGCTGTGTTTGTGCATCTCGAGGCGGACCGCCCCGGGTTCCTCGCTGAAATTTAAGGTGAATAATTCCTCCAAGTCATCTTGATTGGAGGTCACCACCACATGGGCGCCCGAGGCTGACCGGCCGGTCACAAACACATCGCTTGCCCCGGCATCAACCACTAATCTGCCGCCGGGTTCGAGCTTTAGATCCTTCTCGATGCGTGATGCGGAAAAGGCGAGAGTCCCTGCGCTGAGCAGGAATACCAGTGTACATAAACCCAGACCAATCTTGCGGCTCATCTTGTCCTCCCTGAATTCGAGCGTGTTTTCTCTTCCTGTTAGACGAGGATGGGGTAGTTTCGTAACTAAAGCAAGCGGATGTTAGGGGCGGCCCTCTCTCCAACGAGGACTGACGGGTGAGGGGTTACGTCCGAAAGCAGAAGAACAAGTCAAATGGCAAATAGCAAAGGTCAAATGGCAAATGGTTTAGGATTTGAAACATCGGTAATTTGCAAACCATTTGAATCTTGCCGTTTGCCATTTGAATTCGGTCTTTCTGCAACGCCGGGAAGAGACCCCTCACCCGTCCAGCGGCGGCTGATGAAAACGCCGTCGCCGGACACCCTCTCCCCAAGGGAGAGGGCTAGATAGCCACGGGCGAAGCCGCCCATTGCAGTGAAAACACGTTAGGCGTATCTTGCCAATTGACCCTATAAGACGGCGAGAGACACCGATCAAGACGCATCCGGCATTGCAAGTCTACAATTTCAGGAGCCCATCGATCATGCGAATCAAACCCGCCATTCCATTTTTATTGCTGCTGTTGGCCTCGACCGCCGCGGCGCAGTGGAATCCTCCGAACCCCGTCAAGAGCGACGCGAAGCAGACCGATGGCGTACTCCTCAGGATGCAGAGCGGTTTGCTGCGTCTGCGGGTCTGTTCCGATTCCATCGTGCGCATTCTCTACACGCCCACGTCCTCGTTCCCGACGGTGAAGCATTATGCGGTCATCAAGACGAGTTGGCCCGCGACGCGCTTCTCCCTGGAATCCACCGCTAAGGATGTAACGCTGAACACCTCGCAGCTTAAAGTCACGGTGGCGCGCAAAGACGGAGCGATCGTCTTCATGGACTCGGCGGGAAACAAGCTGATGCAGTCGAGCGACCGGAGGATGAGCCCTGTCGTGGCGAATGGCGAGCGGACTTACCGCGCGGAAGAGTTCATCACCACCTGGGGCTCGCCGGAGGGCTTCTTCGGCCTCGGCCAGCATCAGGCAGGCGTCTGGAACTACCGGGGAGAGTCCGTGGACATCTCCCAGGACAACTCCAACATTTCCATCCCCATGCTGCTTTCGACCAACGGCTACGGCCTTTTCTGGGACAACCCTTCCCGCAGCCGTTTCAACAACCGCTTCATGCAGTCGCTTTACATCAGCTCGGAAGTGGCTGACCAGATTGATTACTACTTCATTTACGGCCCTGAATTCGACAAGATCGTCGGCGCTTACCGCGAGCTGACCGGCGCCGCTCCCCTCTTCGGCAGATGGGCCTATGGCTTCTGGCAATGCAAGAATCGCTACCAGTCGCAGCAGGAGTTGCTGGAAGTGGCGCACAAATACCGCGAGCTGCACATCCCTGTTGACAACATCGTGCAGGACTGGTTCTGGTGGAAGATCATGGGAGATTTTGAATTCAACAGCCACTATCCCGACCCCAAAAGCATGATCGACGATCTGCACGACAACCATTTTCACCTGATGATCTCGGTTTGGCCCTACTTCGACCCCGGGTCGAATGTCTACACGGAAATGAACAAGCTCCACTACTTTATTGACCGCACCAAGGTCGCCGCGTTTCATCCCGCCGGAATGGCCCTCTACGACGCTTTCAACCCCGCCGCGCGCAAGTATTACTGGGGCTTGATGGAGAACGCCCTGTTCAACATCGGCGCCGACGCCTGGTGGCTCGACACCACCGAACCGGAAACCGAGGGACGCGAAATCAACATCCTGGCCGCCAGCAAGGTGGCCATCGGCAATGGCGCCCGCTACGCCAATCTCTTTCCCCTGATGACGACGCAGGCTGTCTACGACGGCCAGCGCGCCGCCACCAGCCACGCCCGCGTCTTCATCCTCTCCCGCTCGGCCTACGCGGGCATTCAGCGCCACGCCACGGCGGCCTGGTCCGGCGACATCAATTCCGATTGGGAAACATTCAAGCGGCAGATTCCCGCCGGATTGAATCTGATGGTCTCCGGCGTCCCCTACTGGACGACCGATATCGGCGGGTTCACGGACGGCAATCCGGACGATCCCGCCTACCGCGAGCTGTTCATCCGCTGGTTCGAGTATGGAGCGTTCTGCCCCATCTTCCGTGTGCACGGCACCCGCTCGACCGGCCAGAACGAGTTGTGGTCTTACGGAACCCAGGCGGAGGAGATCCTGACCCGCTACGACACGCTCCGCTACCGGCTGATGCCGGACATTTACTCGCTGGCGTGGCAGGTGACGAACGCTGGCTACACCCTGATGCGCCCCCTGGTGATGGATTTTCGCGACGACGTGACCGCCCGGAACATCGGCGACCAGTTCATGTTCGGGCCGGCGCTGCTGGTCAGCCCCGTCACGGATGCCGGCGAGGTCCAAAGACGGGTCTACCTGCCGAATACCAACTGGACAAACTTCTGGACCGGCGAAAAACAGCCCGGGGACCGGTTCGTCATGGCGGCGGCGCCGCTTGAAACCTTGCCGCTGTTCGTGCGCGCCGGTTCGATTGTGCCCATGGGGCCGGCGATGGAATACGCGAGCCAAAGCGCCGCGAACCCCATCGAACTGCGCGTCTACCCGGGTGCGGATGCAGACTTCACGCTCTACGAAGACGATGGGCTCACCTACGATTACGAGAAGGGAGATTATTCGACCATTCCCATTCGCTGGGATGACGCCGGGCAGACGCTGACCCTCGGCGCGCGTCAAGGAAGTTTTACGGGAATGCTCGCCACTCGCACTTTTGATATCGTCTGGGTCGGCCCCGGCCACGGCGTGGGCGTGAATCCGTCAGGGACTGTCGATAAGACGATATCCTACGACGGCACGGCGGTCACCATCCAGCGCTGAGCCCTCTGGTGGCGGCGGGTTAACGAACCTGCCATTTCCACGGTTTGCACTTGACAGTCGCCGCCAGACGTGATAGCCTATATTCGTGGTCTTGTTGAAGACATTCTGTCGTAGCCGAGCACGCCGGTGCGCTGGCGTCCAGGGGAAGCCGGTTGGGGCCAGGACAAGAGCAGAAAGCAGAGACTCACGAAAACACAAAATCGGGGGAACGAAGCTAAGAAGTGCTTGAAAACAAAGGATCGGCCGCGCAATTTGCATGCCAAACTGCACCTATTGGACGCGCGAAACGAGCAGAGAACCGCGCATTTTGCGCAATCGGAGCACAGACTACAACGACGCAATGCGAGGTTGAGACAATAAGACGCAGTCGGCTACATAGACCCGTGGGACAGGCACGCCAGCCTGTCGAATTGGGAGTGAGGCACATACTCCGACCAAGGGCAGGAGTGCCTGTGCTACACGGAGTTGAACGAACGAACCGGGAATGTCGATGAAAACAAAGGGACGGTGCAGAAATCAACCACCCCTGGCCACTCCTGGTTCAAGGAGGGAAATTCCGGGGCTCCCCTCCTCGGATGAGGAGGGGTTGGGGGTGGTGGGTCTTTGCGGCCTTAGCGTTCTTTGCGCCTTGGCGTGAAACCGGGTTTGTCGCCTTGAAAAATCGGGGAACAAAGCGAGAATGTCTATGAAAACAAAGCACCACTGCGGGAAACGCTTCCCGGAAAGTGTGGGGCGGTCCGCGAACCGCCCCTACGCTTGCGGCCCGTTGCACTCAACAGCGCTAGGATGAACCAGGAACAACGGACCACGGACGACGGACCACGGACAAGTTTTTTCGGACACTTTGCCCATGAGTGACCTTCCGCTGATGATCGTAGCCGGTGAGCGCTCCGGCGACATTCTGGGAGCCGAACTCGCCCGAGCCTTACGCGAACGGCTGCCAGACGTCAACCTGTTCGGTTGCGGGGGCGACGCGATGCGCCAGGCCGGGGTGGACACGGTGGTGGACGCCCACCGGCTAACCATGATGGGCATCACGGAAGTGATCAGCGGGCTGCCCAGAGCCTACCGTGCCCTTCAGAAGTTAGTGGCGGAAGCGGATCGGCGCCGGCCACAGCTTGCGGTGCTTATCGATTTTCCCGACTTCAACCTTCGCCTGGCCAGGCGGCTCAAGAAGCGAGGAGTCCGGGTCGTCTATTTTGTGAGCCCACAGGTCTGGGCGTGGCGGAGGGGCCGGCTGCGCCAGCTCAAGGCTCGCATCGAAAAGATGCTCTGCATTTTCGATTTCGAGGAGGCGATCTATCACCAGGCCGGGATTCCCGTCGAGTATGTTGGGCACCCTATGGTCGACCTGGTGCTGCCGAATCTGACGCGGGAAGAGTTCTTCGCCCGGATCGGACTGGACCCGGCCAAGACCACGGTGGCGCTGCTGCCGGGCAGCCGCGAGAAGGAAGTGACCCACATCTTGCCCACCATGCTCGAGGCTGCCCGCCGGATTTCGCTGAATCGCACCGTGCAGTTTGTGGTCGCTGTGGCGCCGACGCTCGACGCCGGTTGGGTGGAGAAGATGCTGCGCGGGCGCTACGCCGACGCGCCAACGATTCGCGTCGCTACCCACGCCACCTATGACGCACTTCGGCACTGCGACGTAGCTATCGTAGCCAGCGGCACCGCTACCCTGGAGGCGGCACTCTGCGAGCGCCCGATGGTGGTGGTTTACCGGCTATCGCGGCTCACCTATCGGATCGGGCGACTGCTGGTGAAAGTTCCCTTTTACAGTATGGTCAATATTCTTGCAGGTAAGCAGGTGGTCCCAGAGTCGATTCAGAGTGATTTCACGCCTGCTCGGGTTGCCGGTCAGGTAGAATACTTACTTGATCATTCCCAAGCACGCGAGGAGATGGCGGCGAACCTGCGAGCCCTGAAGGCGCGTCTGGGGCCGGGAGGCGCTGTCGGGCGGGCCGCCCAAGCGGTGGTAGAGCTAGGATTCAGGATTCAGGATTCAGGATTCAGAGCGGCCGGAACCTGAATTCTATCCTCCATGCAACTTGTTGGTTTCGGCAGCAATCCAATCCAGTAGGATTCTGGATTCAGGATTCGGATTCAGGGGATATCATGCAAGAGCATCAGGTGTTGGTCGGATGGCAAAGGGCCATGGACCTCGGCGTAGCTGCTCTGCATGCCAGCAAGCGGATCGCAAGGCTGGAGCCCTATCGGCCGGCGGGTGACCTTCGCCGAGTAGCCGTATCAGTTCCGCCTGAGATTGCTGAGGTCATGGGCAATTCGAGTTACAGCGAAGGCCTGAATCCCGAATCCTGAATCCTGGATCCTCCATTGCGGGGAGCTTTATATGAACTACCTACGTGCCGGGGGCGAGGCCGAATTTCGGCTGTCCCGACTCCGGACGCTGCTGGTGAATGCGCTGCCATGGTTTCTGACGTTGGGCCTCGTCCCGTCCGTCACGTTGGCCCAGTCCAATGCACCTCGATTTACGGTAACGAATTACGCGATCACCGCAGAGCTTTTTCCTTCCCAGCACCTGCTTTCGGCCTCGGCGCGGATTGATTTTCTCCCTCAAGCCGACCTCACCACCATGAGCTTCGAGCTCCAAAACGCCTTGCGAGTTTCCGGCGTGAAGGACGCCACCGGCAGGGACTGCAACTTTCGACAGGAAGGGATCGTCCTCTCCATCGACTTCCTGAACCCCGTGCCTCAGGATAAGCCCGCTTCCATCACGGTGAAGTACGGCGGTCTGCTTTCTTCGGCGGAAGGCAGTCCGGTGGAAAACCTGAAGTTGGCTTACGTCGGGAATGAAGGCAGTTACCTTCTCTACGTGGCACGCTGGTTCCCCGTGAGTGAATACGGCGTGAACCGCTTTGCAGCCAGCATGAGCATCACGGTGCCTTCCGATGAAACCGTCATTGCCTCGGGAAAGGCTTCCGCTCCCGTGCGCGAGGCGGGAAAAGTGACGTACGCGTTCCAGTATGACCGGTCCTCCTTCCCCGGCACAGTGATTGCCGGGCGATACGTGGTGCAGCCGGCAACCGCGGTAGGCGCAGACATCACCTTATACATGAAGCCGGGCCACGAAAGCTTCGCCGCCAATTACGGCGAAGCCGCGGCCAAGATCATGGCTTTCTATTCCGACAAGTTCGGGCCCTTGCCCAATGGCCATCTCGACATCGCGGAAATCGAGGACGGCACGGTGAACGGATATAGCTCCCCCGGCTTGGTGGCGCTCGCCTCACGCCTCTTTTCCACACAGGTGAAGATCCAGCAACTGGCGCAGCAGATCTCCTATCAATGGTGGGGAGAATCGGTGAGTCCGGCCTCGCGCAACGACTTTTTCCTTGAAGACGGGCTCGCCACCTATTCCGCAGCGCTCTACCTTCAGGATTCCGAGGATGAATCCGCCTTTGAGAACCTGATGCAGGAGACCGAAATCGGCGCGCTCACGCACGAGGAAGTTGTGGCCATCGGTCAATCCGCACAGTTGCACGAGTACACGCCCGAGTACCAGTCGATTGTGTTTCAGAAGGGCGCCATGGTGTTCCACATGCTGCGCTGGGTAATCGGCGACGAGGCGTTTTTCAAAACCCTTCAGGCCATGGGTCAGCAATACGCCGGGAAGTCCATTTCCGCGGACCAGTTTCAAAAGCTCGCGGAAACCGCTTCCAAGCAGGAGCTGACGTACTTTTTCGCGCAATGGGTGACCTCCACCGGTGTTCCCCAGTTCACGCGGGTGTGGTCGGTCTACCGAACCGCGAAAGGCTATCAAGTGGTGGGGAAGATCACCCAGGATTTGGACCTGTTTCGCATGCCTGTCGAGGTCCGGGTGGAGACCGAGGGAACCCGGCCGGTCACCGACCGTGTGCCAATGGTGGGTACCACGGCCAGCTTCACCGTGAACGTGCGTACCCGGCCGACGCATGTGCTCGTCGATCCCGCCAGCCGCATCCTTAAATACGACGAGAAAATCAAATTCAAGGTCGAAATGGCGCGCGCCGACCAACTGGCCCAGGAACAGGCTTACCTGGAGGCGGTCAAGCAGTATACTGCGGTCCTGGAAATCAGCAAGAACAACTCGCTGGCTCACTACCGGCTCGGCGATATCTACTTCAAGCTGCGGAATTACAACGCCGCGATGGAGGAGTTCCGGCGCGCCCTGGATGGGGACCTGGACCCGAAATGGACCGAGGTCTGGAGCCACGTGATGCTGGGAATGATCTTCGACACGACGGGGCAGCGCGATCGCGCCCTCAATGAGTACCAGCGCGCGCTGCAGACCAACGATAACACCCAGGGCGCCCTGGACAAGGCGAACGAGTACGTGAAGAAGGCGTACGCGGGGGAGAACAAACAGACAAGTTAAGTAGCCTATTATCAGCCGGGCACTCTGTCATCCTGAGCGAAGCGAAGGATCCCCGCAGTTCGCTCTTCGCACACCGGCATAGCGCGTAGCCGCACAAACTGCGGGGATCCTTCGCTTCGCTCAGGATGACAAGCCACTATTCAGTCCCGGATGCTCCCGTACTTCAGCCCCGTCAAACTGGGCGGCTCAATGCCGCGGTGCTGAATCAGCACCTTGAAAACGTTCCCCATTCCTTCCGGATGAATCAGCCGCTTTAGTTTCAGCCTGGCCCGGAGATTCTCGATCTCGTTAGCGCCCGGCTCGTAAAGGTCGGCGAACTGGTTGGCTTCACCCAGCGCCAGCAGGAATCGCTCCTGGCTGGTGAAGCCGGTGAGTCGCAGCCCTGCGTCCTCGCCTGCGTCGATCAAGGCGCTGAAGTTGACGTGCGCGGTAAGGTCGACCTGGCCGGGGGCGCTGAGGGCGTCTTCGAGCGGCAGGTGATGGTGGTAGGCAAGCAAGGTGCCTTGCGGCCGGTCCTTGGTGTAGAGACGCCGGGCGAGGTCGCCGTAGTCGATGGTGATGACAAAGCCCCGGTCGAGCTTCCCGGCAAGCGAGCGCATCCACTGGGTTGCCACCTGGCTCACCTCCACGCGGCAGCCTTCCTCGAGCCGATTAGCGTAACGAGCCACCGCCGCCGCCACCGCCGGGTTGCTGATGCGGCCGGCTTTCTGGCGAAGTTCGTTGCCTTCTGCCGTCACGTAGATCTCTCTTAGATGCCCTCCGGCTCGCGTCACGACAGCCACCGGGAAAGCATCAACCAACTCGTTTGAGAAGAAGCAGCCGTTGACGGCTGTGAGCTGTTCGAGGTTTTCGAGCAAGTGGACTTCTCCGGCCAGGCCCTTTTCCGCCAGCCGCTCTCTCAGGAACGCACATTGTTTGGGGCTTGGCTCGATGGCCGCGTATTCGAGCGCGCCCGCAAAATCCGGCCGGGCGCTCTCCACCCAGGAGAGGAAATCCTGCGCAAAGAGCCCGCTCCCTGCGCCCATCTCAACCCAGCGGAAGGGCGAGGGACGGCCGAGCAATTCCCACATCTCGACGGCCTGGCGCGCCACCAGGCGAGCGAAAATGGGATGGAGGTCCGGACTGGTGAAGTAGTCGCCGCCAGCGCCGGTGCGGCGCCGCCCTTGGGTGTAATAGCCGTACTCTGGATGATACAGGCACGACCCCATGTAGCGTTCAAACGTGACGGGCCCGGACCGCTGGATGATTTCGAGCAGGAACGTCTTGAGGGGTATTTGATCCACGATGACTTGGCTGGCGCTACGCCGCGCTGGCCTGCGGGCGCGCCGTCAACTTTTGGAACGCCTCTTCGAACGTCTTGAGCGCCGCGTCGTCGTAAAGCACGAAGTGGATTTTCTCCAGGCTGGTGCGAATCCTGATATGCTCCAGGACCGCCTTGAGCATAATCTGCGCGCAATCCTCGACAGGGAATCCCGCCGCGCCGGTCCCGATGGCAGGCAAAGCGAGGCTTTTGATCGTCTTCTCTTCGGCGCGAAACAGGATCTGCCTGGTCGCAAGCCTAATCGATTCCGCCGTGGCCTTCTCGCCGGGCCGGACCGCGGCGGCGTGAATCACGAAGAGCGCTTTGAGGTTGCCGGCGGTGGTGACCGCCGTGGCGCCGAGCCGGAGGGGAGCCAGGCGTTCGCACTCCTCCTGGATCCGCTCGCCGCCCTTGCGCCGGATGGCTGCCGAGACTCCGGAATCCATGACGAGATCCGTGTTGGCCGGATTGACGATCGCCTCAACCGGCATGTCCGTGATATCACCTTTGGAGATGTAGATTTTTGTTGGCATTTTGAACCCTTCTAAGGCCGGACAACACCTGGAAAAACTCACGCCTGTCATCCTGAGCGAAGCGAAGGATCCCGGCAGTTCTGAACAAGTCAACGTATTGCGATCAACTGCCGGGATCCTTCGCTTCGCTCAGGATGACAGGTTCAGCGCTGCGCGGCCAGCTCGCGGCATTTGGTCACAAAGTTCTCAAAAAGCTTGCGCGCTTCGGGCCGGTCGACCATCTCTTCCGGATGCCACTGCACGCCCACCAGGAAAGGGTAGGCATCGGCCGATTCCACGGCCTCGACCAGCCCGTCTTCGGAATGTGCTGTCACCCGCAGTCCTCGGCCCAGGCGCTTGACGGCCTGGCGGTGCAGGCTATTGACCAGGCAACTGCCGTGGAACGTTTCCGCAAGAGCTGAATCCGGGTCTGTCAGCGTGACGGCGTGGGTTGCCTCCGGACGCGGCGCGGACTGATTGTGTTCGGGTCTTACCGGCGGTTCCGCACTGAATTCCTGCTTTAAGTCTTGGTAGAGCGTTCCGCCGAATTTTACGTTGATCATCTGGATGCCCCGGCAGATGCCCAGAATCGCCACCCGGCAACGGTGCGCACGCTCGAACAGCTCAAATTCAAAGGTGTCCCGTGGCTCGTCGACCTCAACGAGGCCGGGGTATTTGAGCGCTTCCTGATAACGCTTGGGGTTGATATCTTTGCCGCCGGTGAAGACCACGCCGTCGTAGTCTCTCATGTAGGGGACGGAATGCTGAGAGGGCGAGACCAGTTCGATTTCCTCGGATTTCACCCCAACGGCCAGAAGCGCCTTATAATAGGGGGATTGATCGCCCTTGGTTTTTTCCTTGTCGGAAACCGAGATCACAATCTTCATCGCGGCGCCTCCTTTCAGTCGCGGGCAGGACGCTGAAAACCCGGATTGCAGCGGCCTGCTGGGTTGGCTCCCCTCTGTCTGTCTGAACAATTTACATCAGGATGGCCGCCGGTGGAAGGGTTCTCATTGCGCTTGACTTTCGCTTTTTATTCGCCTATGCTGGAAGCCGCTGGGTGGCCATTCCCCCCGGCCCTTCTGCGCGCCGCGGGTAGGACAAGCCACACCCGAACGTTTTTCGAGGGGCGGCTTGCGCCCCCAGAAGGGAGAGGCTCGAACCTGGAGGTTGCCAATGGCAGAGGGAGGGTCGGCATCTTTGGAATCGCAGGGCGCCCTGTTCCGCCCGGGGCAGGACTTCGCCGCGGCAGGGGCGCCACCGGAAGGTACCGGCGTTCGAGTTCTGCACTATGAGCCCGTCGAATTCAGCAACCGCACAGTCAAGGCAAACCCGGCGCAGGGAGAAATAAAATCCCCGCCTCACAGTCCGTGGACTCTGCCGGCGCGCGGCCTGGCACTCTTCCACGGCGATCACGACGCGGCGCGGCTCAGCCACTATTTCTTTCCGCGCCTGCTGCTGGAGGGGAAGCGAATCCTGATGCTGGACGGCGCCAACTGTGCTGATCCGCGTCTCCTGGAACGCCTGGCTCGCCAGCGTCGCGTGCCCTTCGAGCAGTTCTGCCGGCAGATCCAGATTGCTCGCGCCTTCACCTGTTTCCAACTTACCGAGTTGATTGCGCGCCTGCCGCGGTTTTTGGCGGACTTTCCCGCTCAGGTCGTAATCGTCACAGCATTTCCTGAACTCTACTACGACGAAGATGCGCGCGATTGGACCGCGCAGGTAGCGTTTGAGCAAGCGCTCGCGAATCTGCAGCGGTCAGCGGGTAGCGGCGAGGTCCTCCGTACGGGCATGCCATGGCATTGTACGGGCACGCCATGGCGCGCCCCTACCGTGGCGGTGTTTTCCTCGGCCGGCACATTTACACCCTCTCCGGCACGCAGACGGTTTTTTGCAAAGCTCTGCGCGGCAGGATCGGAGGTCTGGCAGTTTATCCAGAACCCAGAGGGGAAGCTCGGGCTGGTGTGTGACAAACGGCTCGTGCCTTCGAACTCGCTGTTCTCCCGAGAAAGTAACCCCGCACCCGGCCCGCGGCGGCTGATGCGAGCGCCGTCGCGGACCACCCTCTCCCCCGGGGAGAGGGCTTGAAATATCAATACAATTGTCGTTATCAATCGGCAATCGACAATCGAAAATCGGCAATCAGGTGGACTATGGGTCGAACGGTATCAACGTTTCGGGATTTGATCGAGCAGGAGCTCCGGAATTGGGAGCGGGTGTTTGGCCGGGCGTTGCGGCGCGAGGAGCGCCTGCACTTCGAGGCGATGTTCAACCGCGTGCGCCTTTACATCCAGGCCTGCACTTACGAATTCCCGGTTCACGCCATGGATGCGATCCACGTGGCCATAGGGCTTGACCATGAGATTCGGCTGCGCGCGCTGGAAGCGCGCCTGGGGATTAACCTCGATGCTCAGTGGATGGATTCTCGATCTCTACCCTTGCCCGGAGGGGATGGTGTTGTGGCTGATCGGGGCGGAGGGAAGACGCCATCGGCTGGTTGACCTGTCGTTCGTGCCCTGTTTTTATGTGGATGGCCCCGAGTCGCGGCTCACCTCTCTTGCCCGGGACTTGGCGGCGCGCGCTGCTGTGAAGTGCGCATGGGCGGCGAAGACCAATATCTGGGATGGCAGGGAACTGCGCGTACTCGAAGTTGCCGTGCACCAGCCCACGCAATTTGGCGCCCTGGTGCGCTTCGTGCATCGCTACGATTCCGGCCTGCGGCTTTACAATTCCGACTTGATGCTGGCGCCGATGTATTGCTGGCAGAAGGGCATCTTTCCGCTGGCCAGGGTGGAGGTGGAAGAACAAGGGGCTAGGGACTGGGGGCTAGGGGCTAAGAGCAATCGACCAGAGGCTGGGGACTGGCGATTTAGAGGCGGTGGCGAAGTCTCCGCAGGGGCACGCCATGGCGTGCCCCTACGGGAAATCCGTGCCATCACGTGTTGCGATGACGAATGGGCGGTCAACTATGCGCTGCCTCCGCTGCGCATCATGCGCCTGCGCATGGAAGGTCTTTCCAATGTGGACCCGCAGCACGGCCGGCGTGGCGCGCTGGAAGTGGAAGTCGACGGCGAGTGGCAGGTACTGGATGATGCCGAGGAACCGGTGGCACTTGATCTTGAGCGCCTGCTGCGCGTCCACGACCCGGACATGATCTTGAGCGAGTGGGGTGATGCGACGTTGTTTCCGGCGCTGCTTCGGCAGGCCCGGAAACTGGGCCTGACCCTTTCCCTCAACCGCGACGCGCATCCCGCGGAGCGCCGCCGCGCGCGCAGTTACATGAGCTATGGGCGCATCCTCTTCAAGGGCAGCACCACTACCTTGTTCGGGCGCCTGCACGTGGACACCCAAAATTCCTTCATTGCCGATCAGTGCGACCTGGAGGGTTTGTGGGAGCTCACGCGCGTCACCAAGCTGCCCGTGCAGTATTGCGCTCGCACCTCCACGGGAACCGGCATCTCCTACATGCAGATGGAACTCGCTTACGGCGACGGCGTGCTGATCCCCGAGCAGAAGGCGGAGCCCGAAACCCCCAAGCATCCGGATGAACTCCTCAAGGCGGATCGCGGCGGATTGGT
>Ga0326727_10012130_pt1 | contig 19735 bp, 15 predicted proteins | sample MB2enrmetagenome_FD_207643 | JGI IMG/M metagenome (GOLD analysis project Ga0326727, IMG submission 207643) | Lab enriched peat soil microbial communities from McLean, Ithaca, NY, United States - MB29MY | ecosystem: Environmental > Terrestrial > Soil > Wetlands > Peat | place: USA: New York...
ACAGTGGTACCGGCGGCGGGTACTATAACGGTGATGGCATTGCTGCGACCAGAGCAGATCTCAACAATCCCTCTGGGGTTGCGTTAGACAGCACCGGGAACATCTATATCGCGGACACCAACAACGCGCGCATTCGCAAGGTGAGCGCCAGCACAAGCGGACTGAGCTTCGCATCGACGGCTGTAAGTTCGACGAGCAGCGACAGTCCGCAGACGGTATCGCTGTGGAACAACGGGAATATAGCACTGACACTTCCGATTCCGACGAGCGGGAACAATCCCAGTATCGCGGCAAACTTCACCCTGAACAGCACTGGCGGAACGGCCTGCCCGTTGATCGGAAGCACAGCCTCGTCCGCAGGTACGCTGGCGGTGGGGGCATCCTGCACACTGCCAATCAGCTTCGCGCCGACAGCGGCAGGCACTATCAGCGGGTCGCTTGTAGTCACAGACAACAGCATGAACGGATCCAACGTCACGCAGACAATCTTGCTCGGCGGGACTGCAACTTCGACATCGCAGACAATCACATTCACTCCGCCGAGTTCACCCGTCACCTATGGAGTGTCGCCGATCACACTGTCGGCCAGCGCCAGCTCTGGTCTAACAGTCACCTTTAGTGTCCTCTCTGGGCTGGGAACGGTTAGCGGTAGCACGCTAACCGTCACCGGCGTCGGCACCATCGTGATTGCAGCGAACCAGGCCGGGAACTCCAACTACACAGCAGCAACGCAGGTGACACAGAGCATCGTGGTCAACCAGGCATCGCCGACAATCACGTTTACAGTGCAGAACCATACCTATGGCGATGCTCCGTTCACGGTGTCAGCGACCTCAAACTCATCCGGCGCGATTACATACTCGGTGGTGAGCGGGCCGGCGACCATCACTGGCTCGACCGTAACACTGACGGGTGCGGGAACAGTCGTGCTGCAAGCAAGCCAGGTTGCGTCGGGCAACTACACGGCGAAGGCGCAGACCGCTACATTCACCGTTGCGGGCAACGCCCCGACGATCACCTTCACGGTGCCAAACCACACTTACGGCGATGCGCCGTTCACGGTCGCAGCGACCTCTAACTCCTCGGGGGCGATTACATACTCGGTGGTGAGCGGGCCTGCGACAATCTCCGGCTCGACGGTTACACTGACGGGTGCGGGCACGGTGGTGCTACAGGCGAGCCAGGTTGCTGCAGGCAACTACACAGCGGGCACGCAGACCGCTACGGTTACCGTAGCTAAAGAATCTCAGACGATCACATTTACTGCGCCTACGTCACCTGTAGCTTACGGCGTCTCGCCCATCACACTGTCGGCCAGCGCCAACTCTGGTCTAACAGTGGCATTCAGCGTCGTCTCCGGCCCGGGAACGATCAGCGGCAGTACGCTGACGATCACCGCAGTGGGAACGGTCGTGGTAGCCGCCAATCAGGTGGGCAACGCTAACTACGCGGCTGCGACACAGGTAACGCAGAGCATCACGGTCAACCAGGCCTCGCAGACCATCACTTTCACCGCGCCGACATCGCCGGTGACTTATGGCGTCTCGCCCATCACGCTGGTTGCTTCGTCCACCTCCGGACTGGCGGTAACCTTCAGCGTCATCTCCGGACCGGGAACGGTTAGTGGTAGCACGCTGACCATCACCGGAGCTGGAACGGTGGTGGTGGCTGCCAACCAGGCGGGTAACGCCAACTACGCGGCTGCGACACAGGTAACGCAGAGCATCACGGTCAACCAGGCCTCGCAGACCATCACTTTCACCGCGCTGACATCGCCGGTGACTTATGGCGTCTCGCCCATCACGCTGGTTGCTTCGTCCACCTCCGGACTGGCGGTAACCTTCAGCGTCGTCTCCGGACCGGGAACGGTTAGTGGCAGCACGCTGACGATCACAGGAGTGGGAACGGTTGTGGTGGCCGCGAACCAGGCGGGTAACGCCAACTATACAGCTGCAACGCAGGTGACGCAGAGCGTCGTGGTCAACGTAGCCGGAACTGTCGCCACGCCAACCTTCTCGCCAGTGGCTGGCACCTATACCGCCGCACAGACGGTCACGATTAGCGATGCAACATCGGGCGCAACCGTCTACTACACCACCAACGGCAGCACACCATCCACGAGTTCAACGGTGTATAGCGGTGCAATCACTGTCTCATCAACAGAGACGCTCGAAGCGATTGCGACAGCTACTGGCTACTCCACCAGCGCCGTGGCAACCGGCGCCTACACTATTAGCATTCCAACGAATCCTGTACCGGCGATCAACGGTATCTCACCGGCGTTTACCAACGCAGGCGGCACAGTGTTCACGCTCACGGTCAACGGGTCGGGATTCGTTGCAAGCTCGATGGTTTATTGGGGAGCTTCGGCCCTCACCACCACATATGTGAGCGCGACCCAGCTCACGGCACAGGTACCAGCGGCAGACATTGCCTCTGCAGGGACCGTCACCATTATGGTGCAGAATCCAGCTCCAGGCGGGGGAACGTCCAACGTATGGCAATTTGAGGTGGATTCCGTTTCGTCCGGATCGACCGCGCCAACCATTACTTCAACCACGGAGACAGTGGCTGCCGGTTCCACGGCTAGCTATCCGGTGACAGTGCCATCCGCTGTAACCAGCGTCTCCGTAACCTGCTTGAACCTTCCCACGGGTGCGAGTTGCAGCTACTCGTCCACCAGCAATACGGTGACGGTCACCACATCCTCGACCACGCCCAAAGGAACGTATCAGATCACTGTGGTCTTTACGGAAACTGTAACCGGTGCGGCCTTCCTGGTACCAATTCTTCTACTGCCTTTGGGATTCATGAGGAGAAAACTGGCCGCGCGTGGCATCTGGCTTACGGCCTGCCTGGGGCTGGTTCTGCTGGCTACTGCGGCCCTTGCTATAGGCTGCGGCGGGGGCAGCAGCGGTGGGTCTGGCTCCACAACACCCCCCGCAACGCATCAGGTGACCAGTTCGGGCGCGGTCAGCCTTACGATCCAGTAACCGCCCTTTGGTTTTCTAAAGGACTAACGCTCACGTTGTCGATGAATTGGAACTGCTGAGTACCAAGCTCTCAATGCCTCAACTATTGCAAATTTCTATTAGTTGCCTATGCTGTAGCCAGACCTTTGAAAGCCTCTGGTTCGGCGGCTAGCTCTCGCTACACGCCAATCCCTTCCCTCTAATCGCTGCCAAATCGACAACGAAAGCCAATAACGCACCACAAGCCGTAGGAAGCCCCTGCCGTGCGCAGGGGCATTCTTATTTGGAGGACACATGCTCGACTTCGAAGCAATCAAGCAGATTCCTGTCGCCGATGTGGCGGCCGTGCATTATCATCTTCATCTCGTATCCAAGGGTGAGTACGCAAACTGTGCCTGCCCATTGCCGACGCACAAGCAGGGCGATAGGGCAAAGAGTTTTTCGATCAACGTGAGGGACAACTACTGGAGGTGTTTCTCGGCGTCCTGCAATGAGAACAACGGCGGGAAGAAGGGTGGCGATGTCATCAACTTTGTCGCTTTGATGGAAAGATGCCGTGAGAAGGATGCGGCAGAGAAGCTGGCAGATTGGTACGGGCTGAATGGAAATAAAGCCGCCCCTCTGATTGAGAGGCGGCCAGAGGTGTCTCACATAGAGACACATCGGAAGGACTCTCCAGATCATAACTCGTCGGGCGATAGCGTCAAGTACATGCAGGAGGTTGACGCCTGGTTCGATGGACTGATGAAGCGGGGAGAAGGCGAGGATGAGGCCGCGTACTGGAAGCGCTTTCGGAACGGCGTCAAATCGAAACTGATCGAGAGCTACAAAAACGGAAAGAAAGCATAATAGTAAAGCCCCTTATTCAGGGGCTTTTCTTGCTCAGAGGCTTCAGACTTCTTGGGCCGTCCGCGCCTTTTCGTGTGGAGTTCCCCATTGCCGAGCTGTGCTAATCTCCGGTCGATCTTGTCCCGCTCATTGAGGAATAGAATGTCGGACAACACCAACAATTGCAAGGGAGCCCAAATTCATGTTCGAGCGGATCGACTACGCTACTCTAAATGCACGTCAGAAGGAACTGTTCAACTTCCAAAAGATCGCAGCCACATTTGCCGATTACGGATTCAATTGCATCAAGCTGGCCGATGATTGGCAGGGCGCGGATTTTCTCGCTTATCACGTAACCGGGAGCCGTACGCTAAAAATTCAATTGAAGTCGAGAATTACTATTCATAAAAAGTACATTGGAAAGGAAATCTGGATAGCGTTTCCATACAAGAGGTTCTGGTATGTCATTGAGCACGATCAGTTAGTTGAAAAGATCGGAAAGCATACCAGTTGGCTACAAAGTCCTTCGTGGCAAACCGGAAATGGATATTCTTCAATCAGCATCAATCCGGAATTGCTGAACGACTTGGCCGGAAATAAACTAGAGCAATTCTATGGCCATGTCCTAGAAATTGACGAACAAGTACAAGGCGGATGTAAACCTGTTCAGCATTAGTGATATTGCCCTAATGCAGGTATATCGTTGAGAAGCTAGGACTGAAATCGTTAGGAAGCAAGAAACTTATTGATCTTCGTAATGGTCTCCTTGCGCTTGGTCCCCCACCGCATCAGAGACTGCTTTATGAGCTTCGTCGGGTTCGCCTCGTCACCGCGCTTCGCAACGCCGCTCCAGCCAATGATGCGCTTTGCATTTGGACTGTCGTCCGTGAACGTGCGGCAGAAAAAAACATAGCGCGGTAGGCCAGTGATCGCAGTCGCAGAGACATACTGCTCGTTCCAATTCTCCTCGATAGATTTTGCATCCTCACCGGAGACGTTGAAGACGATCTGCGTCGGGCAATTTGAAAATACATCCTTTGCAAACGGAAGCTGGTACATTCCCTGCGACGCAAGAACGAGCGTGATGCCGTACTTGCGAGACTCGGCAAGCAGCGTGCCGAACCTGCCGCCATGAACGAAGTTGTGTACCTCGTCGGCTACGAGCATAAAGGGTGGCCGGTTCTTCTGCTTCTCACGCCGTAGGGCGGAGATGGAAACCATAGAGACAACAAGCGAACCGAGGATCTGAGCCACTTCCTCACCGAGCCGTCCCTTTGAAAAGCGGCACACCACGATCTTCTTTGAGTTCATGATGTCGAGAAAGTCGAGGGATTTCGTCTGCCCGATGATCGGCATTATCTGCGGACGCAGGAGCTTCCCAACCTTGTTGATCGGCGGCGAAAACTTCGACATCTGTTCTGAGTCCCGGAGCTTCTCGTCGTACTGCTCCTTGAACATCCTGAGCAAAGGGCTTTTGCTAGCGACCAGCACCTTTTCGCGGAACTTGTCGTCGGCCATGAAGCGGAAGATATGGACCGGCGTCGGGTGGTCGAAATACTCGCACACCGCGTCGATAGCGTTCATAATGACGCGAGCTGATTCGTCGCCCCAGGCTGAGCCAGCCAGAGACTTGAAGGTTGTGAAGAGCGACTCTTTGGCGAGCTCAAGCTCCTCGGCATTGTTGAAATGGAGTGGGTTGAATGGCGGAACAAGCGTTGCGTCCGGGTCTATCCAGATAAAGTCTCGCATACGCGACTTCGGTATGAGCTTGGCGATCTGGTCGGCAGTATCGCCGTGGGGATCAATAAAAAGCCCACCGTTGCCGTGGCGGATGTGGTCGATAAAGAGGTTGACGAGCAGCGTGGATTTTCCCATGCCGCTCATACCCTCGATGTTGATGTGCTTCGTGGTGTCAATCACGAAGTCCTGCTGGTTGATGTAATCAATACCGATAGAGGTCATGCGGTGTAGGTGGTGTCGTCCGCTTCCGCGTCCCCGTCCCCATCTAACCGATGGATTACATCAGGAGAGGACGGGGAGACCGGAGAGTGCTGGATTATCCAGCCCCGCAGATTTCGCTGCGATTGCCCTGAGTGTAGCAATCTGTCGCTATATGTCCAGGAACGAATAGTCTCTTGCATCGAGGTCTTTCGGTGTCCTGAATATCGACGCGCCGATGTCTTGTTTGTAGAGCGGTTCCGTCGTCAGCCAGAACATCCGGTGATTGAAGCGCAGGCGCAGTTCCTGCAAGAGATTGTTTCGCCGATCTTCTGTACGTTGCACCACGACCACCCGGAAGTGCTCAAAACTGCCCCATTCCTTTTTGCAATCCGTTGAACCGTAATACTCGTAGTATCTTCCCAGCTTCCGCATGATCGAGGATTCACCGTCCTTATAGCTGCCCATCTTTGCGCGTTCGATTTCAAGGAAATAGTAAAAAGTATTCTTCCCGTCCGGCAGTGCTGGATTTGTGATGGCAAACATGGCATCGGGGTTTACTGTGCATTTCAAGTCGTTCTGCTGCCAATAAAGAGAAAGGTGTTTCCTCTTGCACAGCCCGTTGAGCGCGAAATGGAACATGGAAATCTCAAGTTCGTGGTCAAGTGTTCGTTGGGAGTGGTCGTCGAACGTCTTGCATCTGCCGTCATGATATTCGACATAGTGCTTCACACCCTTATCTGAAAGGCCGTAAACATAGCTAACTGGGCCGCGCTCGCGGTCGAGATCAAGATACGGCAGTCGATAGACGAGTCCGGCTTGATACAGGGAGCCAAGCGTGTGACGGAGTGTGCGCTTGTCTGATTCAGTTGGAATTCTGCTCCGAAGGATTGCGGCTATGTCATTAGTGCGAAGGCAAAAGTACTCACCAAGGGCTGTGAGTACGTCGAGCCTAATCTTCGTGAAGCGGAATGTTGCGGGGTGCGCTGCCCGGCGGGACTTCAATTTTCTCTTTGCCTGTGATGCGGTGTCCATCCCTTACATCTTGACGTATCCGCGGGAGATTGCAAGCCGCCTACAATCGTAGGTGCTGGTTTCTCGTGGTTCATGCCGCACCGTCCTTGCGATAGCAACCGCCAATCGGCGGCGAGCGTAGCGACGGGCAATCTCCTGCGCTAGCCCGCTAGGGTTGGAGGAAGAGGATACGAAGACGAAAACAGGAGATTGCCCGTCGGTAGACGAGGGACGGTGCGGCATACCAGTATTACCCGAAGAATCCAATAAAAGCGGCACATATCTCACGGGGCACTTGTTTCACGCGCATTATCAGGAATACCCGCTTCGGATAGTCAACGGTATTACATGCTAATGCTGGATAGCAGGGCGATCCGGATTGTTCGTGACTTGACCAGAATGTCCACGGAAGGGGACAGATTTGTAAACACTAGCCGACTTCCCAGTACGATTGTGGTCCTCGACGAGCGTCTAAGCGATGATGCACTTTGATCTCGGCAGGAAATATGACTTCAACGCTCCTGGTTTCTCCAGCGTTTGACTATGCTATCGACATCGAGATCATCCGGGCCTGTTCGCCATTGAGTGTAGAAATCCACATCTTCACTATTCGGGATCGGACTAGGCTCATCAAACTTCACTCTTGTGGGGAGCGGAACGGCATCGCCCAACACAAGAGCCTCGCCGCGTCCAAGCCCCGCGAGAATGGATACAAGCTCGCCCTCTGATTCTGGGACCAAGCTGCGAACGTACGCTTGATCATCGGGATTAGTAATACGGAGACAGATGAACGTACCACACTGGGCAAGGACAGTCTCTGATAGCTCGTTAGGGCGCTGGCTGATGACCGCAAGGCCTGTTCCATACTTGCGTCCTTCCTTAGCAATTCTTTCCATCGATTTCCGCGATCCAGCGTACTGACTCTCCGCAGAACGTGGAATATAGGCGTGAGCCTCTTCACAAATAAGCAAGATCGGAAACTCCCTGTACTTGGGGTTCCAATAGTTGAACTCAAATGCGAGACGCCCAATCTGGGCTGCCACTGTCGGTCTGACATCGAACGGCACCGAACTAAGGTCGATAATCGTTACCGGTCGTTTTGGATCGCCAAGCCCTACGAAGTCCCTCAGCAATCCGGATAGCGAGGCTGAATTCGTTCTAACTTTTGGGCGTAGAAGGAAGTCGTATCGTACGTCGTTCATTCGACTGAAAAGACGCATCAAAAATCTATCAAAGTCGCCATACAAGGGGCCTTTGATCTGTTTTGTCTGCCCTGGGACCATCCGGGAGTTCTCAGCCTCAACAGCACTGACGAGTTCATCCAAGGAGAAGTAAACGGGCGTATCGACCGTTACTCTGCCTAATCCTAGCGGCGATTGTTCTCTTTCTTTGAGGCCTCGGACCGTATCGCGAAAGAAGGCAATTTGGTTATGAGCGGTCTGCTCATTGCGGTCGATGAGCAGATCGCAGAGCTCTGCGTAAGTCATCAGCCAATATGGAATCTCAAGGTCCCGCGCATCTACATGACGGACACAATCCTCCTCGAACGCGTACTTCCGGGTTCCGTCATCACGCTTCCAGCAATACTCCCCGTGGATGTCCAAAAGGATAATATGTGCCTTTGGCATCACTTTTACTGTTTTTTGAATGAGCGAAGCCACGGTCCAAGATTTTCCTGATCCTGTTTGTCCCAGGATCGCTAAATGACGTCCGAAGAGATTGGTTGGATCCAGAAACACTCTCAGTGACTTCTGTGTGACCAAATTGCCGACATCAAACCCCTTTGATTGGAAGCGATCGAACATTTTGCCGATATCAGTAGCCGACAGAGCATATAGTTTTGCGCCGGTTGTCGGGTATTGCCCGACCCCACGGTCGAACTGACCGTCCGGACGAACGGAACCGATCGGGGTTAGGTATAGCGTCCTCTTGGCAAACGGAAGTCGAGCGGATTGTTCTCCTGGAGTGTCAATCGAAGGAGTAGCTAGTCCTTCCTGCTCCGACATTCGTGTAACGATCGCGATGATCTGGATTTCCCCCTGTCGGATAGCCAAATACGATCCGATTTGGCCGACGATGATGTCCTCGTCTCCCAAGGTCACGGTTGGAAGTTGTCCCTGCTCGTCCTCTTCAAGCGATGCAATGAGGATGTCACCTTGAACGTCAACGAGGTGGCCGACTGGAGGAAACGGGTAACTTGTGTTCATCTAAACCTCCTTGCAAAGTCGTTCGAAGCTCCAAAGGTCCGCATGGCCGGGACCGTTTACGCCTTTGAGCGAACATCGGTTTTCTGTGACGACGATCGTGTTGGTCTGCATACTCCATCTGACCCAAGCCGTATCTGGCAGCAATTTAGCGAGAATTAGAAGTGTGAAGTCTGTTCTGGCGAGACCATTCTCAATCACGGCATTTACGTGTTCGTCCATAAAGCCGTAACCAATGCAGACGAGTCTGTTCACGGGGTGCGCATCTTGGCTGAGTGCTCCTCGAAAAGCTGACCATAAGGCCGAGTATGGTGGCTGCATTGTGTCGGTGGCCTTTCTATATTGGGGTGGGACCATTAGCCGCTTGGTACCAGTGGGAATTTGATCAACATATGAGCATCGTCTGACGCCAAGAATCGGACATTCATACCAGCCCAATGAACCATGGAGCTTGTGCAGCGTTATTGGTTTGACTGTCTCGTCAAACTGTCGCCCTTTGTGGGTGCCCCGTATCTGACCGATTCGCTCATGGAAAACGTTTGGGTCGAAGAACATCTGCTCATGACCCAGGAAGCCGTCTGTAAGCCGAATTCGTCCTATGTCGGCTGCCCGTTCAATCAGAGGATCATAGTTGAGACTGAAGACTTTCGCTGAATCACCTCGGCCGGCGACCCTTTTGAGAAACTCCGTGTGGAGCTCAATGTTGGGACGGATGGTCATGAAAAGTTCGGAAATCGCCTGAGTTACTGCATGGCGATGTCGTAACTCTTTGGGAAGGCCGAGATCCAACAGGTCTAGGGCCTGCTCAATTCCATTGGCACCTGCAGAAAGCTTCGCCTGAATATCAGCACGGATTGTATCATCTGCTATTCGGTCACGGATGAGTCCCCAAAGCGACGCTGTCAGAGGGTAACCGTTTCCTCCAAGATAGGACGATCCCGCTCCCAGTAGGTACGCAACCCTCTGGGATCTCAGTTGCTCATGGACTTTCTTTGTCACGGCATCACTGAAGTCGGAATTCGCACTAGGATCGAACGGAGCTGGCATTGCAAAGATGATAAATGGAATGGATATTTCACGCCCTCATTCGTTGCCATCAGCCCATGGCGCTCATTGAACGCACTTTAGCCGCTGACAAAACGATAGATCCCGGCAAATCAAAACGGCGCAGTGTCCGATTGTCCTGCTTCCTCGGCGATCACCCAAAAGCGGCCATAGGTTATCACTTCAAAACCGGCCATAGAGAAACGGCCTAAGACATTCACACCGACGGGGGAAGTTAGCCTCAGTTGGCATGGGTAATGTCTTGGAAAAAGCGAAGCAGGAACAGGTGATTGCGCTGGGGCGGCTTGGTTGGTCCCTGCGTCGGATCGAGGAAGCGACGGGAGTCCGTCGCGAGACGGCTGGCGGTTACTTGAGGTCGGCCGGGATAGCACTACGCACGCCGGGAGGCTGGGGGCGCAAGCCTCCGGCAAAAGCGGCCACTTCGGTGACCGCCGGCCTTGTCAGTTCAAAACCGGCCATAGAGGTGATCACCGGCTTTTCCGGTTGCAGACCAGCCGATCATTCAAAACCGGCCAACGAAGTGATTACCGGCTTTTTGCCGGAAGTGACGTTGCCGGAGCAGGGTGGCAAGCACCCATCCGGAGCCAGTGAAGCGTACCGGGAGATGATCGAGTTGGAGCTGTCGCGAGGCCGCAACGCGATGGGTATCTGGCAGGATCTGGTCGATGGGCACGGATTTCGAAGCAGCTATCAGAGTGTTCAGCGATTCGTACGCAAGCTGCGCGGAGCAGCATCGCCGGAAGCGCGGGTGATCATCGAGACCAGACTGGGTGAAGAGTGCCAGGTTGATTATGGCACCGGGCCGATGGTGCGCGATCCGGACACCGGCAAGTACCGTCGCACACGGCTGTTTGTAATGACACTGGGCTCGAGTCGCAAGTGTGTTCGTCTACTGGCCTTCCGGTCGAGTGCGCGGGTATGGGCCGAGCTTCACGAGAAGGCATTTCGCCGACTTGGCGGTTCGCCGCGGGTCGTGGTCCTGGACAATCTTCGCGAGGGCGTGTTGTCTCCAGACTTCTACGATCCGGGCCTGAATCCCCTCTATCGCGATGTTCTGGCGCACTACGGCGTGACGGCACTACCGTGCAAAGTGCACGATCCGGATCGCAAAGGAAAGGTCGAAAGTGGCGTTGGCCATGCGCAGAAGACGCCGTTGAAGGGCAAGAAGTTCGAGAGCCTGGAGGAGGCGCAGGCGTACCTGGACCACTGGGAAGAGCACTGGGCCGATAAGCGCATCCACGGCCGCACCAAGCGGCAGGTGGCGGCGATGTTCGCCGAAGAGAAGCCCTTTTTGCAAGCGCTGCCGCTGGAGCCGTTCCGCTACTACCAGTATGGCGAGCGCACGGTGCACCTGGATGGTTGCGTCGAGGTTGAAGCGGCCTACTACGGAGCGCCTCCGGGCTGGATAGGACGGCAGGTGCATGTGCAGTGGGACTCGATGTTCGTGCGTCTGCTTGATCCCAAGACCGGTGAGTTGCTGCGCGAGCATCTGAGCGGCAAGCGTGGCGGACACCGCATCCGCGATGCGGATCGCCCGCGTCGCACGCCGCCGCAGTTGCTTCAACTGCTGGCCCGCGCCCACAAGGCAGGACCCAACATCGGTGCTGTCTCGGACGCCATCCATGCTCGCCAGGGCGAACTCGGAACGCGCCGCATCCAGGGCGTTCTCCAACTGGTCAAGCACTATGGCAGCGCGGCTTCGGACGATGCCTGCGCGGCGGCCCTGGAGTTGCGCGTGCCCGAGTACCGCTTCGTGCGCCGCTATCTGGAGCGTAGCCCGCAGGCTCCTCTGAGCCTGCGCCAAGTCGATCCACTCATCCGCGAACTTACCCAGTATCGCGACCTGATCCAACAACGAATCCAATTCGAGGAACCCAATCCATGAACCTGATCGAACTCAATCGTTCCCTGGTGCAACTGCGCCTGAGCGGCATGGCCGCAGTGATGGAAACCCGCCTTTTGCAAGCGCAATCGGAGAACATGGCACCCATCGACATGATCTCCACGCTGGTCTCTGATGAACTGGCTTGCCGCAGCAAGCGACTTCTGGAGAGACGGCACAAACAAGCGCAGTTCCGCGACGTCGACAAGCGCCTCGACAACTTCGACTTCCAGTTCAACGCCCGGATGAATCGCAATCTGGTCTTTGAACTCGCAACAGCGAACTGGGTCGGAAAGCGCGAAGATGCCCTGTTCCTTGGCCCGCCTGGCAGCGGCAAGAGTCACTGCGCACAAGCCATCGGACACGCTGTCATCCAGCAGGGCTACCGTGTGTTGTATCGCGAAGCCCACGCACTGCTGGAGGATCTGGCCGATGCTGCGCTCGATGGAAAGCGCAAAGAACTGATGGAGCAGTTGACCACCGTGCCGCTTCTGATCATCGACGACCTGGGAATGCGCAAGCTGCCGCTGACCGCCGCCGAAGAACTGCTGGAGATCATCATGCGCCGTTACGAACGTGCGAGCACCCTTCTCACGTCCAACAGACCCGTAGACGACTGGGGCAAACTGCTCGGTGACAGCGCCGCTGTCACCGCGATGTTGGACCGACTGCTCCATCACGGACACGTCCTCAAGTGCGGCCCGCGCAGCTGGAGAACCAAAACCAGCAGTTCTGGAGACAGCCAATGAAAAAAGCAAAAGCAATAAGGATGTCGGGCAAAAAGCGCCCGGCGGCGTCGCAATTTCCGATCCAGAGGCCTCCCACGACGGAGACTCTCCCTAGGAATCATGGGAGAAACACGAAACCCTCCGCCAGCCAGCCCATCAGGCAAGCCGCGGAGGGTCTCGATCACCGATTCCTTCGGAGCCAGCCCCGTGTCATCGGCCCTGGATCACTCCGCAAGGCGCGACCCCGGCGGAGCGACTCCCAACATAACATGCAAACAGAAACGTTGAAAATCAGGCCCAACTCCGACAGCTCAAACCGAGCCTTGCAAATGCACGCTGCAGCACGGTAAAACAATCACGTCTCAGGCCAATCCCGTTGGCCGGTTTTGAAGTGATAATGTATGGCCGGTTTTCAAGTGATAACCGAGGCTGCTTCGACCCGGTCATGAGAATACGGTACGCTGGCCGACTTCTGATTACTGATCCAAATGATCGCTGGCGCCAGTGGAATAGGATTGTCGCAGAGGGTGAAATGATGACCCAAGAGCCTGAAGACTCCAATCTGCTCGTCCAGTTCGAACGAGACAACATCAAGGACGATTACCGCCTTTTCTATTCGATCAAGCGAAATAATCTGTTTTCCAGCATTCAGGGATTCCCCGAACTTTGGGAGCTCTTTTGCCGACTCGACGAGATTTGGCGTCGCGAGATAGGCGATCTTGAGGTAGCCATCGATGCGGATCGTATGTTCCCGGTTGTTCTCTACATAAACGCGCACGCGAAGATGCGCATCAGCATGGAATTGGCATTCTCGAACTGTATGCCAGAAGCGCGCTCGATCTTGCGTGATGCAGTTGAGACTGTGGCCCATGCTCATCACATGCTGCGCGATCAAGCTAACCAATTTATATGGATGAAGAAGGATGAACCGGAAGGGAAGAAGGCATTCAAGAAAGCATTCGAAGACAGAAAGAGCACAGGTCTATTTTCAGGTCTTGCAGAACTGCACGAGAAGTACGCCGAGCTTTCTGAAGCCGGTTCGCATCCCACTATGCAGTCATTTGCCAATCGCATGACAATCAGAGATCGTGATGGCCACCGGCACATTATTGTGAACTACAGTGGTGCTCCTGATCGGCGTTTATTCGCCTTGGAGCTTTTCAGCCGTCTGTTGACCTGCTTCGTGATGGAGCGGACATTCTTCGAGGACTTCAAAACCCGCCTCGAACTCGATGCGACACTAATGCAGATGCGTCATGAATTTGAGATATACAAAGAAAACCTTCGTCGGACATTGATCGCAAGGTACAACGTCCAACCTCCGCGCTCAAAGCCAACCTATTCCTGAGTTTCCGGCGGTTCGGTCGGGCAAAGTTATGCCACAGTGGAGATGAATGTCTGCCGGCCATGAGGTGCAGCGTGGGCTGAAACTGAACCCCATAGGCAGCCACGCCTGGATTGTGGATGACATTCGCATTATTTTCGCCTATTATTCGCCCATGTCGATGCACTACTGCCAGCAGGGAGCCGTCCACCCAACCGTGTATGTTGTGACGTGCAAGAAGTGCACCCGGAGCATCCCAGCCGGGACGCAAGAGTTCCCGCGCGGCAATCTGGTGGTCCAGTGCCCGTTGTGTGGAGAGCTACGCCGGTACAGGCCCTCCGAGGTGTATCTGGGCTTCCCAGACAGTCATCTCATACAGCAGCAAGTGTCCATCACGCGCAGACGCAAGGGCGGATGGTGATAGCCTGTTGGCCTTATGTGTAATCGCTACTTCAGAGACTCCGATAAGCAACGCCTCGTGGAAGCCTTCTACCTCGGCGACCGCGAAGACTTGCCTCTGGAGATTGCACCGTCATACAACATCGCTCCCACCACCATGCAGCCCGTCATCCGTAACAATATAGATACAGCAGAGCGCGAGATGGTGGCGATGCGATGGGGCATGGTGCCTCACTTTGCAAAGAGCCTTGTCGACTTCAAGGGATATTCGACGTTCAATGCCCGCGCTGAAACACTGACTACCTCGGCCACCTGGCGAGGCCCATTCCAGCGTCGTCGCTGTCTGGTTCCCGCCGACGGTTTTTTTGAGTGGAAGCGCCTGAATGAGAAGACGAAGCAGCCCTATGCGTTCACCTTGAAGAACAGGGAGCCGTTTGCCTTCGCTGGACTGTGGGATGCCTGGAAGGAGCCAGCAAGCGGGGATTGGCTGCAGAGCTTCGCAATCGTCACCACAGAGCCGAACGAACTCACTGCGACCGTACATGACCGGATGCCGGTCATTCTCAAGCTGTCCAACTACGAACGATGGCTCACGCGAGACGAAGCCGAACGCCCGCCTTTCGACTTGCTCCGGCCCTACGAGGCAAGGGAGATGACGGTGTATCCGGTCGATCCGCGAGTGGGTAATGTCCGCAATAACGATCCAGGATTGTGCAAGGCATACGTATCCCAGCTCAATTCCGCGTGAGCCAGGCTGTCCGGCTTGCCTAACCCGCGAACTTTCCGAAAACATTACGGGAAGGTGGATATGGGTGAGGAGGAACCAATTCAATATCCGCGGTGTCTAACTGATCATAAGCAACCGATATTCGTAGCTGGATTAGGTGGCCGACATTGAAACTTTCGATCACTCTGTTATTGGTGGTTGAGTTGCTGGCTTTTGGAACAGCGATGGGCCAATCGACGGCTCCATCTGCGGCAGTGGTCACAGCAAAGCCGCTGGTGTTCGATGTTGTCTCGATACGTCTGAATAAATCTGGGGGCGCTCAGAAGTTTGGGCCAACGCCTGACGGGTATCGTGTGACGAACCTGTTTTTTCAGATGCCGATCGTGACAGCGTATGTTCCACAGACAGGTGGCACAGCTCACTACGCTCCGGAACAGATTGTGGGACTTCCCGAGTGGGTGCTGAATGAACGCTACGACATCGATGCGAAGGTGTCGGCGGAAGACCTGGCTGATTGGCACGAACCGGCGAAGCAATCCGCAATGCTGCAAACAATGCTGCAGGAGATGTTGGAAGATCGGCTCAAGCTGGTCGTTCATCGCGGAACGAAGGAAGTTCCTACCTATTCGCTGGTGGTGGGGAAGAGCGGACCGAAATTCAAAGAGACGAACCCCGACGAGCCTCATCCAGGCGGTACGGTGCATCCTGGCGGCGGGGTGACTGTTGTGGAAATGCGAGATGGCCAAATGACAGGGCATTGTTTTGGATGCTCGATGTCGATGCTGGCATGGTTTTTGTCGGGGGAGCGGACCGGGCGTCCGGTGCAGGACAAGACCGGTCTCACGGGCAAGTACGATTTTTGGTTGCCGACGACCGCTTCTTTGGACTCTCCGGCATCAGATCCCGCGCCTTCTGTGTTTTCGGTTATTGAAGAGCTTGGGTTGAAGCTGGTGCCTGCGAAGGGAGAAGTAGAGACCCTCGTCATCGACCACATTGAACCGCCAACGCCGAACTAGGAATGATCGTACCTGCCGAAATACAGGGTGCGTTTCTGGAAAGTTCGTCTCACCGGGACCCAGACAGCTCAAACTTCCGCTAACCCGACATTGCATCCCAATCGCCCTAAATGGGAGGCCAAGCGGGGCTCCGAAGAACTCTTCCGATCACTACCGTCCTATGGGCCTGCCAGCGTGGCGAGCGAGAGCCTGCTCACCGCGCTACGCTTGAGCTTTTCATCCGGATCGAGATACTGCCGCGTGGTATCGAGATCGCTGTGCCCCATGAGCTTTTGAACCGTCACGATATCGCACCCGCTTTCGAGGAGGCGCGTTGCGAACGTATGACGGAATTTGTGGAGTGTGGCATCTTTGACTTGTGCATCTTCAGCAAGCTTCTTGAGCCTTCGCAGCAGATGCGTCTGCCGATTGCCGGTATTCGTCGGGAAGACCCAGGCACCGCGATGCGGAACACCCGCGAGGAGTTCGGCAAGCTCACGCGGAATTGGAATCATCCGTTCTTCATAGTCCTTCGGCGAAAACCCCAGCTTTCCTTCGCCGCTCACGCGAAGCGTGGCGTTCTCAAGGTCGCGCAGATCGACATCCGCCCACGTGAGAAAGCAAAGTTCCTCTTCCCGAAATCCCGTGAGCAGGAGCGTGGCGAATGTTGCTTTCTCAGACACGTTGCAGGCTGCCAGGAGTCGGTTCAGCTCATCCTGCTGGTACGTTGGGGGACGGCGCTTTGCTTTGACGTGCGGGTCTTTGAGCGGCTTGAATTTTGCACAGGGGTTCGCGATGGGCAGGTTCCGTTCGCCTATGAGGAAGTTGAAGAAGGTGCGGAGAACGGCAATCTCGTAATTGATGGTGCGGGGCGCGATGCGCCGGTCCGGGTGCTGATCGCTCGATTCGCCGCTGCGGACAGCCTTGTAATCGTCGATATCCGGGCGCGTGATTACCTCTACGAAAATCTTGCGTCCGAGGATGCGTTTCACATGATCGAGCGCGTTCGAGTAGCGCCTTACGGTACGCGGCTTGTCCGGCGAGTGAACTTGCACGTGTTCCAGGAACATAGCTATGGAATCCGCGAGGAGTGTGAGCGGCGCCTCTTCCTGCTTTGGCGCTTCGCGAACACCGTTGCCAAGCACCATTGCGCCGATCAGTTCGTTTCGCTTCCGCCGCTGTGCCTCCGTGGCCTCGCTCGGGGTGATCCCGGCAGACTCCCGCCGGCGTCGCTTTCCTTCCCACCATTCCACGAAGTAGCGGCCTGGCCGCTTGTCCCACATGTAGCGAGCGCCCGCGTGCCGCAGCGAAACAAAGCGCCACTGTCCATTCCCATCGCGGATCTTCTTGATGATCCGAACGGATTTCTTCATCGGCATATACAGCCCCTTGGTGTCTAGTTTCAAGACATATACAGACACCACGATGGTATCACCGATTTCAACTAATTGAAGAAATAGGAGTTATAAAGTTATGGCGGAGAGTGGGGGATTCGAACCCCCGGTAGAACTTTTGGTCCTACAACGGTTTAGCAAACCGCCGCCTTCAGCCACTCGGCCAACTCTCCAACCCTCCCCGCGACTCCACTAATCGATTAGCAAGCGCCGGGACCTCTCGATTATAGAGCAGTTCCTCGCACCCGTGTCATGCGGCATGCGTTCCACCCTGCTTTCTTTCACTTACAAGGTCGTCCTCGCCGTTTGCCCGCCCATCCCTACCGCAAACGTCACTCGCCTGCTCGCCTGCTATTTATGGCTGCTGCATCGCTTCTCATGCGCGATTGCCCGACTGTGTCTTCTTGCGTGCTTAAGGTAGATTCTCCTCTACAGGTATTTTCCCGGAGGCCGGCGCGTGCGCAAACCCAACAGCAAAATGCGACTTCTCCCGCTGATCGCAGCCACCTACTTCATGGTCGCCGGAGGCCCATATGGCCTGGAAGACATCCTTGGCGACGCGGGCTACGGACGCGCTCTCCTCCTATTAATCGCCATCCCGCTGGTCTGGAGCCTGCCCACCGCGCTGATGGTGGGCGAACTCGCCTCGGCGCTGCCCGAGGAGGGCGGCTACTACTGTTGGGTGCGTCGCGCCCTCGGCCCCTTCTGTGGATTTCAGGAGGCCTGGCTCTCGCTCGCCGCCAGTGTCTTCGACATGGCCATCTATCCGGTCCTCTTCGTCCTCTACCTCTCCCGCGTCGCGCCCGCGCTCACCGCCGGAGTACGCGGCACCCTTTGGGAGCTGGCCGTCGTTCTGGCCTGTGCGGCATGGAACCTGCGCAGCGCCAAGGCCGTCGGCGAGGGCTCCATCGGCTTCTTCGCCGTCCTGCTGGCGCCCTTCGTCGTACTGGTCGCCGCCGGCTTCTGGAAGGGCCTTTTCGCCCATGCTTCCGCGATGCTCACCCTCGGCGATCACCTCCGTCACTCACTGATTCTGCTGCGTGCGCCGGTAGCAGCGCCCTCGCTGGCCGGCGCCATCTCCGTCACCCTGTGGAACTACATGGGTTGGGACAATGCCTCTACCGTCGCTCAGGAGGTGGAATCGCCCCAGCGCAACTACCCGCGCGCCATGCTGTTCTCAGCCGCGCTGGTTGCCGCCAGCTATATAGTCCCGCTCACTGCCGTAGCCATCAGTGGTGTTCCCGCCGGTCAGTTCACCACCGGCGCATGGACCGACGCCGCCCGCTTCGTCGCAGGCCCTGGCCTCTTCGGGACCATCCTTGCCCTCGCCGTCGTGCTTGGAGGAATGCTCAACGGCGCCGGAATGTTCAACGCCCTCATGCTCAGCTACGCGCGCGTGCCCTACGCGCTGGCCAAAGACGGCCTGCTGCCGCGTTTCCTCACCCGTACCACCTCCGCCCGCCCCAACCGTGCCCCGGTTCCGTGGGCCTGTGTGCTGGTCTGCGCCGCCGCATGGGCCTTGGCGCTTGGCCTCTCCTTCGAGCGCCTCATCTCCATCGACCTCGTCCTCTACGGCGCATCCCTCTTGCTGGAGTTCGTCGCCCTGGTCGTCCTCCGCCTGCGCGAGCCCGCCCTGCCCCGCCCGTTCCGCATCCCCGGTGGGTTAACCGCGGCGGTTCTGGCCGGTGTCGGCCCTGCCCTGCTCATCGTATTCGCCCTCTATGCGGTCCGCGATCAGCGCGTTGGCCCGCTCCCAGCCCTCGCCTTTGCTGCCCTGGTTGCATCCGTCGGCCCGCTTGCCTACGCCATGGCCCGCCTGGCCGCATCTCGCCAATCCACGTCCCGGATACGGACGGCAAGATAACGCTGGCGCGTTGTGCTGTCATGGTGGTACATTTCCTCTCTCTAAGCAAATCGGTCGCAGGCAGCCGGATACGGCTGTGGCCTGTCAGGCGTAAAAAAAGACTTTCGCGAACGTGGATTTTTATATATGCTTCTTCTGGCTCCGCAATACAAAGGATTCCCCCAATGAAACTTTGCTTGAAGATTTTCGCCATCGCCACCATCGCCGCTTTCACCTATTCCCTGATCGGTTGCGCGGCCCCCGCCGGTTTCAGCTATCAGAACATCAGCATCACGTTGAACCAGTTCTGCACCTATAGCTGTTCTAGCGTCAGCTATGACCCGAATACCATCCCCCCCCTGTCTACGAACACATACTATGCATGGGAGATCAACTCGGGCACTGACTACTTCTTCACTGCG
>Ga0326727_10012132_pt1 | contig 19734 bp, 20 predicted proteins | sample MB2enrmetagenome_FD_207643 | JGI IMG/M metagenome (GOLD analysis project Ga0326727, IMG submission 207643) | Lab enriched peat soil microbial communities from McLean, Ithaca, NY, United States - MB29MY | ecosystem: Environmental > Terrestrial > Soil > Wetlands > Peat | place: USA: New York...
TGCTGCCCTCGGTTGGGCCGTTTGCCGGGTTGCAGCAGGCGTCGAAGAGCGTGGACGAAAAGCAGTTTGTGCGGCTGGAGGCCATCATCAACTCAATGACGCCCAAGGAACGGCGCAATCACGAAATTATCAGCGGCACGCGGCGCAAGCGCATTGCGGCGGGCTCGGGGACGACGGTGCAGGACGTGAACCAGTTGCTGCGGCAATACGCGCAGATGGCCAAGATGTTCAAGCAGATGGGCAAAGGCGGCCTGGCGCGGAACATGATGCGTGGCGGCATGGGCGCAATGGGGATGGGCGGAAAGCAGCGGTTTGGGAGATAATGTTTCCAGTCGAAGGAGGACGCGATGCGCAAGCTGACGGTCAAGAACTTCTCGGTCATCAAAGAAGCCGAGTTGGAATTCGGCAAAATCACCGTCCTCATCGGGCCGCAGTCGAGCGGAAAGAGCCTGCTCTGCAAGCTCGCGTATTTTCTCGGTCCAATTCTGAGCGAGTCTTCTGCTACCTTCGCCGCGTCTGATCAATCTTGGGAGCAATTTATCGAACATGCAACAAATCAATTTAAGCTATGGTTCCCGCCGTACGCATGGAGAAACTCCATATATTCGATTCGATATGAAGAAGGACTTTATGGAGTCACCGTCAATGCATCTGAAGTCATCGGCGAAAATACTGTTGAACTGAGCATGACCGAAGACTTCAGGGCGCTCTACGAGAGAAGCAACTCATCAATCCCTTCCTCAACGTTGCTACAAGAAGATAAGAGTGTTCGATCGATGGAGATGTCTTTCCGCAGGTGGAACTTTCTCCACGCACTAAACGTCTTGCAGGGTCGCACAAAAGTTGAGGACAGCGCATACGTTCCCGCGGGCAGATCCTTCTTTTCGAATCTGAATAGCGTTTTCGAAATCTTCAAGAATGAGAACCTTGACCCCATCCTGAGGGAATTTGCCACGAACCTCGATTGGGCCAGTACACCAGCAGGCATACCGCTGTCCGCGCTAAAACAGGAGATTCTGAGTGCCATTAATGTCATCCAGGGTGGAAGATTCTTACTCAAGGATGGCAAACCAATGTTTGAAGACGAGAAAGGCGTTCAGCTACCGATGGGGATGGTTTCTTCAGGAACTCAAGAGCTTGTTCCCCTGTTCAGAATCTTCTCGAAACTCATTCGAGATGCCGTTCTTGTAAAATCCGGCAACTACGACCCTGAACGGCCTAGAGAGCGCTTTCTGATTGTTGAAGAACCGGAGGCTCACATCTTCCCGAACACACAGAATGAGCTGGTAAAAGTCTTCTCGCGGTTGTCTAACGAACAATTCTTCTCATTCTCTTGGGTCATCACCACCCACAGCCCCTACATCCTTTCGGCCTTCAACAACCTGATAGAAGCTGGGCAGGTGGCGCGCGCAAAGCCTGAGTTGAAAAACGAAGTAGCCAAGCTCATTCCCGGACATTTTTGGATCAAGGAAGGTGACTTCAAAGCCTATGCGATTGAAGATGGGGTTCTCACATCCATCGTCGCCAAAGACACCGGTCTTGTAAGCGCCAACTATCTCGATCAGGTCTCGGAAACGATTGGAGTAGAATTCGACGAACTACTGAGGCTCGGCTATGTCGAAGCCTGATCCGTTATTGCAGACCTGCACTGAAGAGTTAAATGATTCAAAGATCACGGTCAAGCGTGAGGGCCGAAGGGCCACTTTTCTTAACTCCGAGCGTACCTCCATTCAACGTGTCGATGTGGATTGTTGGATTCCTTCTTCCGGTACGGCAAAAGCGGATTTCATCGTCTCGAAGCCTGGAGTTGTTGATGTCATTGTCGAACTGAAGGGGAAGGACATCGCTCATGCCGTAGAACAAATCATCGCCACGTTTGTGAGGTGGAAAGACGCGCCGCCACTCTCGAAGAAGATTGGCGGATTGATTGTTTTCACACGGTGTCCCATGCGTGCAGCGAGAATTGGAGATACTAAGAAGCGGCTTCTCCGCGATCACGGACTCTGGATGGAAATCGACAAAGACCAGAAGACCGAATATAAATTTGAAACCTTCACTGGCAACAGGGCATGACCACCCTTCAGGACCAACTCGACGAGATTACGGCGCGCACGCGGGAGCTGGTGCAGGCGGAGCGGCTGGCGGTGGGCGAGCGGGCGGTTGAGGAGCTGTTTGAAACCGGGATCGAGGAGCGGATTCTGCCGGCGGGCGCTCTGGCCCCGGAGTTTGCGCTGAATGACGCCAGGGGACGAATGGTGCGTAGCGCGGACATGCTGGCGCTGGGGCCGCTGGTGGTCAAGTTTTTACGCGGGAGGTGGTGCCCTTATTGCGTGACGGAGCTGGAGGCCTGGCGCGAGCTGCACGGCACACTGCGCGAGCGCGGCGTGCTGATGGTGGCCATCGGGCCGCAGACCGAGCAGCAGAATGATTTCATGGTGAGCCAGCACGCGCTGCCGTTCCCCGTGCTGCGCGACCCCGGCTGCGCGCTGGCGGAGAAGTTCGGCGTGGCGTATACGGTGCCTGAGTACCTGCGCGAGTACTACCTTTCCATCCTGATCAACCTGCCGTTTGTGAACGGCGAGGCGAGCTGGCGGCTGCCGCTGCCGGCGACGTTTGTGATTGGCCGCAATGGGAGGGTGATGTTCGCAGAGGCTCATGCTGACTTCCGCGTGCGGCCCGAGCCGGAAGAGGCGCTGGGGGCGGTGTACGGTTCAGCATAGCTGAGATATTGTTACCGCTTGGCCAATTATTTATTGTGGTTTTCCACCGTTGCGACAGAAAGAAGTCGCAAGGATGGGACACCAAGTTTCGATTTATTCCTAGAAGCCATCTCATTAATACCTTTTTGTTCGAATAAAACATCCCTCAGGGGCTAAAGCCGTGCCCTTTCAAAACCGGTTTATGAGATAGTTTCTACATAAAACAGAGAGTCCCTACATATTGGCCAAGGCTTGGCGGGCGGAGCGGAGTTCGGCGGCCAGCACTTGCAGCATCTTGAAGGAGAGAAGCGGGTCGGTGCGCATGAGGCTGGTGACCTCGTCGCGGGGGACAAAGCTAAGCCGTGCGCCGTTTCGGGCGATAGCCGTGAGCGTGTAAGGCTCGTTGCCGATCAGTCCCGGCAGGCCGAGCAGGGAGCCGGCGGAGGCCTGGATGGACATCAACTGCTCACCCGCGGACGACGCCATGGTGAGGGTGGTCTCGCCCTGATCGAGGATGTAGAGGCCCTGCGGGTGATCGCCCTGGTTGAAGAGGACGCGATCTCCGCCACAGGAGATGGCGGTGGAATGCTTCTCGAGAGCCTGGATCAACTCGGGGTCGGCGACGAATGCGGACGGGTCTAGCTTCACGTGCGGGCCTCCATGGATGAAAGCGGGGAAAGAACGGGCAAAAATGAGTTTGATGGCCTGTAGGGATATGGTGCCATTGCAGGTGGCTTGTTTTTGGTGATGGGCATCACATATTGGTGGTTAAGGAAAGGGGCGGAGGCAGTTTGAGGAGGATGGCAGTGTGGTAGAGACGGATCGATCTTCGCTGTTCAGCTTTGGTCTTCACTTTATTGTTCAGCGAGGATCTTCAGTTCACTGAGACCGGTCTCGAAGTGCTTCCCCATCATGCGGTCCATATTCACAAACATACCCATCAATTTCATGATGTAGAGGTTTGTTCCCTGCAATGTCCAAGTGACCTTTGTCGATGTTCCGTAGGATTCCAGCGTGAACTCATTGAGGTTATGTGCCTCGAACGGTTTCACGAAATCGACTTTTACTAAAATCATGGTAAGCGGCACAGATTCTGTGATCGTCATTCGCCCCTTGCCCGCTCTGCCCGTGCTCCTCCATTCCGAAATTGCTCCGACGCCATTCGTGGAACCGTCAAATGTCCTGGTCATGCTGGAGTCCTCTCGATCCTGAGGCGCCCAGCTGCTCCAATAATGGAAATCATTGATGAGTGGAAAAACTTTTTCACGGGGAGCATGAATAACAATCGAACGCCTGACTTGGAAGGTGTTGGGTTTCGCCGCAGCGAAGATAAGAATGACGGCGATCAAGATTGCGACAGCAAGGAACGATCTCAAGATCATGAACCCTCCTCCCAATGAACTCCGAATATCGTATTTGTCATGATAAACCTGGAGACGCGACGTTATGATCGCGCAATGAAGGTCATTTCAAAGCCGTATCCGGTGACAACCAAGTGGAGGCGAATAATAGATGGTGATTCAGTCTACCGCAGCCTTCGCCGGATGAGGTCGAGGGCTTGCTGGGTGGTCCATTCTCTGATGCGCTGGCGGTCGCCGCGGAAGGTGCGCTCGATGGAGTCGGTTTTCTGGGCGTCGCTGAGGGCGATGTGGACAAAGCCTACCGGCTTGAGGTCGGTGCCGCCGGTGGGGCCGGCGATGCCGGTGACGCCGACGCCGAGGGTCGAGCCGGTGTGGCGGCGAATGCCGTAGGCCAGGGCTTCGGCCACCTCGCGGGATACGGCGCCGTACTCGGCGATCAACTGCGGAGGAACGCCGGCGAAGGCGGTCTTGAGTTCGTTGGAGTAGACCACGGCGCCGCCCAGGAAGGAACGCGAGCTGCCGGGAACGCTGGTGATGCGCTGGGCGATCATCCCTCCGGTGCAGCTTTCGGCGACGGCGAGGGTTGATTGGCGGAGACCGAGATAGTAGAGGACGATCTGCTCTAGAGACTCGCCGGTGGACGAGTAGAGCCAGTCTTCGAGGACTTCTTCGATGCGGCCGGCCAGCTCGTCGACGCGAGCCTGGGCGCTGCTGGCGTTGGATTTGGAACAGAGCAGGGTGAGCTGGATGTCTCCGGCCTTGGCGAGTATGGTGGTTTCCACGTCTTTGTATTCGGTGTAGATGGGGGCGATCAGCTTGTCGGCCTGCGACTCGGGAATCATGGCGGCGCGCAAAGTGCGTTTGGCGATGTGGCGCGGGGGGAGGATTTCGCGCAGGCGGGGCAGGCAGGCCTCATCGAATAATGGGCGGCACTCGTTGGGCGGGCCGGGAACCAGCATGAGCAGCTTGCGATAGCCCTGCCAGGTGATGTCGAGCCACTGGCCGGGGGCGCTGCCGTTGGGGTTGGGCAACAGGGTTGCGCCGTCGAGGACGTCGGCCTGCTTGAGGTTGTTGGCGGGCATGGGGACGCGCCATGTGGCGGCGCGGGCGGCCAGGGCGGCGACCTGGGCGGCGTTGCGGCGGAGGGTGAGGGAGAGCGTTTCCGCGACGGCCTCGCGGGTGAGGTCGTCCTCGGTGGGGCCGAGGCCGCCCATGATGGCTACGATGTCCACGCGGCCGAGGGCAGCGGTAATGGCGTTGACCAGGTCCTTCTGGCGGTCGCCGACGATGGTCTTGAAGGTGACGGTGACGCCCAGCTCGTTGAGTTTTTCCGTCAGATAGAGGGAGTTGGTGTCCTGGCGGAAGGGGGTGAGCATCTCGGAGCCGACGGCGATGATTTCGGATTTCATAAGGCAGCTATCAGCTAACAGCTTACAGTTTACAGTCGGGTGGTGCGCGTTCTCAGCGGCTAGGGAAGCTTCGCGAGGAAATCATTCATTTCCCGGAGTACATCCGCCTCGTTTGAATTGAAGATGTAGTGGTCGGCGTTGGGAAAGCGAACGACATGAGAGGAAGGAACGCCGGCAGCGAAATCGTCAGCTCGTGCCGTGCAGCTAGCCAGATCGGCTGCGAGCCTTGCTGCTTTGGCGGGTGAATCGCTCGGGAATGCCCAGTCCCATGTGTGAGGGCACGCAAAGATGGCGAGTATGGGAACGTGAATCTCCGTAAACTTCTGTTCGCCGTATGCAATTGCCGCGGCAATCGCCGAGCGAGGCGGAGGGGGAGGCATCGATCCATTCGTCTTGTTGTACTCTCGCAGACTTTTTGCGAACTGCAAAGCACTTGTCTCCATGTCCCGCAAAAACTGCTGTTCATCCTGCAACCCGCCCGCCTGCAACTCATCGATCCGCTTCTTGAGGTCATTCATGTCGACCACCCAATCCGGATGCGCCCTGTCGTAGTAAGCCCACCCAGAGGCAGCGTCGAGGTAGATCAATCCGGAGACTTTCTCGGGATGGCGGCTGCCGACGGAACTCAACTCTTCGCCTGCGAAGGAGTGCCCGACTAAGACGGGGCGATTGAGCTTAAGGGTGTCGATCACGGCCAGGACATCGTCGCCCAAACGGTCGGCTGCGTAGTTTCCGTTGGATGGAACAGGCTTGCTGGAAGCGCCAAAGCCCCGGCGGGTGATTCCGTAGACGTGATAATGCGACGTGAATTTTGGTGCGAACTGATCAAAATTGTGGGCAGTGTTTCCCATGCCTGCCAGGAATACCATAGGCCGTCCGGAACCGCCCCAATCGAGTACTTCCAAATTTACGTTTTTCTCGACAGTCACGAATTGCACGGCGTGGGGAGTAGTGTTGGTCCTATCCTGCGCGTAGAGAACGCTCGCGGAGAACGCAACGAGAGCAATTGGCCATAGCAGGATCTTCTTCAAGTGTCATCTCCGGTGTATTATCGCTTGCGCAAAGTCCGACATGGGACAAACTAAAAGCTAAAACTAGTAGCTGGAAGCTAAAACAGATTCAGTCCTTCGACTCCCAAATCCACATCATGAACGGCATCGCTGGTGGCGAGGATGGCGGCGCCGATGATTGCTTGAGGCTCTAATCAGCCTCGACTAGACCGCCCTCATCTCCAGCGTCTTCCCCAGCGCCTTGAGCGCGCCGGCGATCCCGTCGATCTTCGATGTGTAGCGACTGTCTATAAGCCGGTTCACCTCTTGGCGGGTGACGCGCAGCCGTCGAGCAAGCTCTGAAGGGCGTACCTTCTGGCTATACATCTCATTCAAGAGCAGAACCTTAGCGGCAACGCTGGCGCGAAGTTCAACCGTATGTTGACCGCGCTTCGGTTTCGATGGGACGGGGACCGGACGGCCCGCGTCGAAGTAGAAATCGAGCGCCGTTTCCAGTGCATCCGCTGCCATCTTCAAAGCGTCCTCGACGCTATCGCCCTGCGAGTTGGCTTGGGGAATATCAGGGAAAGTGACCATCAAAAACTTTCCATCCGGCGTGAGTTCAACGGGATATGCCAACATATTTCCTCCTATTTGAGACCTAAGTCTTTTTTGATCTTGGCAACGAGTCCGGTTCCAATTTCCTTGCTCTTGTGCATCGGCATGACAGAGAACCTGCCGGCCAGTTCGACTTTCAGATGCGATCCCTTGCCGCTCATGAAGGTAGCGCCCTGTTTCTCCAACCAGCGTTTGAACTCGCTGCTCTTCACGTATAAAATGTAAACGATATTGTTTACAATGTCAAGTAAAATCGTAAGCAATAGTTCAACTTAATATTTCTTGTTTTGCACCCGATCCGCGAGAGTATTCAGGGTGGATTTGAGATGCCGGGCGTCCAGGTTTCGATAACCGCGCGAACTGTCCACTGACAATTGAGAACTGTCAAAACAGATTAAGCCCTTCCACTCCCAAGTCCACATCATAAACGGCATCGCTGGTGGCGAGGATGGCGGTGCCGAGGGGGGAGAAGGCCAGTCCGACGAGGTTTGCGCCGGAGAGCACGAGGGTGGCTTGGCCTTGCGGGGTGACGCGCACGATGCCGCGGCGGCCACGGAGGCAGGCAGCGAGGTAGACGTCGCCCTCTTTGGAGAGCGCGAGGCCCTGCGGACGGCCCAGGCCGCGGTACCAGGCGCGGGAGTCGCCGTTGGGCTCGATGGCCCAGATGACATCGTTGGAGCTGAGGGTGGGGCCGGTGACAAAGAGGGTTCCGGCGGCGTTGACGGCCAGATGATAGGCGGCGGGGCTGGGCTCCAGGGTGGCGTGGACGAAGATCTGGCGTTCGGGGTTGATCTTGAAGATGGTGCCGCTGCGGTCGCCGACAAAGAGGTTGCCTTCGGCGTCGAAGGCGGCGCCGGTGGCCACGCCCATGCCCTCGGCGTAGAGGGCGGGCTCGCCGGCCTCGTCGATACGGTAGACGTTGCCCTCGGCGCGGGAGGTGACGAAGAGGTCGCCATCGGGCGAGAAGGCCAGGCCAGTGGGGTTGAGGATGCCGGTAACGAAGGGGGTTCCGCGGCCATCGGGGCTGACGCGCACGATGGAGATGGGAGTTTGCTTGCCGCGTTGTCCGGAGATGGTGGCGTAGATCATGCCGGAGCGGCTGACCGCCGGGTTGGTGACCGGGTGCAGGCTCTCGGAGAGCTGGCGGGCCACGCGCAAGGGAGCGGCGTTGCTGGAGCCGGCTAGGTTGCGCACCTCGATGAGGCCGGTGGTGGCCTGCTCGGGAACGCGGAAGGCCAGGGCGTTGGGGCGGCTCATGAGGATGTGGGCGGGGTGGCCATCGACCAGAACGGTGGGCAGGGAAGAGCCAGACGGGCCGAGATTTGCGCCGGCCAGCTCGATTTCTCCTCCCGGCAGCGCGGCGGCGGGCAGAATGTCGTCGATGCGCGGGGCAAATGGAGCGGCGGATTGGGGGACTGCCTGAGGCATGGCTAAATCCAAATGCGTAACAGCGATGCTACACCCAAAGCATACAACCCGGCGCCCACATCATCGAGGACGATGCCCCAGCCCTCGGGGAGATCTTCAAGTCGGCGGATGGGGAAGGGCTTGGTGATGTCGAAGAGGCGAAAGAGAACAAAGGCGATCAAGGCGTGGCGCAGGTCGAAGGGGCTGTAGAGCAGGGCGATCCATTGGCCGGCGGCCTCGTCAATGACCACGAACTGCGGGTCGTGGCGGCCGGATTCGCGCGCGACGATGGTGGAGGCGGGGATGCCGAGTAGAAGCGTGAGAGCGATGGCTAGGACGAGTGTGAGTGTGAGTGTGAGTGGGGTGGGATGGAAGAGCCAGGCATAGGCGGCCCAGAGGAGGACAGCGGCCACCGAGCCCCAGGTGCCGGGTCCGGGCTTGCCAAAGCCCGCGCCAAAGAATGTGGCTATGGTCCAAGCCCAGTGTGTTTTTCGAGCGGCGGGCGTTGAGGCAGGAACGTCAGTTTTCATAGGAGTCTTCCTTCTGGCCGCGGCCCAGGTCTTCGAGGACTTCGGGATCGAGGATGGGCGAGCTGATCTTATAGACGCCCATGGCCCATTTGCCCAAATCGATCTTGCGGCAGCGGTCGCTGCAGAAGGGAAAGTCCTCGTCGGTGAAGCGGACCAACATGCCGCAGGTGGGGCAGCGGAGGAGCTTGACGGATTTCTTTCTGGCAGCCATCGTCTATTCCACTTTACAGCGGTCCGTCGAGGATGCGGGCGACTACGTCGTAGTCGTGGGCTTCGGTGATCTGGGCGCGGTAGAAGCGGCTGGGCTCCAGGGCGGGCAGGTCGCCGAAGTCGTTGATGTAGAGTTTGCCGTCGATCTCCGGGGCGTGGAACTGGGTGCGGCCTTCCCACAGCAGCGGGGTCTCCTCGCTTTCGCCTTCGGCTAGCACGTCGAACTCGCGGCCTACCCACTGTTGTTTGGCGCGCTTGGAGATGTATTGCTGCAGCTTCATCAAGCGGCGCTTGCGGGATTCGATGGTGCGCTTGGGGAGCTTCGCGATGAGCGAAAATGCTCCTGCACCTTCTTCATCCGAGTAGTTGAAGACGCCTAGCCAGTCGAATCTTGCCTCCTTGATGAATTCCTGCAAAAGCTCAAAGTCGCGGAGCGACTCTCCCGGAAAACCAACGATGAACGAGGTGCGAAGAACGACGCCGGGGATTGCTGCGCGGACTTTTTCCAGCGTCTTGAGGAAGATGTCGGCGCTGCCGCCGCGCTTCATGCGCTTTAAAACGTCGGGCGACGCGTGCTGGAGGGGCAAGTCGAGGTATTTGCAGATATTGTCGTGGCGCGCGATGGTGTCAAGGAGTTTGTTGGTGATGCGGTTGGGATAGGCGTAGAGGAAGCGGAGCCAGCGAAGGTTGGGGATTTGAGCGAGCGCATCGAGGAGCGTGGCCAGGCCGTCCTTGAGGCCGAGATCCTCGCCGTAGCAGGTGGTGTCCTGGCCGATGAGGGTGATCTCGCGGACGCCGCGGGCGACGAGTTGCTGCGCCTCGGCGACGACCGATTCAAAGCGGCGCGAGCGAAATTTTCCGCGCAGGTTGGGGATGACGCAGAAGGAGCAGGGGTGGTCGCAGCCCTCGGCGATCTTGATGTAGGCCGAGGATTTGGGGGTGGTCAAAAAGCGGGGGGTGGTTTCGTCGTAAAGGTAGGTGGGGAGCAGGTGAGTTGCGCCCTGCCAGTCGTCACGGCGAAAGCGGCCTTGCTGTTCGCGGTGATCGCCTTCTAGGCGGGAACCGTGTTTGTGCGTGCCAGAGAGGGATTCCTGGCCGGGACGAGTTTCCGCGGCGTGGCTGCCGGTGAGGATGTTGAAGGGCGACGGCGCTGAAGTCGGGGCGGCGAGGCCGGCGGCGGCGAGGATTGATTCCAACTCGCCGGTGCCGACTACGGCGTCCACTTCGGGGATGCTCTTGCGGATTTCGTCGCGGTAGCGCTCCACCATGCAGCCGGCGACGATGAGTTTGTTCGCCCGCCCCGTAGTTTTATGGCGGGCCATCTCCAGGATGGTGTCGATCGATTCCTGCTTGGCGGTGTCGATGAAGCTGCAGGTGTTGACGATGAGGACTTCGGCTTCTTCGGGATGAGAGGTCAGCCGCGCGCCGGCGCGGTCCAGCAAGCCCATCATCACCTCGGAGTCCACGAGGTTTTTGGGGCAGCCTAAGGAGACGAATCCCACGGTGGGAGCCGTGGGTGGGGAGAGTTTGGTCACCTTCTCATTGTACTGAGATAGAAAGAACGCTGGATTGAGGTTCGTGGTTTCCCTGGTCCCCAAATGCGAGGGACCAGGGGCACCCGTCGGCGTGGGGGTACCCCCACCCGTATTTTGGACGCAAAATCCTTGTTTTCTTGAGTTTAAAGACAGGGTTGCGCTGTAAAATCTTCAAAATAAAGAAGTTATTTGCAAAATCTTCATTCTAAAGACGGTTAGCGGTAGATTCTGCCTGTTCCAGGCGAATCTGAGGCGAATACCTCCCCAAGAGTAAGCGACTGCCTGCGATGTCCGTTTGTGTTGTACGAAGCCAGTGTAAACAAACATAGCGTAATTATCTGCAATGGTTTCCGGAAGATTTCATAAGAGCGGATAATCGGCATGGAGCCGCTTCCGGGATGGATTCAAGATGGACGACGCGGTCGAGCGAGGCTAGCATGACCTCGGATGTGACGGATGATCTGCCTATCTTGCGGCGCATGGTAAAGTACCATCTTTCAGCGCTTCGATGCCAACGATAGGAACAGGAGTGTGAGCGGCGATGAAGTTGACCACTACGGGGTCGACATCCTTGTTTTCATTGCCCCATTTGGCCGAAGACCAGGTGTACCCATTCTTGAAATCGATAACCAGTTTTGCTGCGGCTGGCGGTTTGATGGCGGCGTTTGGTGCGACGTATGTGATGGCTCTAATGTCTGAGTAGGGCAGAATTTTGCAGGGCTTGAAGGCGTAGCCGCACTCGCGGAGGGTATTTGGGCCGAGTGTGGAATGCATGTTGAGGGCTAGCGAGTTGGCCACCCCGATGGGAAGTACGATGAGCAGAATGATCCAGTGGTAAAGCCCAAGTTCGTTCTTGTATGTACTGCCTTTATAGTCGAACGTGGCGCGCTTTTGCCATTGGCGGTAGAGAAAGACAGTGCGGCGGTTGCCGAAGAGCGCCCAGATTTGGAGCGTGATCTCCCAGGGCAACGTGAGAGCGCCAAATCCAGCGAAGAACCACCAGATGACTGGATCTGGGAAGAGCTGGACTTGCGAGGGAGAAGATGGTCCGGCAAGGCGGTGGTTGATTGCTGCGAATCCGTAGCGAATGCCGAAGAAGAACACAATGGCCACGGCGACGTTGCAGATATTGATGATAATCTGGCGGTCCCGAAATCGGGCGAATAGGTCTTCGCGCTCGTCGTCGGTGAGGCCGAGGGCGCGGTTGGCTTCGGCCTGCTCTTGCGCTTCAGCAGCCATCTCCTGCTGAAGTGCAAAATCTTCGACTGCATCTTCAGGGTCTATTGGTTCGTCGTCAGGAGAGTTGTTAATGGCGTCGAGGAAGCGGTCTCTGGCGAGGCCGAGGGTCAGCGGCTTTTCAGGATCGTCGTTCATGGCTGGATTGCAATTGCAGAAAGACTAACACCGGAGGGGCGGTTGTGGCACTATTGCGGCTTGAGCCAGCAGCCGATGGCAGAATCAAATGCAAGGAACTATGCCAGAAGAAGGAGAGAATCCACGAAAAAAGGGAGTGTGTAGAGATTGGGCAACTGAGCACGAATGAGGCGTGCGCAAGTGTTAAAATCGACAAGTGCCGGGTCCTACGCGACGTAATCCCGCCAACCCCGCCAGGTCCGGAAGGAAGCAACGGTAACGGGCTCGTACGGGCGCAGTGGGTAACCCGGCGCTTTTAGTGCCGTGAGTGCATGATTTGATTTGGCCAGATTGAGATTGAAGCGGAAAAGCAACCGCAGGTCCTTCGACTTCGCTACGCTCCGCTCAGGATGACAAACATTAAGACCCGCAAGGAGAAATGCATTGACGCTTCAAGTTCGTCCCATCGTGGGCTGCCGCGCGAAGATTACGGCGCTGGGCACCTACGTCCCGCCGCAAGTGTTGACCAACAAAGACCTGGAAAAGATGGTGGATACCAGCGACCAGTGGATTATGGAGCGCACCGGCATCCGCGAGCGGCACGTGCTGGCCAAGGGGCTGGGCGTGAGCGATATGTGCACCGAGGCGGCCAAACGGTGCCTGGCGATGCGCGGCATTCCGGCCAGCGAGGTTGAGGTCATCATCGTGGGCACGGTGACGCCGGACATGATGTATCCGTCCACGGCTTGCCTGGTGCAGGACAAGATCGGGGCCAAGGGGGCGTGGGGGTTCGACGTTTCTGCGGGCTGCTCGGGGTTTGTGTTTGCGTTGCAGGCGGGCGTGAAGATGGTGGAGAGCGGGGCGCACAAAAAAGTTTTGGTGTGCGGCGCGGACGCCAACACGCGCATGACGGACTATACCGACCGGACGACCTGCGTGCTGTTTGGCGACGGCGGCGGCGCGGTGCTGCTGGAGCCTTGCGCGGAGGGCGAGATTGGCTTTATCGATTTTTGGCACGAGATCGACGGCTCGGGCGCCGCGGCGCTGAATATGCCGGGCGGCGGCAGCCTGAATCCATCGAGCCATGAGACGGTGGACAAGAAGATGCACTACATCCACCAGGACGGGCAGACGGTGTACAAGTTTGCCGTGCGCAAGATGCTGGAGGCGACGAGCAAGGTTCTGGAACGCAGTGGCGTGACAGGAGCTGATCTGGGCTGCTTTATTCCGCACCAGGCCAATATGCGGATTATTACGGCCACGGCTGACCGGCTGGGCATGGACCGGTCGCGGGTGATTATCAACATTGAAAAGTACGGCAACACCTCGGCGGGAACCATTCCGCTGGCCATGGGAACGGCCCTGGAAGAGGGCAAGATCAAGAAGGGCGACCTGGTGCTGCTGGCCGCGGCCGGCGCGGGGTTTACGGCGGGGGCGGCGCTGTTCAGGTGGGAGATTTGAAAGACAGCGGAGTTAGTGAAAGACAGCGGAGCTAGCGGAGTCAGCGTAAGGCAGCGGAGTTAGCGTAAGGCAGCGAGCCGGTCCTTGGGGATCGGTCTTTTCTCTGCTTGCGTTCTGACTTTTACAAAGACAGCACTGGACAGCTTTCTATCTCATTTTCCGGAAGACTACGCAGCTCGGCTAACCCCGCTAACTCCGCTACCCCACTAGCTCCGCTAACCCCGCTAGCTCCGCTAACCCCGCTAGCTCCGCTAACATCGCTAACTGCTCATTGAAAAACTGTACTCCGGTAGGGCGCCGGCCTGGGCGGCCATGCGGAAGAAGACTTTCATGGCATCAAGACATTCTTCGTCGAGGATGTAGTGGATGTTGGTGGTCAGGTAGGCGCGGATGGTTTGTTCGGGGATGGCGATGCGGCTGGACCACTCTGTGACCAAGGCGTCGATGTTCTGGAGGCCGTGGTCGCGGGATTGAATGAAGTCGTTGGCGATGGAATCCCCGGTGCCCAAATGCGAGGCATCTCCACCCCACGGACTAAGACCTGTCCGTGGGGACCCCGGACCGGGGGCACCCGCAATGGATTCCCAGGTGCCCAAATGCGAGGCACCTGGGGCACCCATTTTCATTGGGGCGTATGCCCATACGGCGGAGACGTAGGGCAGGCCGGTGAGGGTATGCCACTCCTCGGCGATGTCGTGGTAGACCAGTTCTTCTCCGGTGCGCTCGAAGCGGTTGGAGCGCTCCTCGAGAGCCAGCAGGGCGGGGTCGCCGATGAGGATGGCGGCGTCGGCGCGCTCCAGCATGGAGTCCAGGTCGGCGATGGCGGGCAGGAAGGGAATGTCCGGGTTGCCCCAGTGGCGAAAGAGGATGCGGGCGTGGGCCAGGGTGGTGCGGCTGGCTATGTCGGCGGCCACGGAGCGCAGGGCATGAAGGCGCTGGGCTGCGCGGCGCACCAGAATCAGGGAACGCACCCGGCCTTTGGATGCGATGGTGCAGCCGGGCAGGATGCGCAGGCCGGGGGTAGTGGCCAGGGCGGCGATGGGGATGAGGCCGATGTCGGCCGTGCCCGCGGCCAGGCGTGCGGCGCACTCGGAGGGCGACATGCGGTCAATTTGATAGCGGAAGGCGAGCGGGGCATTCAGTGGCGGGTGTTCGAAGTCCCACATCAGCGGCGCGGGATTGAGGAAGCCTATGGCGGCGACGCGCAGACGGGGTTGGGGACGAACACTCACGCACAGATAGACTACCAACACAGGGCGCAGGATGCGTGGGCGTGTTAGGGATGAATCTGGGGCGTCAATGCTCTTGGCTTGACTTCTTCTAATAAAGAAAGCTAACGTGGACAAAATTGACGGGAAGCGCGGGCTTGGCTTTCCTGGGAGGAAACAGGGCTGTACCTTTCGGACAGTCGAATGAGGCGATGAGCACACTGCCCCAAGACGCGGTAAGCGCGGCGACGGCTGCTTTAGACGAAGAGCGGCTGGCCTGGCTGGCGCTGGTACTGGCGCCGGGGTTGGGCCCGAAGCGGATTTTGGATGCGGTGAAGCAGTTGGAGACGGCGAGCCAGATTTTTACGTTGCCCCTGACTGCTTTGGAGGGGTTGCGGTTTCCCGCCGAGGCGGCACAGTTCATCTTTGACGGCAAGGCGCGCCAGGCGGCCGAGGAGGAGTGGGCGCGGGTGGCGGCGCAGGGGGCGACGCTGGTGACATATAGTTGCCCGGAGTATCCAGAGCGGTTGAAAGAAATATATGATCCGCCGCCGGTGTTGTGGGTGCGCGGGGCAGCCAGTCTGCTGAGCCGTCCGGGGATTGCGATTGTGGGCACGCGGCATCCGTCCCCTTACGGCTCGGGCGTGGCGGAGATGCTGGCGCGGGACCTGGCGGTGCGGCGGCTGCTGATTATCTCCGGCATGGCGCGGGGCATCGACTCCTGCGCGCACCGCGGAGCTCTGGCGGCGCGCATGCCCACCGTGGCCATCTGGGGCACAGGCATTGACGTGGTTTATCCAAAAGAAAACAAGAAGCTGGCCGAGGAGATTCTCTCGACCGGCGGGGCAATTGTGAGCGAGCTGCCCATGGGGACCTTTCCCGCGCCGCAGAACTTTCCGCGCCGCAACCGGATTTTGAGCGGGCTGAGCGTGGCGGTGCTGGTGGTGGAGGCGGCGGAGAACTCGGGCACGCGGGTGACCGCGCGCTGCGCCGCCGAGCAGAACCGCGACCTGTACGCCGTGCCGGGCAACGTGACCAGCAAGGGCTCGTGGACTCCCAACACATTGATTAAGCAGGGGGCCAAGCTGGTGGCTACCTGGGAGGACGTGTGGGAGGATTTGCCCTCGCAGGTGCGGCTGGAACTGGAGGCCGAGGCGCCGGCTGAATCCAAATCCGCGGCCACCGCATCTCTATTACCCGAGCAGGTTCTGCGGCCCGAGGAGGCCATGGTGCTGGAGGTTCTGCGCGTCGACGAGAGCTTGCAAATCGACGAGATTCTCGAGCTGCTGGAGACGCAACTGACTTCCTCCGAGGTGTTTACGGCGCTCTTCGAGTTGGAAATCACCGGCCGCATCCGCCAGTTGCCGGGGAAGAATTATGTCAGGATGATGTGATAAAGACAGGGATTAGGGAATAGGGAAGAATAGGGAAAGAGAAGAGGGAACAGTTGGTTAGTTGAGGTTCGTGGATTCCCGGGTTTCAGAATCGAGATTTGGGGTACCCATAAAATTCTTAAGATATTTTTGTAGAGAGGGGACTGTCCATATGCTAAACTGATTGGCATTTGGAGACCCTTGAAATGTTAGACCTCATTAAGAAAAGGATCAATACTCTTACGTCAGGATTGCCGGTTCCGGCTAAAGGTGTCTGGTTTTGGGCTGTAGTTCTGGTTCTCAATGTCATGGCCGATTTCCAGGAGATGGATTACCTCGAAAGAAAGGAAGTTCTGCTCTCTGACAGCGCCGAGCCGAATCTAATTCTGATCGTGGTAATAGAAGCTCTTGTGATGTTGGCGATCTGTCTTTGGTGGTATTTACGCTCGCTACTGCACGGGCGGCGGGCCTTAGTAGTGCAATTGTTTGGTTTCCTGTTATTCGCCATTGGAACGATAAAAATCCGCTCATCACTGGCAATTTGTCTTTTTTCACGCTCGCTTCACGCGGTTGATAAACTATTTCTAGGTGCCGTCTTGCTTGCGGGTGCATATTTTCTGGTATTTCGAAAGGCCATTGTCCAATCATCGGATAATTCAACGACTACCACCGAGTAGGCCGGAGTGATTTTACTTTCAGCACGGGTTGCAGGAGTGAATTAAAGCACCCCATTTTTTCGCAGCTTCACCACGAAAAGCGTGGGAGACTACAGACAATCATAGGCCGGATGCCCCAAATCTCGATTTTGTAACCTGAGATTCCACCAAGCTTTACTCGCCGCTCATGGCCTCTTGCGCCGCTTTGGCGAGGAAGCCGGAACGGGTCAGATGGCGTGTTCGCGCGTATTCATCGATCTGCGAGAGCAGAGAGCCGGGCAGGGAGATGTTGACGCGCTTGGGCGCTGGATCGATGCGCGTCAGATCGAGATCGACCAGCATCCATACTCCACCTTCATAGCGCGGGTCGGCGGCCAGTTTTTCCAGAGCGGTAGGCGCGGGAATGGGCAGTTTTTCACCCGCCATGTGGCACTCCACGGCCTCCTGCGCCATGCGGTTGATCTCCTGCCAATCGTCCGCGGCGGAAAAACAGCCGGGAAAATCAGGGAATTCGATTCCGTGCGCGTGCTTCTTGTCGCCAACCTGAACATAAACGGGATAAAGCATTTGTCACCTCCACTGCCATCCGGCCTGCCGAAAGATACTGCGCAGCGTGCCGATGGGAAGGTCTTTCTTGGGATGCGGAACGGTCACAGCACAGGGTTTATCCGGGTGCTTGAATTTGATGTGGATGCCGGCTTGATGCGCCTTGCGCCAGCCCTCATATTCAAGCCTGCGGACGATCTCCGCGCTGTTCATGTGTGTAATTATACACAAAAATCAATCGGCCGGCGGATGCGCGTAGTTGCGCTGTCAGAATAATGTGATCTCTCCGCTGCGATGAGCATCGTCGATGTGCGAGCGCCAATAGGTGCTTTCCGCGCGGACAATCTTCGGCAGCCGCGAACCGTCGACCGCGCGAATAAGCACTTCGCCGGTGCCGGTGCTGAAGCGCACGTTGACTCCGGATGTTCCTCCCATTCGCTCGGCCACCAAAGGAATGCCTTCGACCTCAAGAAACCCGCGTACGAAGGCGGAATTCATATCTCCGATCAAGGCGGTTTTCAGGCCCGGCAATACATTGGCTCCGCCGAATGCTTTGGCGACAAACCTCTGACGGTCTCCGCCTTTCTTCATCAGATCGTTGATCAGCAGCTCCATGGCGTTGGCTCCATAGCGCGAGCTCTCCGAGTCCAGGCTACTGCCCGGAAGGAGGATATGATTCATGCCGCCGCCGCGCAAGACCGGGTCATAAAGGCAGACTGCGACACAAGAGCCAAGAAGCGTGCACAGCACCACCGGCCGAGTGCTGGTGGCTACATCGCCAGCATAGAGATAGATGCGATGATCGGGCGGGAGGCGATGGCCGCCTTGCGCACCCTGGCTCGATATGTTTCTGATCCGGATCATGGAATATCATTCATGCTTGCCTGCGCGTAGCGGCTCGCACAATAGATTCTTTATCGGCCGGCATTGCGCAGGCGAGATTGTCTGCTTGCCGCGCGACAGGGCAATCTTTTGATGGGATTATGGGTCGAATCGCCAGACACGAAGGTAACTTTGAGCACGCAAAGATGAGATTACTGAGATGGATGAAGCCGGCCAACAGTGGAAACGGAGTGGTGTTCCGTGGTAGGGTCCATTCTTTACGGATCATTTTCCCGGAGAGGGAAAGCGGCCGGAGGCAGTGGCCGAATCTGGACAGTTTGTGAAGTAAACGAAACGATGAAGGATCGTGTCCGACAGACGGAACAAGCCGGACAGGGTAGAGTGTACTTGGAAACAAGGATGGCAATGAACAAATCACTGGTGATCGTCGAGTCTCCCGCCAAGGCAAAGACAATCGAGAAGTATCTGGGCGCGGGCTTCGAGGTTTTGGCGTCGGTGGGTCACATCATGGACCTGCCGAAGAACGATCTTGGCGTGGAGTTGGAGAATCGCACCTTCGAGCCGACGCTGATTGTCTCTCCGGGTAAAGAGAAGGTTGTGGCGCAGTTGAAAAAAGCCGCGGCCCGGGCGGATGCGATCTTTCTGGCGCCTGACCCGGACCGCGAGGGCGAGGCGATTGCGTACCATCTGGCTCTTCAGTTGGGAACCTCGGCCAAAGAAAGAAAAAAAATTCGCCGCGTCACCTTCAACGAGATCACCAAGAAAGCCGTGCAGGATGCCTTCCAGCACGCGCGAGACCTGGATCAAAACCTGGTGGACTCGCAGCAGACGCGGCGCATTTTAGATCGATTAGTCGGCTACCAGATTTCGCCGCTTCTCTGGGACAAAGTCCGGCGCGGCTTGTCGGCCGGTCGCGTGCAAACGGTGGCGGTGCGGCTGATCGTGGAGCGGGAGCGGGAGATTGGCGCCTTCGGGCCGGTGGAGTACTGGACGCTGAACGCCGTGATCCATCCGGAGAAACAGGCGGAGACCAAGCTCAAGGCGCGCTTTGTGGGCATCGATGGAGAGCCGGCGCGGGTGGCGAACGGCCAGGACAAGGACGGGAAAGACCAGTTCATTGGCAGCGCTTTGCCGGATGAGAGATCGATGAAGGCGGTGACGGCGGCGCTGGAAAAGGCGCAATGGTCGCTGGTTTCGGTGCAGGCAACAGAGAAGCAGAGGCGGCCGCTGGCTCCATTTATCACCAGCCAGTTGCAGCGCGACGCGGCCAGCAAGCTGGGCTTCAACGTGCGGCGGACGATGGGCGTGGCGCAGCGGCTCTACGAGGGCGTTGCCATTGGCGCCGAAGGTCCGGTAGGCCTGATTACTTACATGAGAACGGACTCACCGCGCGTGGCGCCGGAGGCGATTGAAGGGGCGCGGGAGTGGATTGGAAAGCAGTTGGGAGCGCAGTATCTGCCCGCGGCGCCGAATGTGTACAAGGGCAAGAAGGCCGCGCAGGATGCGCACGAGGCGATCAGGCCCACCGACGCTTCG
>Ga0326727_10012133_pt1 | contig 19732 bp, 17 predicted proteins | sample MB2enrmetagenome_FD_207643 | JGI IMG/M metagenome (GOLD analysis project Ga0326727, IMG submission 207643) | Lab enriched peat soil microbial communities from McLean, Ithaca, NY, United States - MB29MY | ecosystem: Environmental > Terrestrial > Soil > Wetlands > Peat | place: USA: New York...
TGATCCGGACCTGGAGTCCGTCGACTGTCGTCTCAACGCCCAGTGCCGTGACGAAAGGCTCACGAAGGTCCGTCCGGAACCGCTCGACAGCCACGTCGACAATCCTCACTGCTGTCCTCCCGTCTCGTCGACTATCCCGATTATGAAAGGCGACGACACCTCACTCTTTGAGCCCTTCCTCACCATTCCAGGCTCCGTCGAAGACGACCTTCCCCCCTTGCAAAACTACTTTCACGTTCCGCAGTGCTTTCACATCCACCTGCGGGTCACCCGAGACCGCGATCGCATCAGCGCGCATACCCTTCGCGATCACCCCGACCTCATTCTCCATTCCGAGCAATCCGGCCGTATTGGTCGTCACCGCCTCCAACGCCTGCTGAGGCGTCGCCCCCAGCGCGACAAAGTGCTCAACTTCCTTCCACAAGTAAGGGTGGTTACTATCTATACCCAAGCAGATCCGCACACCGGCCCGAAGCGCCTCAGGAAGAAAGCGCGCAGTGCGCTCCCGCGCGTCTATAACCTTCTCGCGCCACCAGTCAAACCGCCAATTGTCGTGAACGTGGAATCCAGTCACATCATCGAAGAACAGCTGGAGGTTCGGGTCGCTCAGCGTCGTTCCATAGGCAACAAACAGGTCGACATCGCCTTCATATAGAAGGTTCGCGTGCTCAATACTATCAATGCCCTCCTCGATGGCCCATCGCATAGCCGGACCGCCGATAGCGTGCGCCGCAACCTTAATACCCAACGTATGGGCTTCATCGATTGCCGCTGCAATCTCTCGCCGAGAATACGCCGGTGTGATGGTCAAATCACCTTGCAGATAATCGATGTACCTATCACCGTTCATCACGTTTGTCACAAACAACTTTATCCACGTGGCGCCCTTGTAGAAGTTCTCCCGGATCCTCTTTCGGATCTCCTCCTCGCCGTCAGCCACGGTCGCCAAAAATGCAGCGGTACCATGCGACGGCCGTAGAGGGCGACCGGAAATAACGAGCCGCGGCCCGATGACAGCTCCGCGCTCCACGGCGTCCTTGAACAGCTGATCCAAACCGGCAGGCTCGCCCAGAGACCGCATCGTCGTTACTCCCGACTCGAGATCAACCCTTAGATTGCGTACACCGCGAATAACGGCATGGCCAACATCATCACGGAAAGTGGCCTCAAGAGTATCCTCTCCTGTCGTGTCCGCGCAGATATGCATATGCGAGTCCAGGAGTCCCGGCATGACAGTCCAGCGAGAGCAGTCAATGAACCGAGAGTTACGATCACGACCGACGGATGCTTCCGTGGCAATGTCCGTGATGACGCCATCATCACAAATCAACGTCGCGCCAACCAACGCGGGCGCCGCGACATTCCGAATCAGCCGACCACATTGCACGATAACACGCACGACAATTCCTCCTCACTGTTTAGTCTAAAACTCCTGGATGACCAGCAGACGAGCTGCCGCTCGCTCCAGAAAGAGCGCTTCCTCCCGCCCCTGAGACAGCCATTTCCTCACAACGCCAACAACGAACTCGGTGCATCGGACCGCCGAACGGGTTTAGTGCCTGAACTTCCTCGCATCCTTCAGTCCGGAACCGGCACCTCGGTGCAAAACGACAACCCTGATAGGTGTCGCTAACAGCGCGGGCCTCGCCCTGCAACACTGCGCCCCGTCGCGCCGCACGTCCGATCGCGGTCGCGCTCAACAAAGACACGGTATAGGGATGTCTTGGCGCCGTGAGTATCTCCTGAGTCGTTCCAGTCTCCACTATCTGTCCCAGGTACATAACGATGATGTGCTGGGCCATCATCCGCACTATTCGCATATCGTGCGTAATCAAGACATATCCCAACCGCAACTCAGCCTGCAGGTCAAGCAACGCCTGCACGATCTGCCCCTGTACCGATGCGTCGAGCGCCGAGGTCGGCTCGTCCAGAACCAAAACCTGAGGGTCGACTGCTAACGCGCGGGCAAGTGCCGCACGCTGTAACTCCCCGCCACTGACCTCATCTCGAGTCCGCAGTTGCAAGCTCTTGTCTAAGCCGACCTTCTCCAGAAGCTCGCCTGCTCTCGACTTCTTCTCGCTGCGGGACAGCCCGTTTGTCAGCCTCAACGCGTCACGAATCGACCAGCCGATCGTAAACATGGGGTTAAAGGACTGTTGTGGATTCTGGAAGATCATCTGTACCCCGCGCCGATAATTCCGATGTTGCTCCGCGTCGAGGGTGCTGACGTTCAGACCCTTGAACAGCACCACGCCACTTTCCGGCTTCTCCAGGCCCAGAAGGAGCCTCGCCAGGGTCGACTTTCCACAGCCGCTTTCGCCGACGATTCCGAGGGTCTCTCCTGCTCGTACTGTTACCGACACACCATCAACCGCCCGCACTACCCGCCCACGCCACGTCCCACGACCACGAAAGAGCTTCACCAGCTCTCTGCCTTCGAGGGCAGAACCAGCGCTCAGGTCGTCCCCGCCTGCATGACGCCCTTCGCTCTTCATGATCAGTTCGCCTCGGCAAAGTGACATGCTGCGCACCGGCCATCCGAAAGCTCACGAAGCACTGGCTTTACCTCTCGGCAAACAGGCTGAGCCTGCGAACAGCGCGGCGCGAACACGCACCCCCCGATCGCGCCTCTTCGCACACTTGCGCTACCGGGAATATACGCAGGCCTCTCAGTTGCGCGAAACGCCTCGAGCAGCCCAACCGTGTATGGGTGCTTCGGTGCCCCAAGCACAACCGCACTCCGTCCACTCTCACAGACTTCTCCGCCGTACATAACTAAGAGCAGATCGCACAACGAAGCGACAACCCCAATATCGTGCGAAATCAGCACGAGGGTACTGCCGGAATTGGCCAGCCGCTCAGCCAAGACGTTCTTCACTTGAGCCTGGATCGTCAGATCCAGACCTGTCGTGGGCTCGTCGGCCACCACTACCCGCGGTTCGCATATCAAGCCCATTGCTAATAGAGCCCGCTGCGCCATCCCTCCGCTCAGCTCATGGGGAGCGCTCCGAGCCACTCTCTGAGGATTCTCAATGCCGAGCGACGCCAGCATCTCCACCACACGCGCGTGTGCCTCACGTCGCGAGCCCCCCAGGTGTCGACGATATACGCTGGCAATCTGGCTACCGACCGAAAATACGGGATTAAGCGATCCCTTCGCGTTCTGAAAAACGAGACTGATCTCCCGCCCCCGGACTTCCTCCATCTCCTTCTCGCTCAGCGAGAGGAGGTCTCTCCCACCAAGAAGAATACGACCCCGGGCAATCCTCGCATGCATCGGTAGCACACGGAGAATCGCAGCAGCCGTCATGGACTTCCCCGAGCCGCTCTCTCCTACGATGCCTAAACGTTCCCCGTGCTCAAGGCTGAACCCGACGCCGTTTACGGCGTGAACGCCAGCGGGCCCGCTCCCAATCTCGACCGAGAGATCCTCGACCGTCAACTCGATTGCGTCTCTCACGCTCACCGTCACAGTCGCCGCTCCGAATTGTCTCCCTGCCGCAGCGTCGCCTTCCTAACCCGGTTCCCGATGTTGGTCAGGGAGAAGGCCGCCAGAAATATGGCCAACCCCGGAAACACCGACGGCCACCATTGCCCGAAGACAATGTAATCGGCCCCGACGTTCAGCATCGAACCCCACTCGGGAGTCGGCACATGCACGCCCAACCCCAGAAAACTCAGGCCGCAAATTATCTGAATTGAGAACGCACAACTGATGGAAAACTGCGAAAACACCGGAATGAGCGTGTTTGGCAGAATGTGCTTAACCAGAATGGTTAAGCGATTATGACCATCGAGCCAGGCAGCCTGGACGAATTCAACGGATCGAAGGGGCATTGCGACGCTCCGTACCATCTTCACGTACACTGGGACGTTCAGGAGGCCAAGTACAACAGTCAGGGTCACGAGGTTGTTTCCAACGGCGGCAAAGGCCAGCATCGCCACTAGGATGGCTGGAAAGGCCTGCATCATCTCGGCGAGCCTGCTAAGCACTGTGTCAATCCACTCGCCCGCCAGGCCGGCCAGTGCGCCGAGCGGAGCTCCCAGCCCAACGCCTAGCAATACTGACAATATGGCCACGCTTAGGTCGATTCTCGTCGCATAGATCGTCCGCGAGAGAATGTCCATGCCCAAAGGATCGGTGCCAAACCAGTGCGCGGCCGATGGCGGCGCCAATTTGTCCAGCAGATTCACTTGTACAGGGTTGTACGGAGCGATCCATGGTGCAAAGAGCGCGCATACTACGAGCAGAAGAAGGACGATCGACGATGGTGCCCACAAGACGGTACGCAACAGTCGCGTCAATCCAAAGCGGCCGGGCGCGGACGTAGCCTCTCCGCCACCTGCCAGGTCCTGTGGCACGTAGGCCTCGTCAAGCGCCATCGTTCACTCCGACTCTTTCACCCGCTCAGACCACGCAGTGACACCTGCCACGTCCCAACTGAGGCGACCCTGCCTGCACAATCGCTTGAACGCGCCGAACTCGGGGCAAGTCCTCATTGGCTTCCATCCAGCATCACGCGGGGGTCGGCCAAGGCGGACACAATGTCGGAAAATAGGTAGCTCACGCAATAGAAGACCGCGCTCAGCATCACCAGCGCAACAATCGGCCGGTAATCCTGGTCGTTCATTGAGGTCACTGCATAGAGGCCCAGGCCAGGCCACGCAAAGACCTGTTCCACCAGAACCGTTCCGCTCATCAGGTAACCGAACGACATCGCGATTACCGTGACAATCGGGGCGACGGCATTCCTTAGCCCGTACTTGAACAGGAGAGCGTGCCTCCGCAATCCGTAAGCGCGAGCCAAGCGAATGTAATCACTCCTCATAACGCTGATCATCGTCGTCCGGGTGATTTGGAGAATGGACGGAATTGCAACAAGAGAAAGCGTGACTGCTGGCAAGACCAGGTGCTCGAGGCTAGATACAAAAGCCGCCCCATTGCCATCGAGCACGCTGTCGACCACGATCATTCCCGTTATCCGGTGCGGCGGAGCGATGTTGGCGGCTAGCTGGCCTATCGGCGCTGGCAGGAGCTGGTACTTGACAAAGAAGAGATAAACCAACATGAGTCCCAACCAGAAACTCGGCACGCTCAAGGAAACTTGCACGAGGCCCTGCCCAAAAAGGTCAGGCAGCCCACGCTCCCAAATCGCCGAGGCCGCGCCCACCACGAGACCAACCACCACCGCAAGGACAATTGCCGCTCCGACTAGCTCCAGCGTGACTGGGAAGCGCTGCGAGATGTCTGTGCTCACAGCGTTAAACGTGTGCGTAGAGCGGCCGAGGTTGCCGTGGATTGTCTGCCAAAGGAACTGCCAATACTGAACGTACAGGGGCTTGTTCAAACCGAGCTGTATTGTTGCCGCGCGAATCGCGGCTTTAGTGGCAGTGTTACCGACCAGAAGCGCTACCGGTGTGCCTAAGAGGTGCGTGACGCCGAAGGTTATCGTCGCAACGCAGAACAAGATGATCAACAAAGACACTATGCGTCGAGCGAGGTAGCCGGCCCAACTACGGATAGCCGCTTTCACCGACAGCGTCTCCTGATTCCTCGAAGCACGATTTCCGACGCAATGGAAAAGGGGGCCGAGAGCGCTTCTGGCCCCCTTTTCCAGCTCACGCTGACCCTTACTAACCCTTCAGGTAATAGTACAGGTTCTCCTCGTCAGGGGCATTGACGTAGCCCGTAATGTTAGAGCTCATAGCCACCTGAAGGTTTGGCTCTGCAAGAATGAGAGTCGGTGCATCGTTGTTCACGAGTACCTGCATTTGGTCTGCGAGCGCTTGTTTCGCGGGCGTCTGAGAAGGACGCCACAAGGTCACCATCTTCGAAATGAGGGAGTCGACCGTCGTGTTGCAGTAGTTCGTCCAGTCTAGAAGCGCTCCACAACGATAGAACGAGTTGCCGACGTAGGCAGGGTCGTTGACGTACCACAGGACGTCCTCAAGCCACGCCTGGTGAGTCTTGTCGTCGAGCTTCTGCGCGTACACCGCGGAGGTCTCCTCGTTGATGGTCATCTTTACTCCGATGCTGGTCAGTGAGCTCTGCAGAACCTCTGCCAGCTCCTCAGAGATCGCGTCACCAGCCGTGATGTCGAGAGTGAAGCTGAGACCGTTCGGATAGCCCGCCTTCGCCAGCAGAGCCTTCGCCTTCGTCGGATCGTACGAGTATGGCCAGGACTTCGGGTCAAACATCAAGCCTCGGTCGGGCATCATCCCCATGGGCAGCAGCGCCCTCCCGCCAAACAAGCCAGAGATGATCTGCTTATACGGCACTGCGTACGATAGGGCCTGACGCACTAGCACGTTGTTGAAGGGCTTCATGTTGTTGTTCAGCCCCACCTCATACTGATCGCGTGATGGGATGTTGAGCACCTTTACGCCAGCTGCACCACGAATCGAGTTGAGCTCGTCATACGTGAGGTCGTACGCGAAGTTGACCGAGCCCTCTTTCAGCAGCAGGGCACGCTCTGCAGAGTTCGGTACCACCTCAAGCTTGACGGTTGTGTAATAGGGTGCGGCCTTCCAGTAATACGGATTGGCGGTCAGCGTCATCGAGGTGCCCGGGATCCATTGGGTCACGCAGTACGGCCCACTGCCTGCGTCATTCTTCGCCCGCCAAGCCGTGGCGAATGGGTCGCTCTTTGTTGCGTGCTGGTCAACCAGGCTGACGTTGATCGGTGCCTCAGACTGGTCCCTGAACAAATCGAAGAAGAACGGGCTTGGCTGCGAGAATGTCAGCTCGAAGCTTTCCGGGTTGATCTCTTTCCAGGACTTGATGAATGCTCCGTCGATATTGAACAGGTATCCGGACTTGGTTTGGACGCCACTACTGAAGTAGTACAAGTAGTCCGTCGCCGTGACCGGAGCGCCGTTGCAAAATCGCATGTTCGGTCTGAGGTTCAATACAATCGAGAGTCCATTGGAGGCTTCCTTCCAGGAAACTATCGATTGGCCGTCGATCGTGGGAGTTTCCTCCTCTGTGTAGCCGCTCGCCGTTTTGGCCATCCCATACACGAAGTACTGGTCGTTGGTGTTGTAATTCACCTCGTTCGAGAGTGGGTAATGGGAGTAGTCAGGGTCGAGAGTCTCGACATCGTACGGTATCGCTATGACGAGCGTGTGACCCGTTGTCGCGACCGCTGCGGAGCCAGCCTTGGAGTGGAGCGAGGCGGGTGCAGCAGAGGAGGTGGCTTGCCCCATGAGGCAAACCATTGCTACGACCGCCAGAGTCGATACTCCAATCGAGGCCTTCCGCCACAGTTTCGTTTGCCTGTGTACCTTCATGGCTGTCCTTTCTTCTGTTTTTCGCTTACCTGCTGCCTAGAGAGTTATGACTCGTGTCCTACGGGGTGCGACCAGGCAGGCCGTTGGTTTCAGTGCTCTACGCAAGGCGCTCCAGATTGATCTGCAAGAATCCGCATGCCGCTTCGAGCTCGGGCACGATGTCGCCCGGTACGGCGTGGATGTGGTTAGCCCCGAAGCGGGAAAGGAACACGTCGGCTGGCGCCCGGAGGCGGGCGAACGCATGAGGCCAAACGTAGGTGCTCTGTCGCATCAGGGCCTCGTTGGTCGCGTCGTCGTAGGTTTCGAAAGCGCCCGTTGTCACCTGCATGCGGTAACGGCCGGCGAGCCTGCTCAAACGTGCGAACGTCATTTCTCCAGGGGCGGCCAGGTGATGAACGGCGGCTCCTCCCGCGGGAAAGTAGAAGTCTTCCGGGTATAGCTCGACCTTAGATAGGTTTTCGGCGGGGTCGTCGCTGCGGGCAGCAAACCACGTGGCGTGCTGGCCGGAGTTCTCGAGGTCCCAGATCTCGCGGTCGGGGAAGTAGTGGCGCACGTCGGCGAAAAGGACCGGGGTGTTGGTGATCTTCTTCATGATCTGCATGGTGAGCGCGCCATCCATGTCGACTTCGGTGGCACACACGTGGGTCTCCTTGGGTCCGTCCCAGTCGTACGGATCGTTGAGGAAGGCCTCGGCTATGTCGGTCGTGACGAAGTGGTTGGTCAGCTCAGGTTGACCCTTGATACCAGTGAAGTTGAGATGCAATTCCTCGATGAGCTCCTTCATGGCGTAGTAGGAGCGAACTTGGCGCTCGAGGATCTCTGGAGTGAGAGCCTTCCCGTCGTAGTGGACTGCGGCCGCACTCTTCTCCAACCACTCTCGGCCAGCACTGGCCTGAGCAGAAGAGACCTGCTCTGAACGGCGGACTATCTCCCACTGGTCAATCTCCTCTACGTCTATACCGAAACGCGCCATCCACTCGTCGGTCCGCGCAACCGCGGTATACATACCCATAGCGCGCCCCCCGATGCGTCCGAAGGTGGTGCCCTCCAGAGACCTCACTGCGTGGGCGGCCCGGATGAGGACATCAAGCCGTTTGCTCACTGCTCGGTCCGTGACGTCTCCCCAGAGTCGTTCGTGGTGACGACCTATCTGATCCAAAGTCCCGCCAGCGGCCAGCATCCCCACCATGCCCGGGTACGTCGGGTCAATGTTCGAGAACAACAGCAGTGGGCCGGCCGTTGAGTGCGCGGCGTGAGCGGAGAAATGAGGGAAGGCCCACACTGGGTAATTAAAGATTGTGAGGTCCGGACGTTGGGCAGCCAACCGACGCGCCTCGGACACGGCTATCGGACTGGACGTGACGGGTTCAGAGCCCCGAACAACCTCGTGGCCACCGGCCTGGCAGGCCACAGCGATTCGTGCCTCCACTTCTGCCACGAACGAGGCGATGTCTTGGTGCACGAAGTCACGTCCATCACTGAAGCTGAGGATCCCGACCCGAGACATAAGGATCTCTTCCTTTCTTTGGAACGACTACGAAACAAATGGGTTCGCTTGGACCATCCCCGGGAGGCCGGCCAGCTGACCGCGCGGCGGAGTCAGTTGCCCATCACGAAGCCCGGTCGCCTCCCGCTCTGGAATCGTCAGTCCCGCGCTTGCTGCTCCGGCCGCTTCACCTCCTGCCAGCTGGAGCGCGGCGAGTTCGTGAGCAAGTTCCCTAGTCGCGGGGTACAACTGGCGGTAGACCTCGTACAGCCGGTCGTACAGAGAGCGGGCCGCCCCGTTTGGCCGTACGGTCCCCTCCACTCCTCCCCAACTCGCGTCCAACAGGACTAGGCCTGCGGCTGTGCCCGCCAAGTGTGCGTCGCCGTAGCTCGCGCCGATCGTGTGCGCTGGTATGTCTTGGTCCCGGTCGGTGACGTCTGAGACGATTTGGGACCACAACCCACCGCGCGTGCCCCCGCCCACCGCGACAAGCCTGTTTGGGTTTCCTCCGGCTTGCTTGATCGCCTCAAGATTGTGGCGAACCCCGAATGCGGTGGCCTCCAGTAGCGCCCGATAGACGTGGCCTCTCCCATGGCGCAACGTGAGACCCAACATCGCTCCGCGGGCATTTGGGTCAAACAACGGTGTCCGCTCTCCAGCAAAATAAGGGAGAACAACGAGACCGTCGGCACCGGGTGGCACGTCCTCGGCCTCGACCAGGAGCCGTTCGTAAGGAACGTCGCCAGCGATGGTGCGCAACCATGAGGTAAGCGCACCGGAAGTCGCCATGCCTGCGGCGACTGTGCGGCTCCCGGGCGCCACACCTGCGGTGAGCCAGAGGTGGGGGTCGGGCAGGCCCCTGGGCGCCACATGAACTATAAACATGGTCGTCCCGTAGGCCAGCATCGTGTCGCCTTCCGCCACGACACCGGAACCGAACGCCTCCGCCCAGGCGTCGATCGTCCCAGCCGCAACCGGGGTAGCCGGCGGGAGCCCTGTATCGTAAGCCGCTTCGGCGGACAGAGTGCCCGCAGCCTCACCAGGCCACAGCAGGCGCGGCAGTTCCAGCCCTGGAACGATGTCGGTCGCCCAGTCAGCGCGCCATCTAGAGGAGTTCAGGTCGTAGAGTGGGTTGCACTGGCTCGCCGAATGATGGTCAAGCACGTATTCGCCGGTGAGACGCAGGACTGCAAAAGAGCTGGCCATGACGAAGCGCCGAGTTCTGTTCCAGACCTCGGGCTCGTTGCGCCGCAGCCAGAGCAGCTTCGGTCCCAACGCTTGAGACGTCAGGGGGGAACCACCGCTTGTCAGAAGAGCTTCGGCACCATAACGCGCAGTGAGCTTGTCTGCTTCGGCAACAGCTCGTGTGTCGACTCCGTACAGGATCGCGGGGCGTAGCGGTTCCCCTTTTGGTCCGAGCGGCAGAAGGCAAGGGCCTATTCCGCTGACACACAAGCCTTTGACCGACGCTAAGTCCTTCTTCTCAAAGCCAGACAGCAGGGCCTGCAGATCGGCCCACCAGATCGCTTCGGCATCATGCTCGACCCATCCCGGCCGCGGCAAGGAAACCCCATGAGGTCGTTCCATCGTGGCGACGACCGTGCCGTCAACGCTCGCCAGCACGGCCTTCGAGCTGGACGTCCCTATGTCTAGGCCTAGGAGGAGCTCATCCACCGCGGGCCTCTTTCGGGCAGCAGGAGCCACGGTGACACAGCTCGAAATCGAAAAGTTGGTGTCTGCGACGCTTGCGTCCCCCCTGGAGTCTTTGCAGCAATAGCTCGACCGCGGCGCCAGCCATCACCCGAACCGGCTGCGCCAAAGTCGTAAGCGGTGGATCAGTGAGCTCTGCCCAGGGAGGGTCGTCGATCGACACAAGCGCGACATCCGAAGGGATCCGTAAGCCGGCCTCCCGGATTGCCTGCAGCACTCCAACACCCATCAAGTTGTTGGCAACGAGCAGCGCAGTTGCACCGTCTTCGAGAAGCTCTTTCGCCGCGCGCCGACCTCCCTCGAGCCGGAAATCGCCGTAGGCGACCACAGGTTGGAGTCCCGCATTAGACATGGCCTGCCGATAGCCCAAGAGGCGTTCGTCCGCGGTCTCGATACCCGCCGGCCCGCCGACGAAGCCAACCCTCGTGTGGCCGCCGCCGATGAGGTGCTCCGCTCCGAGTCGCGCGCCATCGACGTTCGCCGCCAGAACAGCATCGGCACGCCGGTCAGCAACTGCGCGGTCGTAGGCGACGACACAGGCGCCCTGGTCGATCAGCGCACTGATCTCAGGCGCACTCGCGTCGGTGGGCGAAATGATGGCGCCTGCAACTCGCTCCGCCGCGAGCACGCCTAGATACTCACGCTGCTTGGCAGGATCTTCATCCGTGTTGCAGAGAAGAACAAGGTACCCCTTTAGGTAGGCGGTATCCTCGACTGCACGCACCATCTGTGTGAAGTGGGGGTTCTCTACATCGGAAATCACGACGCCGATCATCTGTACCTGCTGGCGCCTTAAGTTGCTTGCCACCCGATTCGGCCGATAACCGAGTTCGTTTATCACCTTGAGAACCTGCTCACGCGTACTCTGACGAACCGTGCCTGTGTCGTTCAGGACGCGCGATACCGTTGCCGGCGACACCCCAGCGCGCTCGGCAACCTCGCGGATGCGAAATCGTGGACCTATGTCAGCAGTCATATACACCGATTTCAGAAATCGGTTGCAGAAATCCGTTCCACGACAACGTACGGAAACCACACGCCGTTGTCAAGACCTTCGTGCGAGCCCTTCCCGGCCGGGTACGGCTACTCGAGCACAGAAGCTCGAGTAGCCCTCGACCCCTTTTCGTTGTCGCCCGACGGAGACAAGAAGGGGCGTCAAGAGCCCACGACAAGAGGGGCGCAACCCTCTGAGCCGCGCTGTCGACGACCTGATGAGCGTCAAGTCGACATTGAGCCCACTCTTCGGTGACCACTTGCGAAGCATCTGACTCGGAATCAGATGCTCGCCTCTTTTCGGGTCCATCCAGAACTGTTGGCCGCTCGCGTCCCAACGTCCCGTTTGGCAGCCACGTTGGCAGCCAAGAGACTCGACACCAGTCGACATCAGCCGACACCCAGCGAACGTCGACCCAGGTCACAGGCTCAGATCGACACCAATCGACACGCCGAGGCTATCTACGGATCAGAAGGTTGGGGATTCGAGTTCCTCCGAGCGCGCTGAACCAAACGGGTAGAGATCGCCCGCAGTTCAGTCGGTTATTGCCTAGCGCAACCCAAGAACTGCAGTCAGTGCCCCACATCCCCTCGTGGGTTAGATGGTCTGCGAGCTCACCTATCCGCGGGAGGCTGCCCTAGTTTCTGCCCTAGAACTCGGAAGCCTTGCCCTTCCGGCAGCTTCCGCCTCTAACAGTCTGACCTGCGGAAACATCCGATTAGCTACCCTCCAGCTCCATTATTTCCGACCCCGGACCGGATTAGGAAACCGCTGCTCTGTCCCCTGAGCTACGGGGGCTAGCTACCGCTAGCCGGACTGGTCCGTACTCTACGATCCATTGAGCCCGCGTCCCACAACGCACGACTCCAAGGTGGTCCCGACGCGAGCCGGGAGGCTGAGAATGCCATCACGTAGTGCAGGTCTGCTGCCTTATCGTTTGAGCGAAGACCGGATTCTCGAGGTGCTCGTCGTGCATCCCGGCGGCCCTTTCTGGGCCAACAAGGACGACGGCGCCTGGTCCATCGCCAAAGGCGAGTACGAGCTGGGCCAGGATCCCGAGGAAGCTGCGAACAGGGAGTTCGCAGAGGAACTGGGCCAAGAACCTCCCACAGGACCGAGGATCGACCTCGGCGAGCTCCGCCTGCCGAGCGGCAAACTTGTGCGGGTGTGGGCGGTCGAGGGTGATATCGACGTCGGGGACATCGTCAGCAACGAGTTCGAGATGGAGTGGCCGCCACACTCGGGCAAGACGGCTTCGTGGCCGGAGGTTGACCGTGCGGCATGGGTGTCTGTGGCCTCAGCCACGCGTAAGCTCTCGAAGGGGCAGGTCGGCTTTCTGGACCGGCTCGTCGCGACGCTCCGGCAAACAGCAGAGAGAGGCTTCTCACTGGGGAGTTGATTCCTCAGGAGTCACTCGACTCGCGAGCGCCAAGCCGGCCTCATGTCAGTGCCGAGTGCGAGGCTCTGTTCGAGGGCGAAGGCGACCCGGATGAGAAGTGGCTCACTCCAAGCCGTGCCCACGAGGCAAAGCCCTATCGGAAGCCCGTTGGCCTTGCCGACCGGCAGGCTGATCGCCGGGTAGCCCGCCACCGCCGCGGCCTGGTAGCCGGCACGGGGGTGTGAGTCGCCGTTGACGTGGTCGATGCGCCAGGCGGGGCCCATTGTCGGGAAGGCGAGCACGTCGGCCCCTGCGCGTTGCAGGGCAGCGTCGATCCCGTCTTGGCGCGCCCGGCGCCAGTTACGCGCCCGAGCTTCGAGGTAGGCGGGATCGTCGAGACCGCCGACCCCGCAGGCGGCGAGCAGGATGTCCTGTCCGAAGATGACGAGTTCGTCTGGCGCATGGTCCTCGTTGAACGCCACGATTTCGGCGAGGGTGCGGGGCTGCCCCGGAGCAGTCGGTCTCGTCGCAAGATAGCTCTCGACTCCGGCCTTGAACTCGTGCAGCATCACCGCCATCTCGTCGTTGCCCTGCGAGATCGCCCCGGCCGTGGCGACGTCAGCACGATCGACTATGACCGCTCCCGCCTCCCGGGCGACTTGTAAGGCAGCCTCGACAAGGGCGTCGGCCTCCGCGCTGTAACCGAAGTAGTGCTGGCGCGGGATGCCGAGGCGTACGCCGGAGAGCCCGTTGTGATCGCAAAAGGCCGTGTAATCCTTGGGCATGTCGCCGGGGCGGGTCGTCGTGACCGGATCCAGCGGATCCGCGCCTGCGCCGCCGCCTGCGAGGACGCCAAGAAGCGCAGCGGCCTCGGCGACGCTCCTCGCGATCGGCCCCACGGTGTCCTGGCTCGACGAGACCGGGACCACGCCGGTCCGGCTCGTGAGGCCGACGGTGGGCTTGATCCCCACGACCCCATTGAAAGCCGCCGGGCAGAGGATGGACCCGTCTGTCTCGGTACCGACTGCGAGAGGGACGAATCCTGCAGCCACACCGGCGCCGGACCCCGAGCTGGAACCTCCTGGCGAACTGTCCAGCGCATGGGGGTTGTGGCACTGACCGCCCACGGCGCTCCAGCCGCTCGAGGAATGCTTGTCACGGAAGTTGGCCCATTCGGAAAGGTTGGCCTTCCCAATTACGATCACGCCGGCCGCGCGCAACCGCCGCACGACGACTGCGTCGGTTGTGGGTCGCGTCATGGCGAGTGCCAGCGATCCCGCAGTAGTGCCCTCTCGGCCAGCCGTGTCGATGTTGTCCTTCACGAGTGCCGCAATGCCGTGCAACGGGCCGCGGATCCTGCCTTGCTGACGCTCGGCGTCCAACGTCTCCGCGGTCTCGATCGCATCTGGGCAGGTGGACAGGACCGCGCGCAGCCCGGGACCTTCACTGTCGGCTTCCGTGAGGCGCCGCAGCAGGATCTCCACGATCTCCAGCGAAGTGACGGAGCCTCGCTCGAGCAGGACACGTGTCTCAAAGGCCGATTGGAAGCCGACCTCGGCTGTCGAGGGGCTGGGATCGTTCACCGGTTCAGTCTGGCCGACTCCGGGCCCGAATTGTGGGACCAGGGTCGTTTGTTGGACACCGAGCCAAATGCTCAGGCTGCGGAGCCTGTCGCGACCAGCTCGACCTCCGCCGGTACGCAGCTCACGTCGCGGACTCCACGCGAACGGGGGATGACGACGATTGCCGCGACGGCACCGGCGACGGCGATCCCGCCGGCGACCCGCATGCCGAGCGCCATCGCGGTCGTGAACGTGTCGTGCGCGGCTCGCAGGATCTCGTCGCCGCGCACGCCGCCGATGCTCGTGCCGACTGCGTCGGCGGCGGCGATGGAGCCCGTGGCGATGTGAACCACGAAGCCGTGGGCGTGGTGGGTGGCGAGCCTGGTCGTGAGACGGCTGCGGTAGACCGCGGCAGCCAGGCTGCCCACTACTGCGACACCGAGGGTTCCTCCCACCTCACGGATCGTGTCGTTGACGGCGCTGCCCGCGCTTGCTTGGTGGGCAGGCACCGTCGTCATGATCGTCGAGCTCGCCGGAGCCATGACGAGTCCCATGCCGGCTCCCATGATCGCGACCGCGAGTGCCAGCGCTGGGTACCCGGTACCGACCTGTGCGGTCGAGAGATCAAGCAGCCCGAGTCCCATGAGGGCAAGCCCTGCGGAGATGACAGCCCTGTTGCCGAGACGCCTGGCCAGGACGGGCGAGAGCGGTGAGACCGCCCCTGTCGCGAAGGCAAAGGGAAGAGCCCGGACGCCGGCCGAGAGCGGGCTGTAGCCGTGCACCAGCTGGAGGTACTGGGTGAAGACGAAAAGGCTCCCGAACAGGGCGAAGAAGGTCACGGTGATGGACCCCGACGCGGCCGAGAACGCCCGGGAAGAGAAGATGCGGAGATCGATGAGCGGCTGGTCGACCCGGAGCTCCCACCAGACGAAGATCGCCAGGGCCACGAGGCCGCCCGCGGCTTCGGCAAGCGTCCCGAGGCCTGTCCAGCCGCGGGTCGGGGCTTCGATTACGGCGTCAACGACCGCCACGAGCGCTCCGCCCACCAGCAGCGTGCCGACGACGTCGAGCGAGCGCCGCCCGGGCTCAGCAGTTTCAGGAACGACCCAGAGGACACCGGCGAGGGCAACCACGACGATCGGGACGTTCACGAGGAACACGCTGCCCCACCAGAAGTGTGCGAGGAGGAAGCCTCCGAGCGTCGGCCCGATGATGACCCCGACGCCGGCCACTGCCGACCATGCCGCGATCGCCTGTGCGCGCTCTCGCGGAGGGAAGACGGCGTTCAGGATGGAGAGTGTCGCGGGCATGACGAAAGCCGCTCCGAAGCCCATCACGATCCGATCGACGATAAGCACGCTTGCGTTCGGGGCGAAGGCCGCGGCCAGGCTGCCGAGGGCGAAGACACCGAGCCCGCCGATGAGCGAGAAGCGGCGCCCGTAGCGGTCGCCCAGCGCTCCGGCGGGGATCAGCAACGCAGCGAAACACAGCGTGTACGCGTCCACGATCCATTGCAACGAGCTCGTGCCGGCGTGCATCACTCTCGCGAGAGTCGGCAGCGCCGTGTTCAGGACTGTGTTGTCGATGACCCCGGCCAGCAAGCTCAAGCAGAGCACCAGCAGTATCTGCTTGCGTCGCGGATGGCCGTCCGGCCACAGCCGGCTCGCCGTGCCACCGGTCAGCTGAGGGTGCGACGGTGGAGCAGAGGTGACCTTGACGCGCATGCCGCTTCTCCTTGCTTCTGAACTAACGTATGTTGACTTACGCCCGTAAGTATAGACAGATGAGCTAACGGTTGTAAAGTAAGTGTCGTGACGAATCTTCGAGGCGACCTGAACCGCCAGGTCAGAAGGGACCGACAGCCACGGGAGGTGCCCCCCAAGCGGAAGCGCAACCCTCGAGGACAAGGGGCGCGCCTGACCGAGGACATCGTTTCCGGGGCCCTGTCGATCATCGAGCGCGAAGGAACCGACGATGCGGTCACGCTTCGCGCCGTTGCCCGCGAGATCGGTATCGCGGCTCCCTCGATCTACGCGCACTTCTCGGATCGCGAGGCGATCATGCTCGCGGTCGTCGCTCGGGTGTTCGACGAGCTGACCGAGGCCATCTCCGAGGCGCATCTTTCCGTACGCGACGATCCCGTAGAGCGCCTGGTCGCCGGCTGTGAGGCATACGTGGCCTTCGGCCTGCGACGTCCGGCGCGCTATCGGGTGCTTTTCTCCGAGCGGCGGCCGGATGGCGACGGATCTTGGAGGGAGTATTGCAAACCGGTCGTGCTCGGCCCGAGCGGTGCACCGGTGCTCGAGTTCGGCGCCGAGAGCTTTGCGCTCCTCGTGGACACACTCGCGGAGTGCATCGCGGCCGGCCGTTCGGCGAGTACCGACGCGATGGCCGACAGCACCGCGATCTGGGTTGCCCTACACGGAACCGTCAGCCTCAAGTCCTCGGCACCGGGCTTCCCGTGGCCGGAGCCCGAGGGCTTCGTCCGGCAGTTCGTGCTGCGCCTCGCTCGCATCAATCCGGAGGCGCCGGCTTAGAGCTGCGCTTGTCGCACGCCGGGGCTGCTGGTCGGATGTTGCCCGCCTGATCCTTGCTTCGCGTACCGTTACGAGCCATGAGGACGTTGGAGGAAGGATGAGCCTGGGCATCCCCGGCGACCGCAACCGGTTCGCACAACGCCTTTTCGCGGACCTGCCGGCCCGCTATGACCGTCTTGCCGAGTGGCTCTCGTTCGGACAGAACTCCAGGTGGCGAAAGGCGATGGTCGACCACATGTTGCCTGGCTCGCCTCGGCGGGTACTCGACGTTGCCTCCGGGACCGCGGGTGTCGCGCTCCAGCTGGCGAACCGGACGGGCGCGCATGTCGTAGGCGTCGATCTCACACTGCCCATGCTGAAGATCGGGCAGCGCAACGTTGCGCAGGCTCACCAGGTGAGGCGTGTCCAACTCGTCAACGGCCGAGCCGAGGCGCTCCCGTTTCCCGAAGCGCTGTTCGATGGGCTCACCTTCACGTACCTGTTCCGGTACGTGGACGATCCACAGGCGACGCTGAACGAGTTCGCACGCGTCGTGCGCCCGGGCGGCCTCATGGCGAGCCTCGAGTTCATGGTGCCTCCTAGCCGTTTCTGGCGCGCGTGGTGGTGGGCCTACACGCGTTTCTTGCTACCGATCGGAGGGCTCGTGAGCGGCGGCATGGAGTGGTACCGGGTGGGACGTTTCCTCGGTCCGAGCATCTCGAGGCTCTACAAGCAGTATCCCGTCGCCTGGACCGTCGGGGCGTGGAACAAGGCAGGATTCGAGGATGTCGGTACGAGAGTCATGAGCCTCGGCGGAGGGCTCGTCATGTGGGGCCGGCGGTCAAGTGGCTGACGAGCGTGCGAGCGTCCCGCGGGCTGATGAGGACGCCCCGCCTGCTCGTGACGCGGAATCGCCGGCTCCTGAGTCGGTCGCGCCCGCGTTCTACGGCGTGGGGACCGGTGGCTGGCGGGACTGGTGGATAGTTCTGCACCCGCCGTACACGGCATGGCACCTGTCGTACGTGGTGGTCGGCGCCTGTCTGGCCCCGTTCGTGAACACGACCCGCTTGGTCGCCACGATCCTTGCCTTCTTCTTTGCTGTCGGGATCGCTGCTCACGCCCTCGACGAGTTGAACGGCCGGCCGTTGAGGACCCGGCTGCGCTCCGAATACCTCGTGGTCGCGACCCTCATCGGGCTTGCGGCGGCTATCGCTCTCGGCGCCGTCGGCGTGACGAGGACTGGTTGGGTGCTCGTGCCGTTCATAGTGGCCGGGCCGTTGATCGTGATCGTCTACAACGCCGAGCTTCTCGGGGGCGTCTTCCACAACGACGTCGGCTTTGGTGTGGGCTGGGGAGCGTTCCCCGTGCTCACCGCGTACGTGGCCCAGACGAAGACCTTGGCCTTGGCGCCGGTGCTGGCTGCTCTCGGGGCATTCGCTCTGTCGGTGGCCCAGCGCCGCCTGAGCGCGCCCGCCCGGGCCTTGCGCCGCCGGACCGACCGCGTCGAGGGAGCCGTCACGACCTCCAGCGGCGAGGTCCGCGCGATCGACCGGCAGTACCTTCTCGCCCCCCTCGAGGGTGCACTACGGGCTTTGGTATGGGCGACGGTCCTGTTTGCAACGGCGCTTGCGGTGGCGCGGCTGACCTGAGCGCGGCGCCAGCGCGTTCTCCTAGCTGTCGCGGCGCGCGGCCACGGCCCTTCTGGTTTCCGTGACCTGGTCAGTCAGGAGTCAAGAAAGGTCATGGGCGCGAACGGAGCGTCGAGGAAGCTCTTCGGGTCGACGCCCATGATGTCGGCCAGCAACGTCGCGTAGACACGCCGGAAGTCGGTCGTGTGCCTGAAGTTGTCCGTGTCGTCCAGCTTCGTCAAGCTCGGCAGTTCTCCGTAGAATCCCCCCTTCACCGACGGCCCCACGACGATGACGTTGCTCGCCGAGCCGTGATCCGTGCCTCCGCTCGCGTTCGACTGGGGACGGCGGCCGAACTCGCTGTAGATCACGATGACGGGGCTGAGCCCACCCGAGCCGGACGGGAAGTCGCCCATGAAGTTCTGGATGCCGGCGTCGAGCTGGGAGAGCAGGTTCGACTGCGTGTCGAGCTGATCGGTATGGGTGTCGAAGCTGCTTGACATGACCCCGTAAGCCTTGGTGGGCAGCCCTGCCTTGATGAGCTCGGCGACGACGTCGAGCTGGTTGCCGACATCCCCGGGATCGTTCTCGCTGACCGGGGTGGGGGGCTTCTGGGAGGTGAGCGCTGAAGCGGCCTTGGCGCCGACGGTGAGCAGGTTGCAGCCGGCCTGGGCAATATCGGCTTCTAGCGCGGGCTCGTGAGGGTAGGTGTGCTCGAGCTCGGAATAAGCAGCGAGGAAGTTCGGGTCTCCGCCGGGCGTCTGGTCGCTCGGAGTCGTGGAGTCCGCCAGCGTCGACGCCTTCTGGCGCGTCCCACTGAACACGATCGGGACGCTCGCGCCGACCGAGAGGGCGCGGGTCGGATCCGACCCGGTCGCGTCCAGCCAACGCCCGATCCAACCGCTGGAGCTGTCGCCAGTTGGGTCTGCGGACTGCATGATTTCCATCGACTCGAAGTGACTGAAGCTCGGGTTGGGATAGCCGACGCCGAGAACTATGGCGACTTGCCCGGCGTCCCACAGGCTCTTGAAGCCTGTCATCGCAGGGTGGAGCCCGAGCGCGACATCGCCGGCCTTGCCGAGCGGCTGTGCCTGGTCATGCGGGATGGCGATCTCGCGCCGTAGTGCCTGGTAAGCCGAGCTCTCGTAGGGGATCACGGTGTTGAGGC
>Ga0326727_10012138_pt1 | contig 19724 bp, 17 predicted proteins | sample MB2enrmetagenome_FD_207643 | JGI IMG/M metagenome (GOLD analysis project Ga0326727, IMG submission 207643) | Lab enriched peat soil microbial communities from McLean, Ithaca, NY, United States - MB29MY | ecosystem: Environmental > Terrestrial > Soil > Wetlands > Peat | place: USA: New York...
GCGCAAACTATGATGATCGTGACTGCCTCGGGAAACAAAACCCAACTCATCAATCAGTCCTATTTGTTCAGTCAGGGGCAGATTCGTACACTCGTGCTGGTTAACGTTTCCCCTGGAGGCGGCGCGCTTTCATTTTTTCCGCTGGAATTGAATGATCTCAACTGAGTGTCCCCCGTCCGAGGTCTCGACTGCAAGATTTCGGAATCGCCCGAAGCAGCGTGGCTACGTGCTGATCACGCTGATGCTTGCTCTCGCGCTCGTCATGATTGCGCTGCTCGCAGCACTGCCCGATCTCAAGCAGCAGATCCGGCGCGACCGCGAAGAGGAATTGAGACACCGCGGTACAGCTTACATGCGCGCGATCCAACACTTCTACAGAAAGTTTGGCCGGTATCCTTCGCGCGTCGAAGAACTGGAAAATACCAACAACATACGCTTCCTCCGCAAGCACTATACGGATCCAATGAGCAGGGATTCGGGCACAGGCAAGGAGAAGGACTTCAAACTGCTCCATCAGGCGGACGTCGCCTTGAATAATGGGCCGGTATTGCCCGGGCAGAATGGGGTCGGGGGGCAAGGTGGGCTCACAGCGCAACGCGGAGTGGGAGCACAAACGGGCGACGCGAGTGGCCAGACTTCCGAGAATGGCGATCCGGGTGACGCTTCTTCTTCCGGCAACCCGAATGCATCGGGAAATTCGAACTCGCCCGGATCGTCGTCTTCGAATTCTGATGCAGGCTCTAATTCCGGCCTGGGCTTCAACGGGCCGACGTTCGGCGGAGGGCCCATTCTGGGTGTTGCCAGCACAAGCAAGGCGAAGACGATTCGCGTCTTTTTCAGCAAGGACCATTACAACGACTGGCTCTTTATTTACGTCCAGGGGATGGATCGCGGCGGCCAGTTGATGGGGCCGGTAAATCCAAGTCTCCCCACGGCAAACCTGGAAAGCCTGCCGAACACTGGCCAAACCCAAGTCGTCCCTCAGCCTCAGCAAAACCCAGGGCCGACGCCCCCCCAACAGTAGATTTCAGAATCGCGACATTCTCAAAGGCCATCGAGCGCTGGAACCCGGAGCAACTGCCGGCCGAAAGCGGATACAATTTTCGGTAGATCGTCCGATTCCAGCTGCCGCAAGAATCTCCGCCTATCTGTGCAGCACAGTGCTGCGCTTGTCACTTTGTTGAGCTGTCGGACAGGTAGGCTGACCCGTAACCGAGTCCCGACAGGCGTAGTATCCGAAGGAAACCTGCGGCGTCTGTTGCGTCAGCAAGTCCGTTTCAACGAAGAAGCCGTGATCCGCGTCAATTACGAAAAAATCTGCCGTGAACGCGTAAGTGTCACCAGAGGGCGGGACTCCAACGAATGCGTTGTTGTTGACATTCGAGAAAGTGCCCGCGAAACAACCGCTGGAGGAAGGGCTCACGGAACAACCTGGTGGAAGTGTGAAAGTGCCGGTAAACGATTGGCCCACACCAATATTGTTATCAACGGTACCAGACAAAGATGGTGGGGTGGCAGTCGGGTTTGCGGTCATCAGGGCGGTGCCATCGTATTCTGACCCATTTTGCTGGGTGAAGCTAAACCCGTACATGTTGTTGGGGGTGGGGTCGGGGAATGTAGGAGAAGTCGATTGCAGGTAGGCTATTCCGGTTCCGAGAAATGGATAGTTAGCACTACCGACTTCAAGAACCAGCGCCGCGGTATCATTGCCGGTGAGATAGAAAAGGAAATGAGAGGCATAACCTTTGCACACCGGCTGGGGGGAAAAGCTCTCTAAAGATACGGCGAAGCGACCGAGTCCCGCGTTGTCGACCGAATATGTCGCACCATCGAACGTCGTGCTGATCTGAGCACCATTCGGCGCGGCGCCATTCACAGTGCAATTGCCGTTCACGCCCGCGAAAGTGTTTGACTGGAGAAGCGTGTCGGTGAATCCATTCAGATCTCCGGCGCCATCTACGCTGAACACACCGGCCGAAGCTAAGGTGGTCGCGGCCGGCGGGCTATTGACGTTGTCGAGGTCTGCCCCGGTGACACCGAACGCGTACGTTCCGGAGAACGACGCGTCGCTAAAAGTGCCGGCGTCAGAACCTTGGGCGATGGCAAGTCCGACGGTGCTGGAGGCCCCATCGTTCTCGATCAGTTTTATGTGGTTGTCGTCGACAATATAGCCGGTAAACGTTGGGGTCGGGTTGCTATTGCTGAAGGCGGGAACGTTCAGAGCCAACGTGATGACCCCACCGAATGTGGAAGTGTTGGACACCGACCCGGTAGGTCTCGCGTTGTTCCAGACCGGCGCCGACCCCATTCCGTTTATCGCAACATATTGATCCATCACACTGTCGCTTTCTACCACGTTATTAGACGAATCAATGTCAAGAATTCCGCCGAAAGCTTGAGGCACCCCACCAGTAGTACCGTTCGTCATGAAGGCATAGCCGCCCGGGGGCGGCGTCGGGTGGGGTGTGGCCTGGTACTTAGGGTCCTGCAAATCCATGGTGCCTGTGCCCGAGATAGCGAGGCTGGATGTGGGCAGTGCCGCAATCAGCGCTTGCGAACTAGAAAGGAACACGAAACTAAAACTCTCCGGACCAATGTCTGAGTTTGTCGTGTTGATAGTAATTGTTCCTCGTCCGTCGGGGCCAAGGAAATAGCTGCCTCCGGTGATGGTGTTTGTGTCTGACACCTGGGCGCCAACTGTTGGAGTGTTGTCGAAGAAGTTGACCGTCTGCTGGCCGGCCGTAATATTCCCGTTTCCGTCGAGAAAGATCAGGCCCGCAAACTGGTACGGGTAGAAACTGGAATCAGCTCCCTGGGCCTCGAGAACATAGGTGCCGCTGAGGTTGGAACCAAAGGCGGTGACGTCGACCTGGGCGAGAGCGTTATGGGTTTGATCCGCTTTCGCATAGGCCGCAACGATCACGTTCAGGTTGTTTCCGGAAATGCTGGACGGCGGGGTATAGGTTACAGATGTCCCGCTAGGCGTGTACTGGGCACTGAGCGTGCCGCACGGGGCCGCGTTCGTCTGGCAGGTTGTTGGTAACAGAGCCCATTCCACTCCCTCATTGCTTGGGTCATTGGTAACCGTCGCCGTGAAATTCGCTGTGCTGTTGATTGGAACCTGCACCACTCCAGTGGACGCGGGGGTAAACTCGATGCTGAGCGTCTGCGCCGGCGGGGGAGGAGGATTCTGCACATTGAAGGTGCTGTTGCTGCCGCATCCGGCGAGTACTGCAATCGTCGCCGCCGGCAGAAGATAGAGAATCCATCGTCTAGTTGCCACTGCCAACCTCCTTGAGCTGCTTGATGAAGACTTGCTTCATGAATTGGAGTTCGATCCCAACTTGATTACCGGGCTCCACATAGATAACTCCTGCATATTAAAGAGCGACCCGGAGAGCTGAAATCATTGCCCCGAGCCACGCAAAGACACAGGTTGAGTTTGAAGACCTGTGTTCGAACTTGTCGTGTAATTAATGGCGATAGTCCCGGAATTGTGTCCCGCATTTTTGGGCTTGAAAGTCACGTTCAGAGCGCAACTGCCGCCCGGGGTCAGACTGACAGGACAATCGTCAGTTTCCGTGAAGCTGCCGCTCACCACAAACTTGCCCACAAAGTTCACGGTTGGTCCGTTCGCCATGGGGTCGTTGAGGAGCGTGATCGTCTGCGCAACACTGGACTTGCCCACCGTCACATTCCCAAAATCCAGACCCGCGCCCGGGGACATTCGCAGCGGGCTTCCTAGATTCGCCTTTAATTCCACTGGGAAACGTCCGCCATCGAGCTCGCAAGGGTTGGACTGAGAGGGAGGGTCATTCACCGGGTCAGAGCACTGCACAGTGTTCAGTTCCAGGAAGTAATCCAAGCCGCCCGAGGCGGTGGGCGCTGACTGTGGTACATACCCAATCTCCAAGCTGCATGCGGCCTGCGGCTGGAGCAACGTTCCGCTGCAGGTGTCCGACGATATCTGAAAGTTAGGCAGCTTAGTGATGGGATCGGAGTCGCAACCATATTGGATTGTAGAAGAGTTAGTGTCTGGGAGTACATTGCTCACCACCTGCAGGCCTGCAACCGGGCTGCTCCCCGTCAGAGGGTGCGGGAGCGTTAACCTTTGGCCGAAGAATGTGTTTACGCAGGTTCCTCTCGGCAGTATCTGCACCGGCGTTGTGCCGTAGTTGGTGAGGTTCAGCAACTGTGGAAGGCTCACTTCGCCGAATGCCTCCGCACCGTAATCAAGTTCGGGAACCGAGGCCTGGACAAAGCTTAGCCCGGTGCCGGTGATGGGCACGAGAAACTTCCCATCGTTATCGACACTGGGAACGTTGCTAACGGTGAGCGATGCGCTCAAACCAAGCGGACACTGCGCGGGCGCGGTTCCGGGTTGGTTCGGCAGCCATGGGCAACTTTCCTGAGGGGCAAAGGAGACCGTGACAGTGCAGGATTGCCCTGGAAGCAGACTGAAAGGGGACCCAGCCGGAACGGCACAAGTGTCCTGCTCGGTAAAATTCGGCAGCCCAGTGAAATCGGTAGGGCCAACATCCGAATCGGAGCCAGACGCCGTAACCCACGTCAACGTCAGACCGACCAGCGGAGCGCTGCCCGAAGGTTGCGTGTCTGTGAGTGTGATCGTCTCCGCCGAAGGATTCGTCGAACCCAGCATTTGAGGCGGGAAGGCCAGGACGGCCGGAGAGAGCGTAATCGGCTGCTGGCAAGCGGTTGTACTGTTCACGGCGAAACAGATGTATCCACCGTCATCGCTGGTCGGAGCGGGACAGGCCTTCGTGTTTACTTCATATCCGATTCCATCGGAGTGGAGAACGTATCCGTTCGTCGTGGAGTCGAAGGTGACCGGTTGCGGTTCACTGTTGGCTGGGCTGGGAGGTACTTGGCTGGGCGGAATCCCAATCTGCCCTGCATTCGATCCGTCCGTCCCGACGAGCTGCAAAACGACGGTGTTGCCGCTGATTTGCCCATTGACGGAGACAGTGCCCGACGAGATACAAGGGTAATCGCTTAGAAGCGTTGTCGGGTCGATAAAGCTCAAAGTGCCCGTGACGGTCGCGTTGCTCGCTCCGATATTTTCCCCCTGCGTAAGCGTGCCGTTCAGTGGGAAATCCTGATTGACCAAGCCCGAGTTGTAACTGCTTGCGCTGTGGAGGCTCCCTGTAATCGATCCCGTAAGCGGTGGCACGGGCTTTGCTGTCCACGGCAACGGCCCTCCCGATGCAGTCGTGCCTTCGCCGCAAGCGGTCGGCACTCCGTTAAAGGAGACTGTCGGCCCAGGAGTAGCCGTATAAGTGCCGGACATCGAGCCATCGGAATTCATCGTTTGCACGGTAAGCGTATAGGTCTGTCCGCCGGCAGCCACCGTGAACGTCACGGGCTGGCTGCTGGTCTGTGTGACCGGAGCCGATCCACTGTTGCACGGTCCTTGCGCACTACCCGCCAGCGTATTCGAGTAAACGAAAGCCCCTGCCGCCGAGCCATTGTTCTGCAGCAAAAACCCGCCCTGCAGGCCGCTGCTGCTCGTGAGATCGGGTGTATTCGTAAAGCCGTCACTGCCATTCACCGTGAACTGCCAGTTGCCGGAGAGGGTTGTGCTCTGCTGTGGGTTGCTGGAAGCGCCGCCTCCACACCCCGAAAACATAATCGTCCCCGCCAACAGTAAAATCCAAAGGCTCTGCGCGTACCCACCACAAGGCCGGGAAGAGAGCGGTTCGCGATTCGTCGGGTATAGCATTGCAGCTCTAGTCATCGGGTCTCAGTAGATTCCTGCATGGTGTTCGACGTCCTGGAAAGGGCGGGTGGCCGAGCTTCGCAGGGCCTGCGCTGGATTCCCGCCTTGGCCAGTCGACTTCAGCTCTGCGGGGAAATCCAGCGCAGAAGTCGAGGCTGCGTTGACCATCACCCCGCCCGTAATGGGCAGCGTAAAAATCGCGTTGTTGCTCGGGCTCGTAACCGCTAGCGTCGCTATCAGGCACTGGTTTGCGACGGTTCCGGGCGCGCAGTCTTGCAGCGGAGTAAATGCAATCGTAACGACACAAGACTGCTGCGCTTTGAGAGTGAAAGGCGCTCCCTGCGACGGCACACCTTCGAGGCAAGTGTCCGTCTCCGCGAAATTGGCCGCGCCACTATTGGTTAGCGTCAATGTAAGTCCGCCAAGGGTGGTGCCCGAAGTGTTTGTCAATGTGACTGTCTGCGTCGTCGGAGGCGACCCCACGGTCTGAGACGAGAAGATTAGCGCGGAGGGAGCCAGCGTGATCGGCTGCTGGCAAGCCGTTGTACTGTTCACTCCCAGACAGATGATCCCATAGTCTGCCGGGTTTGCGAGGCTTCCGCCACCGCAGGCCGCCGCATAGACTGCGTATCCTGTTCCAGCCACTGCATGCAGTATGTATCCGCCTTGCGTGGCGTCGAACGTGACGGGTTGAAGACCTGATCCCGCCGATGCACCAATCTGACCAATATTTGGGCCGTTGGTCCCCGCCCCGATTATCTGCAGAACTACGACATTCCCGCTGATGTAGCCGTCGACCGATGCTTCAGCGATGCACAGGTAGTCGCTCAGATCGGTGGTCGAGTTCACAAAGTTCAAAGTGCCGGTGACCGTCGCGCTACTGGCTCCGGTATTCGCTGCTTGAGTGAGTGCCCCCGACACCAGAAAATCTTGCTCGTTCAGGCCAGCAGTGCCGCCCGCGCTGTGAAAGCTCCCTTGCGTCGGTCCCGTGAGCGGTGGTACGAGGAAAGCGCTCCATTCCTGGGTCGATACGATCCCGCAACCTGCGCCGTTGGTCGAAGTATATAAACCTGTCATCGCAGAGCCATCGAGGCTCAGCGTTCCGGTAAGCGTAAGGAGAGTCTGATTATTGGCTACCGCCGTGAGGCTGACGGCCTGGCCGTTGATGCTACCGGTGATCGCAGCCGATCCGCTGTTGCATACTGTCGGGTTCGGGTCGAGTGCCGACGGCGCAGGCGAGAAGGAGAAGGTCGCCGTTCCCGCCACCATGCCATTGTTCTGGAGCAAAAACCCTCCCTGCAGGCCGCCCGTGAACGAAAGTCCGTTGGGATCCGGGTTAAGCTGCTCCGCCATGCTGAACTGCCAGTTGCCAGAAAGTGTTGGGAGGATCTGCGAGCCACCACCGGACGAAGTACCACCCCCGCACGCCGAAAGCATCGTCAAGGCGACCAGAAGGAAAGCCCAGAGACCCTTCCCGTGCTTTCCGTCATACCGGGGCGAGAGAGGCCGGCGATTCGTTCGGCATCGCGTCGGATCATTAGTCAGTCTCGGCATGATGTTGCTTGTCCTAGAAACCTAGCTTCAGACCAAACTGAATAGTCCGTGGTCGATGTGCATTGAGCGGGTGCAAAAAAGAAGCGCCGGTGACGCAATTGGCTCCGCTACCGTTAAACCCGGCGGAATACACGGGGCCGGCATAGCAGCTGATGATGTTGTTTCCGCTGCTGCCCGGGTTATCAGGATCGTAGATCCGGAACTCGGTGTGATTAAGTACATTAAAAGCCTCAGCACGGAACTCAAGTTCGCCGCTCTCCCGGATCTTGAAATGTTTCAGCAGCGACATGTCGAAATTCGTGCGACTCGGATTATTCAGGAAATTCCGGCCAGCATCCCCAAAGGTGAGCCCCCGCGGAGCCACGAACTGCGCAGGATTGCCGATAAGCGGGCCAAAGCTTTGAGAATTACTGCCTGGCGCCTGCTGTCCCTTCAGTATGTCGGGGTATGAGGCCGCGATGCCAAGGCCACTGGACACGCCGGCATTATCGGTAACGGAAATGCCAGTGTTGCCGGCGCTGTTGATCACCGTAAACGGCGTGCCCGACGAAATCAGCGTTACTCCCGATAGCTCCCAGCCGTCGAGAAGCAGATTCGACATCCTCGAACAACAGTTTGCTTTGGGGGCAGTACTATCCGTCGGTCGTTCGTTGGCCCAGTCACTGAAGCGACGGGGTAACTCCTTGAGAGGCAACCGATACACGTAGCTGATATTCAGCAGATGACGTTCGTCAAAACTCGAGCTGGCCCGATTCTCACGCAAGTCATAAGAGTTGACCAGGATCGGGTCGCTTCGGTCCGACGAATCGTCCAGCGAGTGGCTGTAAGAATACGAGATTCCCACCGTGAGCCGGCCGCTGGTGTGTCGCAGAGTGCCTTGAAGTGCGTGATAGCTCGAAGTGGCCACATTCTGCAACGAGAGAATTCTTCCCAACCCTGGGTAAGGTCGGCCTGGGAGGGAATTGACGTTCGGGATGTTTGGATTTGTGCACGCTGCCTGCAAATATGTGTAGGCGGGATTTTGCGGCGTCACCAGAGTTCCGTTCTGGAGTAAAAACGGGGTGAAGCCATCTCCCGGGGCAACATTTGCCGTTATTCCCGGCGGCGTAACCGTGCATTCTGTAATGGTCAACGGTTCGTTTGGGCCGAAGGGATTCTCATTTGCCGGCAGCGGCTTTAGCTGGTTGAGCTGACGTTCGACCGTCAAGTGCGTTCCCCTGCTCCCCACATACGCAAGGTTGACTACAACCGCGCGGGACAGCTCTCGCTGAATCCCGAAACTCCACTGCTGAGCGTAGGGCCAAACTACACGGGCCGGAATTGAGGTGACATCGAGAGGGAATACGGAACCCGCCGGGGGAGGAGAAACGCCGAGGTAAGCGCCCAAGGGGCTTGCGCATTCTGGGTTGGTCGTATCCCCATAACCGACATTGCCGATGCATTGGTAGTTAGCAGGGAGCGGCTGCGTCATGCTGAGCACCAGAGGCGCGCTAGCCTCAAGGGAACCGGTATTGGCCTCGTTGCCGGTGCCGTGCTCAAAGAAGATGCCGTAGCCACCACGGATTGAAGTCTTACCGTCGCCCCACGGGTCCCAGGCAAAACCGACCCGGGGCGCCGGATTGAACAGATGCCCTGTCATACAGCCCGCCGGCGTACCGCTAAAACCACACCGAACCAAGCCCAGGCTGCTTACAACGCTCGGATCCAACTGAAAGGTGGTGGGGTCGAATGACACCGGAGTTGATCCTGCGCTCTTATCCAAAAGCTCGCCATACACTGGGTCAACTGCGAATTGCGGATTTCCTGGTGGATTGAATCTCAAGAACTGTGAAGCCTCCCAGTTCCACGCGTTGCGGTTCTTCTCGTGGTAGGTGCCAAATAGACTGATTCGCAAGCCGAGGTTCACGGTAAGCGTCTTCGTTACCTTCCAATCGTCCTGGAAATAGGGTTCAGCAATCTGGTAGCGCTGGTAGTAGCGGCCCTGCGTCGAATCCTGGGTGAAACTCTGAATGAATCCCGAAATAAGGCCGTTCCCATTCGGACTTGGATTTTGAACCAGAAAATCAGCGAAGGCATTTCCCGTACTATGCGCGAGATTGCTGAAGGTCAACAGCCCTTGTAAGTCGCCAGACGCGGCGCCAATGGCATTGTTGGTTTGATTGCGCTGGGAGTAAACGTATTGCGTTCCGAATTGCAGCGTGTGTTTGCCGAACGCCTTACCAACGTCGTCGCGCGCAGAATAAGTCGGATTAGTGTGGCCCCACGGCATGTAGGAGGGATCGGCCACAAAGCCTTGACCGCCGTAGGCGGCGTTGGTACCCAGAAACGCGACTCCCGGCATCTTGCCGCCAAAGCCGTTATTGAAAATATGGCCGATGGCGCATTCCGGGATAAGAGTTGCCGGGTCAACGCTGAGTGTCGGATTGCAAATACCTGGTGCCGATGGGTCGGTAAGCAGCGGCTCATCCAGCGTGGGGTCGCGCTGGAACCGGGCACCACCCGGCCCATTCTGATCGGTCAGGGTGATGCTCGAATTGACGTAGCTGACTACCAGATCGTTCACCAGCGTCGATGATATCGTGTCCGTCACTCGCGCCACCAAGCTCGTACCCGGCCCAAAGAAACGGTTCTGCACGGTGGGAAAGGTGCTACGGACTATGCCCCATTGCGGCGCCAGCACCGTCGTGTCCCAGGAATCGTGGGCGTATCGAAACGACGCCTTGATCTTGTTGGTCAACGTCTGATCAATGTGAAACAACTCCTCGCGCCAGTAAGTGGAAGGAGAGACCGATGCGTTATAACAATGGTTGGGATCGGTGGGATCGAGATTGGTACGGCTGGCATTAAGACTCGGCAAGCTGAAGCTGCAGCCATACGGGGCGTTGGGCAGCGGTATCAGGTTCGAGTTCAGGATCGCCAGTGCGTTCTTATCAACACCGCGGACGGCGATGCCCTGAGTCGCTGGCACCTCCAAGTGCGCCGCGGAAGCCAGAAGTCCGCCCGGAGACGGTCCCAGAGACGGGCAGTCGGGGTATTGCGCTCGCGCAAAGGGTGCGTCACCCGGCGCGCACACGTCACTAAAATCAAAATCCTGGTAAACCGCTCCAGTGTTAGGACTGACTTGCAGATTTTGCTGGATCCCATTCGGCGTCAGGATCAGTCCGCGCTCTTTAAGCCCCGGCACAGCCTGGTTATACTCGGTGGGCGTTTTTTCCAGGCGGAATTCCTCGGAGAAGAAGAAAAAGGTCTTGTCTTTCTTGGTATTGAAAACCCCAGGAATGTACAGCGGACCGCTAATCGTACCTCCGAAATCTTGCCGCCGATAGAGCGGAGCCTTGTTACCAAATGTCTGCCCGCCGGTAGTTTGCCCAAGCGGAGGCGGAGTCGTATATTCGATGTCGAAGAAGTTGCGCGAGTTGAACGCTTCGTTGCGGATGAACTCGTACAGGTTTCCATGCCACTTCGGGGTCCCTGACTTGGTGGTGACCTGCACGGTCCCCGACGCCGTTCGCCCATACTGAGCGCCGTAGTTGGAGGTAAGTACCTTCACTTCCTGAATGGCATCCAGGCTGGGGTAAACTATAAGCGTGCTCGAGGCGCCGTTCAATCCGGTGTTAAGCACGTCGCTGCCATCCACCTCGTAGGTGTTGTACTCGACCCGGCCTCCGTTCACGCTGTACTTTACGCTCCCCACCACTCCCACCTTGGCTTCGTCCTGGCCAGTCTGATTACTGACGCCGGGCGCGAGCGCGATGAGCTGAGTAAAGTTACGCCCGTTGAGTCCGATCGACGTTACTTCCTTTTCTGAAATCGTGCCGGAAACGGTGGCGCTCTCGGTCTCCACTTGTCCTACTCCGCTGGATTCCACGTTTACTTCGGTCTTCGCCGCAGCTGGTTCCAAGGAAGCGTCCAGTGTCAGTTCGAGGCCCGCTGTTACATTGACGTGTTCAAAAACCGATGGAGCAAAATTAGGAGCCGTTAGGGTTAACGTATAAGTCCCCGGCGTAAGGCCGGTGAAAGAGTATGCCCCCTTTTCATTGGCTTGAGCTTCAAATCTCTCACCCACCTCATTCGTCAGTACTGCTTTTGCCCCGGGTACGACGGCTAGGGTTTGATCGGTCGCCGTGCCATTAACAGCGCCCTTACCCTCCGCAAGTTTCTCCGCCCGAGGAGCGGCACCTTGTCCCACCTGCTCCTCGCCACCCGCCTCGACTGCCCGCTTGGCGCTCGCCGGCTCCAGGGTGGCGTCCAGCGTCAAACTTTTGCCCGGCGTCAGATTGAAGTTGGCAAAGATCCTATCCGCGAAGCCAGCCGCCGATATGGTTAACGTATAAGTCCCCGGATAAAGTCCCGTGACGGAATATGTGCCCTTGTCACTAACCGGAATTGCAAGTCTCGCGCCCCTGGCGCCCGTGAGCACCGCTTTCGCATCGTGCACAACGGCGCCGGTCCGACCGGTCACCTTCCCGTTAATCGTCGCCTTCTCCGTCACTGTCGGCGCTTGCGCGGCGCAAAACGACAACCAAATCAGCAATAGCGTGAGCACACCAAGAGCGCGGAAAAGACCGCAGGGTAGAAAGAATCTCACACGCATTGCTCCGTAACATGTTCTTGGGTCAATTGAAAGCAAGCGCGGATTGTAAACGACGGGTCAGGGCATCAAAGATTAAAATCGTGTGAAATCGAGGCTCTGAGGAGTCTGTTTCTGTTCTGGGATCCAAACTTTGTAACAATTCCTTCACAATCATTTGTAACATTTCCTTAACAATTCAGCCTCTTAAATCTCTCTTTGGCCTCTCTTCTTAGCGCAAGTGTGACTCGCACCGCGCGGAGTGATCGCTCGTGTCTTCCACGGATCGAAATCCGTCGCGGAGAACTGTGTTAGAAAGCGGCAAAGCTTTTCTTATTGATTGCATAGCATTGCAACAAATGGGAGTAGCACGACTTACGACAATTGTCGTCGCGCGATATTTATCCAATTTTCACCAAACGTTAACAACAGCACAGCAAGCGATCAGCTATTGTGTTGCGGGCTGGAATCCAAATTGTTGTGCGCTGAGTTGGAAATTACTTACGCGGGTCAACGGATGACCAATCGCTTGCGAATGAATCTTAGCGAGGCAGGCAAGATTTCTCAGGATTACCTGTGCGTGCGGCGATGCGGCCCACGTCAACCCAACCATGCTCGGAAACACGATTCGAAACCACGAAAGGAATAAACATATGTCACGTATCAAGACAATCCTCGCGGTGCTGCTTGTGACCGCGATTGTGGGCATCGTGCCGCAGGCACAGGCTCAAACTGTTAAGTTGGTTATTGCTGGTTCGTCGGCGCTGTGGCAAACGGCGGCCTTGGGCACTTTCGGCGTTCCCAGTTCCACGGTCTCAGGAACGGGAACCTGTAGCCCTTTGCTCACCGGCTGCACAAGTCCCACGTACCACTGGACCAGCGCCAAGAGCGGCGCTAACGAACCTTACCTGAACGATACTCGACCGTCACCCGCCAACCAGGACGTTGCTCCCACCTGGGTGGTCTGGGATAGCTCGTCCCCTGTCAATGTGTGGATCTTTGCCAAGGTCGACACCATCGTTGGTGACCGCTGCTACTTTGCCCGACCAGCATGCGACGTGATTCTTCCTTCTGGCGCTCCTGTTACCGGTGCGAACCTGATCAGCGTATGGAACAATTCGCTGTGCAGTTCAAGCTGCGATACCAGTCTGCCGGCGAGCATCCAGGCCCTTCTTGTGAACGGACTCGCTGTTAACGCTGCAGCGTCCGACATCCGTCCCGAAGATGCTGCGTTTGCCATTGCGCGTGCCAACTCGGCGCTCGGCGCCAGCACGTACTCCAATGGCGGCAGCGACGGTCTTGACGGCCTTGGATACAATGTGAACAACCCCGCAGGCGTTGCCGCGCCGTACCACTCCGGGACTTCCATTTATGGTCTGGGAAACCCGGTCAAGAGCGGCATCCCGGGCAGTACGCAAACCGCCAATGTTCTGGCGTTCAACATCACCGGTAAGGATCCCTTCACCGGCACGACGGTTCCGGCGTACACGGTGACAGTCGTCGGCGGAGAGCCGGTCGTATTCGTCGCCTCGCGCTCGAACTCGCTCGCTGGCCTTACCAACGCTACCGAGCTCCAACTGCAACAGGCCTTTTCGGGCAACATCTGCGATGCCAGCGCCTTCGGTCTGGCTCAGGGCGGAATCAACATCTTCCTGCGTGAGCCTCTTTCGGGCACGTACAACACTGTGGAAGCCACTGTATTCCGGCGTCCCACCGTTTACACCGGTTCACCGATGGCTGCAGGCACGGGTGTTCTTGGCATCAGCCAGGAAACGAATGTCGGTTCGGGTTCTAACGTAGCCAGTAACCCACTCACCTCTGCGACTCCGGGTGCCTGCGTTGCTGCCGGCAATCCAAGCGGTAACGGCGCACGTTATCGCGGAATTGGCACCGGCGAAGTGGTGCTGGGTGTCCAATACTCCAACAACACCGCGACCTGCACGTACGCTGCCCCGTGCTTCACCACGGCGCAGGACGGCATCGCCTACTCGTTCTTCAGCTACGGGAACATTAAATCGTTAGCCGGTTCATCCTCCTACGGTTACATCACCCTCAACGGTGTCGACCCAATCTTCCAGTCGTACAACGTTGCCTTGGACCCCGGCCAGCTCGGCGTTACCGGCGGTCAACTGCCGCTCCACACGCCTTGCGGAGCGACGGGGCCTGATTTCCCTTGCCAGGAAAGCGCGATTTGGTCGAACGGGTTCTCTTTCCCGAACGTTCGCAACGGCACCTATCGCTCGTGGAGCCTGTTACGTACGCTCGCCACTGGGGCCGCAAGCACCAACTTGGCGGCCTTGGTCAAGGCTTCGAACGCGTATGTCGTGAGTTCCGTTCCCGACTACATACCGGTCAAAGCGGTAACCTGTAACTCAACGAGCGTTCCGGCTTGCAGCCCCGCGATTGCTGATCTCGGGCTGAAGCTGCTGCGTTCACACTACGAACAGAGGGACGGAAACGGCCTCGAGCTGGGAAAAACTACCGCCATCGTAAATGAACCCACGGAAAACGGCGGTGACATGGGCGGCATGATCATCCCGGACGCGATCGGCGTTACCACTGAACAACAGACCCAGTTGGTCCAGAATCAAACCTCGACCAGTCTGGGTCCGGTTGCAAGACCGAAATAACTCGAGGTAAGCCAAGATAATAAGCACAACTTGGAACAAAGGGCGGGCCGTAAGTCGGTTCGCCCTTCTTTGTTTCTACATCGGGTTACTTGGCGCCCACGGAACTCAAATGGTAAAATTGACAGCAACGTGAACTGAGATGTTCTCGTTCCAGGCGCTGCGCCTTCACGATCTACTTCGCTAAGAAGATTCTAATCTGAGGAAATCATGTCCGACCGGTTGTCATTCATGTTTATAAGAACGTTCGCCCTCGCCGTTGCACTTTTGACTTTGACAGGAACTTTGGTCTCGACAGGGGCTGCCCAGGAGCTGGAGCCGGTATCTCCGCCAATCGCGGATCCCAACGACAAGCGTTTTGTGGGCGTGACCGAGGACTGGACCACGCCCGCATTGAGCGGCAGCCATCTGAGGCCGGTGCGGCCGGTCGGCTTCCTCGACGACACCCATCCTGGTTACACCGTGGAACTGCTCCAGTTACAGTGGCGATGGGGTGATCCACTCGACCTTTATGTGATAAAACCTGCGGGCGTCAAGAATCCACCGGTGATCTTGAATCTTTATGGCTATCCTACCGACACGGACCCTTATAAGAATGAACTCTTCCAGAAAGCCCTGACCAAAGACGGCTTTGCCGCCGTGGGCTTTGTGTCCGCGCTTACTGGACATCGCTATCACGACGTTCCGATGCAGGAGTGGTTTCTCAGCGATCTCCAGGAATGCCTGGGTATAACGGTACACGACGTGCAGATGGTGCTGGATTATCTGACCGCTCGCGGCGATCTCGACATGAACCGGGTGGGCATGTTCGGACAAGGAACCGGCGCCACCATCGCAATCCTCGCTTCGGCCGTTGATCCGCGCATTAAGGTGCTCGATGTGCTGGATCCATGGGGCGATTGGCCAACCTGGATGGCCACTTCTCCATTTGTGCCGGAAGACGCACGGGCGAACTACCTGAAACCTGACTTCTTAAACAAAGCAGCCACCATGGAGACGCTCGACTGGCTCCCGAAGATTCAGGCGAAGAAATTCCGGATGCAGCAGAATATATTCGAGACCGACACGCCCACGGCGGTCAAAGCAAAGTTGCGTGCGGCGGTTCCTCCAGGCACAGCCTTCGCTTTTTATAAGACGATATCCGAGTTCAAGGCAGCTTTCCCATACAGCACGAACTTGGAATGGATGGAGCACGAGCTGCGAATGCTAACGGAGCCGGCGCCTGCCAGCGTGGCCGCCGTTCAGAAGCCCTAGCTGAAAGTAATCGGCGGAGATATTCATGGCATTTGTAGTGAGGGCCAACGTCAGTCATGCCGCGAGCAAGAAAATGGCAACCCTTGGCGCGCACCAATTCCTGAACCCCGTGACCGAACACGACGCTCGCAATGGAGTTGGTGGTTGTACTGCAAGCGTCTGACCAACCATGAGATTCGATTTCAGTTCCTCTCTGAGGCCATCCTCATCTCCTTTCGGCGGCGTCCTCGGCATTGTGATAGGACTCGCCATTCCGTTCTCCGTCCGATTCTTCACCACCTCTTACATCCCCATCTCCGGTCCCTCCGCCATCATCGCGATCATCGTCTCGTCGCTGGTCGGCATCCTGTTCGGGTCCGTTCCCGCCATCCGTGCCGCCCAACTCGATCCTGTCGAAAGCCTACGCTACGAATAGCTGGACAGGGATCCGTCCTGGCAAAGTCGGCCACAAGATTTGGGCAACGATCGCTGCAACCGCGCGAACAAGTTGCTACGGTTCGATAACTTTCCGATCACGAACTTTTCGAGCTGCGCTCACGCACGATGATGCTCGCCTTGTCGAAAGGGAGTTCGAGTCCCCACGTGCCCGCCATTTTCTTCTATTGAATCTGCTGCCAGGCGAACGGCGGGCCTTCCGGGTTTCGATCTCCCCTGACGTCATCTGCTTTTCGTGTTCCGTCGAGCCATGGCAGCGCATCGATGTATCTGGTCGGCGCACCTCATCCGCACAAAGCTGATGCGCAGCGTTTGCTGGAGAAGCTGATCACTGACCGTCAGCGTCTGGTTACCGATGCCGAGGTCTTGCAGGAGATCCTGCACCGATATGTGGTCATCGATCGCCGGGACGCAATCCAGCCAGCTTTCGATGCTCTGCTCGGTGTAGTAGATCAGGTGCTGGCCGTAGACGGCATGGTGGTCCAGCGTGCCAAGAAGATCGTTCTAGAGTATCGACAGCTGTCTGCCCGTGACGCGGTGCATCTCTGAATCATCGAACAAAATGGAATCGAGCGAATCCTAAGTTTCGACTCGGGTTTGGACGCATTCCCTCGTATTACGCGCCTATCATAACCGTGTGCGGACAAATACCGCTTGTGCGACTGGTCTTATCGGCCATGCACTATGGCGTGGCATGCCGTGCACAGCGTAATCAAGTTCTCCTCTGCATCAGTTCCCGAATGGCTACGGAACTCCCTGTGGTGCACCTCAAGATTCGACATCGTGCCACAGGATTGACACTGCCAGCCGTCGCGTCGCAGTATCTGCTGGCGCAGACTTTCATACGACAACGGGTCCAGGCGCGAGGAAGCAGTTTTGGGGCGAATCATCCTCAGGATGCCTTCTCACGCAGGTTTTGGAGGAAGGCCTGCTGCTGTTCGCCGGGTAAGAACTTGTAGTAGCGTGAGATCGAGTTGAGCAGGATCTCCGGATCGCCATTGTCCAGGTGGGCACCCGCGAGGAAGTCCGCGCAGATCATCTCCAGACAGTAGCCGCGCGATTTGTCCGTGCCCAGCATTAGGGCTGCTGTTTCGATGGCCTGCTCAATCACCGGAATCTGGCTCTTGTAGACCTTGAAGTAGATCAGTTCCGACGGCTCCTCTTCCCTTCCCGTCAGTTCCTTCTCCACCTCCCGCCTGAAGTCTTCCCTGGGCATTAATCGGGCTTTGTGCACCCAGGGTGCACAATCGAAGTCCTGACCGTCCCGGCGCGCCACTTTCGCCAACTCCCTCCCTTTCGTCCAGCCGATTTCCTTCAGGTCCTTCCGCGCTTGCGGCGGCAGATGCTCGTGGATGGACATCAGGTAGTACGCCTTCCTTCGCGATTCCGGGAACCGTCTCGCCAGAAACTCGTCAAACGACTTCAGATTCTCCAGCCTCCAGTACTGTCCCGCCCGCACCTCTCACAGATACCTGCCCAGATCGACGAAACGGGTGTCGCGCTCTGCCTCTTTTTGCCGTTCCCACGCCAGGATCTCGTCGATCTTGGTGAGGACAAACAGGGCGCGCTTGCGATTGAGCTTCGGGGGCATCGGCGGCCATCTAGTAAACAAGTTCGTCAAACAGACCAAGATCCACTCCTGGCTTGCGCACCAGTCCGGCTTCGACCAAGTCGGGCTTGTCGAGACAGAGCCCGAGGAAGGGGCAAGTTGTGCATGGGTTTTGGGGGAAGCGGATGCCGCTGTGCGGCAGGAACAGCCCCGACTCGATCCGTCGGACAGTGTCCTCGACCAGGGTAGCGAACTCCTGCCGTTGCTCGTCAGAAATGGTGGCGCGGAGGTACTGAACTTCGACCAGGCGCTTGCGGACGAAAACGACCTGGGCAACTTCGTCGATTCCGGTCATCCACGAATAGCAGACGAGTTGCGGATCGAGAGCCGAAATTCCGGCCGGTTCTTCTGGATATCGGGCAGAAGTGGTCTTCCATTCCAGCACGCAGGGTGTGCCGTCCAGTTCACCAATGGCGTCGATGTAGGCGACGAAATTGTTGCTGGAAGCCAAGGGTCGATTGAACTGAATCTGCTGGGTGGAACGAGGGCGCCGAATGCGAACGCGGCCGTCCTGGGCAAAGCGCTCGAGCAACTGGATGCCTTGTTGCAGCATGCGATCCCAGGTGTCGTTGCCGGAGTAGGCCAGGCCCATGTCCTTACATAGGCCCCACTGCTCGAACAACACCGCCGCCGGGTCTTCAAGGCGAAATAGAGCGGCGACGGCCTGTTCGAAGGCTCGGCCGAAGAGCATGGCGGCACGCGTGTCTTTCTCGTGCCAGCCGTCGAGGTAGCGGTGCCGGTAACGGCGCGGGCAGCTAAGGTATTGGCTGATCTGGGTGTAGGAGTAGATTCTCTCTTTTGCAGTCAAGCTTTTTCTCTCTGGGAGAGGTGCGGAGAACCCTCTCTCTTTTGCTCTCCGGTCAAACGCAAACAACGGCTGTAGGGCGAGCGAACTCGGCTGGGCATAACTTGGATCCGTCGTAAGCTTCATCGCGGCGGAACATGGCGAATAAGGCGTGCAGGAGCTTTCTCATGACTGCCACCACACCCTGTAATGGAGCCTTTCCGCGGCTCAGCAAACGCTGGTAGAAGTCCCGCATGAAGGGCTCATGACGTGTTGCAACTAGCGCTGGCATGTACAAAGCTCGACGCAAGTGACGATTCCCACCTCGGCTGATCCGCGGTTTCTTTTCCACAGACGTGCCGGAACTAAACTGCTTCGGGTCCAGTCCGCTAAAGGCAACCCACTGGCGCGCATCCAGGGTCTCGGGCAGCACCACAAGTTCACCGAGGATTTGCAAACTGCTGGTTTCGCCGAGTCCCGGAGTCGTCAGCATGAGATGGAAACGGCGATTCAGCTCGGGGTTACGGGCGATCAGCCGGAGTGCTTCGCGACGCAGCCGTGTGATCCGGAGTTTTAGGTAACGCAGATGTTGCTCCAGTTCGCGAATCAACAGAGCAGGCAAGGCGTCACTGGCGAGCAATGCATGCTGACGATTCTTCTCTTGGGCCTGCATGGCAACCAGATCTTCGATCGCCCGGGTGATGCTACGCAACCGCAGGGCTGCCAGGCTGGGTGGTACCCAAGGAACCCACGGCATACGCAGAGCATATTCGCAAAGCACTCGCGCATCGACCGGGTCTGTCTTGCTACGCTCACCAAGCGACTCCGCAAAGCGTCGCGCACGGCGAGGATTCACGACGCTGATCTCCACTTGCGGGTGAGCCTGCAGGGTTAAAGCTAGATCCAGACTGTAATTGCCACTCGCCTCCAAGCACACGCGAGCCCGCCCTTTTGCCCGCAGCAAATATGCCAAAAGCGCTTTATGTCCAGCTGCTTTGTTGCAGAAGGTTGTAATCGCGATTCCTTCCTTGATTCCGCACTGCACAGCTACGCTTAGCTCACGCGCACTTACGTCAATGCCAGCGAATACTTGACCTTCTGCTTGAGAAGCTTTTTCCATAACCACCTCACCGATCTGGGATTAGACTGAGTTT
>Ga0326727_10012144_pt1 | contig 19717 bp, 13 predicted proteins | sample MB2enrmetagenome_FD_207643 | JGI IMG/M metagenome (GOLD analysis project Ga0326727, IMG submission 207643) | Lab enriched peat soil microbial communities from McLean, Ithaca, NY, United States - MB29MY | ecosystem: Environmental > Terrestrial > Soil > Wetlands > Peat | place: USA: New York...
TCATTAACAAGGGAACGCCGACCATTGTCTGGAATCCTCCCGCGGCCATCACCTACGGTACCGCGCTGAGTTCTAAGCAGCTCGATGCCGAGTCATCGTACAAGGGAACCTTCACCTATACTCCGCCGGCCGGAACGATGCTGACCGCCGGCTCGTATACGCTCTCGACCACACTCACCCCGACCGCTGCAAACGACTACAACACGGCGACAGCCACTGTTCCGTTGACGGTCAATCCTGCCACGCCTGCGATCACATGGCAGGCGCCGGCGCCCATCAGTTACGGTACGGCGCTCAGCGCAACGCAACTAAACGCCAGTTCGATTGTGCCAGGAACCTTTACCTATTCACCTGCCCCAGGCGCGATGCTGACCGCCGGCTCGAAGACACTCTCAGTGACCTTCACTCCGACAGATTCGACCGATTACACAACAGTGACCGCCACCGTGCAGCTAACTGTCAACCAGACTATGCCCGCCATCGCGTGGACCACACCGGCAGCCATCTCCTATGGCACGGCTCTAAGTGCAAACCAGCTCGACGCCACTTCCGCTGTTCCGGGGGTCTTTACCTATTCGCCTGCCCTGGGCACGGTGTTAACTGCCGGTTCGCAGACGCTTTCGGTGAATTTTACGCCGACCGATACGACCGACTACACAAGCGCAACGGCGACCGTGCAACTGACGGTGAACAAAGTCACGCCCGCGATCACCTGGGTCACGCCGGCACCCATCTACTGCTGCACGGCTCTTGACGCGGCGCAACTCGACGCCAGTACCACTGTGCCAGGCACATTCACGTATAACTGGCCTGCTGGTTCGGTGTTGCCGGCGGCAACCTGGAAACTGACTGCTACTTTCACGCCCACTGACACGGTTGACTACAACACTACAGCGGCCAGTGTGTCCCTAATTATTAATAAGGGCAACCCGGTTATTGTCTGGAATGCGCCGGCAGCCATCACCTATGGCACTGCGTTGAGCTACAAACAGCTCGATGCCGAATCGTCTTACAGCGGGACCTTTGCGTATACCCCGCCGGCAGGAACTGTCCTGGCCGCCGGCGCGCAGACGCTCTCGACTACGCTCACGCCGACGGCCGCGAACGATTACAACTCGGCCTCCGCGACCGTTCCATTGACTGTGAATCCGGCTGTCCTGACTGTTGCGGCCAATAACCTCAGCATCGCATACGGTGCGGCCTTGCCTACTTTCACTTACACGCTGAGCGGCTTTGTGAACGGGGATACGGCGGCGACTGCTACGACCGGGACGCCCAGCCTGTCGACCAATGCAACATCGACGTCTCTTCCGGGAACTTACGCGATCACTCCTATTGCCGGCACATTGGCCGCCACAAACTACAGTTTCCAGTTCACGAATGGCACTTTGACCATCACGCCGCTGGGAACGGTTGCTACACCCACGTTCTCGGTCGCGGCGGGGACCTATTCGTCCACACAGAGCGTGCAAATCACGGATGCAACCGCTGGCGCGACCATCTACTACACGACTAACGGATCTACGCCGACGGCCACTTCGGGAACCAAATACACCGGCGCGATCAGCGTGTCAACGAGCGAGACCATCAACGCCGTCGCGGTGGAGACTGGGTATACGTCGAGTACGATGGCTTCAGCGGCGTACACCATCAATTGATTTTCGGCTGCATGCAGCCTTGAAGTGTGTTTAGTAAGCGCCTATCTCGAATCGTAGATCGTCCATGTTAGATGGCAGAGCCGGATATGGCCTTTGCGGAAAGAGTCGTAGGTTCCGGCAGCCGATGGGCAAGATATTGAGTTGCGTCTGAAACGAGGCGAAGTGATGCAGGGGAAGAGGGTCATTCAAGTAGCTTTTTCATGGAATGAGCTGACGGGAAGGCTAGCTGTCTGGGCAATTCGGCTCTGATCCCGCTCGAACTGGCAAGTCTCCTAAGGCAGGAGACGGGGCGCACAAAGGATACATAGATGGGACAGGATATTTGTGATGTTTGCGCAGTGGTAGAGTCCGGGACAAGGGTCACGGCTTCAAATATTCGTCTTGCTGCGAAGAACGGCTTTGATCCAGCTCGGCTGGAATTGTTGCCCAAGCCGCCCGGCAAGCCGAATCTTCCCCTGGCGCGCGCCCTTTGGAACATGCTTCTCCAGCAAAGCGATTCTGATTGGAATCTGTGCCTGCGTTGCATGCGCGCTGCGAACCCCTACCTTCCCGAGGATGCGCGTGTGACCATCCCGGAGCCCGATTTCAATCTCGAAGAGAGCGCGACAACAGACAAAGGCGCCATGGGCAATGGCAGGGCGAAGCGCCTGATGGAACTCCGGACCTGCGAAAGCCTCTTCTATTCCTTCAAGTTCGCGCAGTTGGTCGAAGATTCTATCAGATTAATTGAACAGTGTCCGGAATGCGGGGACGCTTATGCCTACCGCAGCTTTGGTCTCCTCGGGGAGAGTCATGCGTGCGGATCCGACGGAGAGCTTCGCGATCTTTACGGCCTTCTCCGCGACTACTTTCGTGCCTGCGAAGGTTCTCTTGCGACCGAGGGTGCAACGGCATGCCGGCTCTTCCTGAGGATTGCTTTTGCCGATCTCGTCAATCGCATCGGGCAATCCGGTCCGGGCGCCAAGCTGCAGTTGCAGAAGACAGGCTCGCCATGCCGGGGCGCATTTGCGATTCTTGAAGGCAATTTTGAAAAGGCTCAGCAACTCTTCCAGAACGCGGCTCAGGAGCCCGCAAACACGACGTATGCGCACGCCGGGATCGGCTTGTTGAAGTTATTTCAATCCGATGCCGCAGGTGCGTTTGAGGCTTTTCATAGGGCCGGGACCCAGGATCGTGATATCGCGGCGCTGGCGATATCGCTTCAGCGCCGGTTAGCAGTGTCGACGGAAAGTGAGTCGGATCGGCTCATCGAGTTTCGAAAGAGCCAGGCGGTCGGTCTCTCGCCGGAGCAGGAACGTGCCAGGAGAACGATGCGAGCATTGTTGATAGAGCCATTCGCCGGCGTGCTTCGTCCCTTCCATAAAGCCAGTTGATCGGAGCACCCCATTCTTGCGGACAATCACGTTGCGCCGGCATAGATTTGCGTGTTGACGGACTGAACTAAACCGTTCAGTATGGGACGGGCAGGGAGGTCGGTCGATGATTCACGTGCGAAACCTCAAGAAGACTTTTGGCGCCTTCACCGCCGTGGACGATGTCTCGTTCGACGTGGCGGAGGGCGAGATCTTTGCGTTTTTGGGTCCCAACGGCGCGGGCAAAACCACCACCATCAAAATGTTGACGACGCTGCTGAAACCCACGGGCGGCGCAATCGAACTGGACGGGCTGAATCCGCTGACGCATCAGAACGAGGCGCGGAAGCGCTTCGGCATCGTTTTCCAGGACCCCAGCCTGGACGGCGATCTGACAGCGTGGGAAAACCTGGAGGTGCATGGCGTTCTCTACCATGTGCCGCACAAACTGCGCCGCCGGCGCATGGAAGAACTGCTCAAGCTATTTGAGTTATGGGAGCGGCGCAACGACCAGGTGAAGAAGTTTTCCGGCGGCATGAAGCGGCGCCTTGAGATTGCGCGCGGATTCCTGCATACGCCGCGAATTCTGTTTCTCGACGAACCCACGCTGGGACTGGACCCGCAGAGCCGCAATCAACTCTGGAGTCATGTGAAGAAGGTCAACGAGGTCGAGCGAGTTACGGTTTTTTTGACTACGCATTACATGGACGAAGCCGACCGCGTGGCCCACCGCATTGGAGTCATCGATCACGGCAAGCTGGTGGCCCAGGGAACGCCCAAAGCTATCAAGGAGCAGACCGGGACGGAGAGCCTCGAGGAGGCGTTTCTCAAATTGACAGGATCGACCATTCGCGACGAGAGCGCGGACTCGGCCGACCAGATGCGGCAGTTTGCGAAGATGTGGAGCGGAGGCAGGCGATGAGCGCCATCTACATTCTCTGGTTGAGGGAATTGAAGCGGTACATGCGCTCACGGGCGCAAATTGTGGCCTCGCTCGCGCAGCCGATGCTCTATCTGCTGGTGCTGGGCTTCGGACTGGGACCGGTCTTCTCGCGTGCCGGTTATGGCAGTTACTTCCAATTTATCGCTCCCGGCGTGATCGGCATGTCGGTGTTGTTCTCGTCTATTTTCTCCGGGATCGGCCTGCTTTGGGATCGCCAGTTCGGCTTCCTGAAAGAGACGCTGGTGGCGCCGGTGCCGCGCATTCAAATCATGATCGGGCGCACGCTGGGCGGGTCAACAACAGCGATCATCCAGGGGTCGCTGGTGATGCTGGTCTGCGTAGTGGCAGGGTTCCGGCCCGTGAATCTCTACGGAATACCGCTGGCACTGGGTTTCATGGTGCTCATCGCTCTGCTGTTTGCCGCGCTGGGCGTAGCCATTGGCTCCAGCTTGCAAGACATGCAGGGCTTCCAGCTCATCATGAACTTCCTGGTAATGCCTATCTATTTTCTTTCGGGAGCAATGTTTCCGCTCAGCAACCAGGGGAAGGTTTTGACCTTCGTCACTTCGCTCGATCCGCTCTCGTATGGGATCGACGGGATGCGCTCGGTGCTGCTGAGTTCCGCATCGTTCCAACCCGCATTCGGCATCTTCACCGATTTGCTGGTTCTGGCGGTTGTGGGCTCGATCCTGCTGGTGTTTGGCGCTTATCGATTCTCGAAGATTGAGATTTAGCAATGGCAAGGCAGCGCAGCGTTTTTGCTCACGGGAAAGTAATCTGGGCCGCGCTCGAACTGTTTGGGGAACGCGGTATCGAGGGGACCAGTATGGATGCGATTGCGCGTTCCTCGGGCGTAAGCAAGGCCACGATTTATAACCACTGGGCCGATAAAGAAGCGCTGCTGCTGGAAGTGATGCTCTTCGCCAACGGCCTCGACCGCGAGCCGGAAGATGTGGACACGGGCGACCTTTGCCGCGACCTGGCTACCGTGCTGAGCCGCAAGCCGCCGGACCAGTTCGATGTGGCCCGCGACCGCATGATGCCCTCATTGATTGCATATTCGGCGGTGCATCCGGAGTTCGGCGCTGCATGGAGGCATCGCGTGATGGAGCCGCCGCGGCAGTGCCTCAAGCGCATCCTGCGGCGCGGGATCGAGCGCGGCCTGCTGCCCGTTACGCTGGATCTCGAATTATCGATGGCGCTGTTGCTCGGGCCGATGCTCTATGTACATATTTTTCATCGCAAAGCGGGAGTGAATTCGCCGGAAATTGGGCCGGAGACGGCGGCGGCCTTTTGCCGGTCGCACGCGATGCAAGCGATGCCGTAACGATGGTGCGCTTGTGCCAGGGCAAGATTCACAGCGCCCTCCGGGGCGTGTCCGGCGCGCTGCGATGGATTCCCAGCGTTCCGTCCGCTACGGCGGACTGCACGCTGGGCTATTCTCGACGGCTCCCTCCGGGAGCAAGCGAGTGTGTCCGAGGAGCTAACCGTTCTTTGCACCTGAGCGCATGGTTTCGCGCACATGGCCATTTGAAATGACAAGGGAATGACATCCGCGAGACAAGTTCGTGGCAAGTCACACAAAGGTCCCGCCTATTCTCGGTGAACCGGGGAACATTTATGCCCGGAAAACTGGAGGAAAAGGTGGAAGAACTTATGAATGGTGTGAAGCGTTCAGTCGATCGCCGCTCGGTCCTGAGGGGTGGATTGCTGGCTGGTGGCGCGGCGGTGGGCGCCGGCGTGTTAAGCACGAGCAAACTGGCCTTTGGCCAACGGACAGATCAGTCCAGCGCAATAACCAAGGGCGATGTGGCGATCCTGCAGTTTCTGGCCGCAGCCGAACTCATCGAAGCGGACTTGTGGACGCAGTATGCTGAACTGGGCGGCATCGGCAAGAATCCGCCGATTGAGATCGATCCAACGCAAACGTTAAACAGCTATCAGATGGCCTTGTCGAACCTCGATCCCGACGGCCCGCAATATATAGCCAGCAACACGCTGGATGAAGTGAGTCATGCTGCATTTCTGAATGCGTATCTTGAGTCCAAAGGCGTGGAGCCGGTGGACGTGGACGAATTTCGCACTCTGGAGGGGAGCACCGCGACGGGCTCATCCGGAATCATGCGGCTCACCAATCTCACGCAGCTGAATGTCGATACAAGCTGGTTCGTGCGCTATCGCAGCGCAACGAATCCCGATTTCGGCGCGACGTTTCCGCAGGCGGTCACCATCGCCAACCGCACTGCCATTCCCATAACCGATGCCGATTTGAACGGGTCTGCCGCTCATATTCAGGTGATTGCCAACACTGCTGCATTTCATTTCGGCACGATCGAGCAGGGTGGTTCAAGTTTGTATGCGGCGATGTCGCGCAAGGCGAGCAGCGCAGAGGTTCTCGAGATTACGCTGGGCATCGGCGGGGACGAGGTCGCTCATTTTCTGGAGTGGGTGGATTTTGCGGGTAACGGCGTGCAACAGCCGGTTGCGCCTGTATCGGACACTGGGCTGACGTTTCCCGATTTCTTCCACAACCCGCCGCTGCAGCCGGCCAGCCTGGTGCAGCCGAGCTTGATCTTCCCAGTCCCTTGTGAGTTCATCAGTCCCAAGCTGCCTCATGTTTCCGTGATCCGGCCGCTGCAGGACAAGTTTGCCGGGGCAAGGGCGGTGGTTGCATTCCTGACAGACATGAACCTGTTTGCCGGTCAGTCAAGCGGCTTTTTCAAGAAGTTGCAGCAACTGGCAGATGCGGCTGATGCAACGGAGCGCCGTTGTTGAGGTTTTCGATCGGCAATTCAGATCGCAGCGAGGCGATTCCCCTGAAGGAATCGCCTCTTGCTGCGATGCTGCTATGATCTGGCTGGCGGCGGAGGGTTCCAAGCCGGCCTGAATCGGGCTTCGGCCCGGACTCAGCCTCTCTGGGGCTACCCCAGGGAAACGTGAAAAACTCGGCACTCGTCGCGTGAGCAGCCCTGCGCGGCTGCGCAGACAGGCTCACGCAAGGTCAGACTCGTTGGAACCCTCCGCTGCCACTTGCCATGGCCTATTCCTCGCTCGCGACCGCGCTGGCACGCTGTTTTCTCGCCGGGGAAGCGACCGTCGATGGGATCGTGGCCCGCGCGAGCGCGACGTTGGGCAAGCGGTGGCGCTGGCTGCGGCCGCTGGCGAAGCGGTTCTTGGCGAAGTTTGGGAGCAAGGCTCGTCCGCGGCGACGCGAGGTGGTGCAGTTTCTTTTGCGCGACGTCGGCTTTGAGCGCGCGCGGCGAAAAAGCTCGAGCGAACTCGCGGTTGCGCAATGGCCTCAAGAACCGCGGCAAATGCAGCCGGTTGCCGCGGCAGCGTCCTGGCATCTGCCCGAAATTGAAACTGCGGGAGCCCTGGCTGACTGGCTGCGTTTGAGTTACAGCGAGTTAGAGTGGTTCGCCGATCTGAAAGGACTCGCGCGCAAGAACCGCAACGCCAAGCTGAGGCACTATAACTACCGCGTGCTGGCGAAGCAGTTTGGCAGTGTCCGGCTTATCGAGGCGCCCAAGCCCAGGCTAAAGCAAATTCAGCGGCAGATACTTACAGAGATTCTTAACCGCGTTCCTTCTCATCCGGTCGCGCACGGATTCCTGAAGGGGCGTTCCATCAAGACGTTTGCAGCGCCGCATGTGGGCCGGCGCGTTGCGTTGCGCATGGACTTGCAGGACTTTTTCCCGACATTGTCCCGCGCGCGGATTCAGGCATTCTTCCGCACCGCGGGGTATCCGGAGACCGTAGCCGATCTGCTTGGCGGTCTTTGCACCCATGCCGCGCCGCCAGACGTGTGGAGCACGCTCGGGCCGGAAATCGATCCAACAAAAATGAGAGATGTGCAGTTGTTGTATGCCCGGCCGCATCTTCCGCAGGGCGCGCCAACTTCGCCTGCGCTGGCGAATCTCTGTGCGTTTCGCGTCGACTGCCGATTAACCGGACTGGCGCAAGCGGCGGGCGTTGTTTACACGCGCTATGCCGACGATCTTGCCTTCTCCGGCGACGAGGTCTTTGAGCAGCGGGTGGAGCGGTTCTCGCTTCATGCGGCCGCCGTCCTGCTTGAAGAGGGCTTCAACGTTCATCACCGCAAGACGCGCATTATGCGGCAGGGAGTGCGGCAGTATCTTGCCGGCCTGGTGACCAACGCGCACATCAACGTGGTGCGTGCGGACTTTGACCGGCTGAAGGCGATCCTCACTAATTGTGTGCGCCATGGGCCGGCGAGCCAGAATCGCGAGGCGCATCCGTCATTCCGATCGCATCTGGAGGGCCGTGTGGGCTTTGTCGAGATGGTGAACCCTGCGAAGGGAGAGCGGCTGCGCAAGATCTTCAATCTGATTCAATGGTAGCGGATTGATAGGTAATTCAATGCAAGTCGCGCTCGAGTTATTTGCGGCTTGGATGTAGTTAGATTGATGGGACTTCATGAGTTTGCGCGGAAAATTGTGGGAGAACGCAGTCTTGACGAGATTCCTTTCACGACGCGCTTGATGGATCCCTCCCCGACAGAGGATTCTTCCTGAGAGGTGTGCCTTTGCGCCTGAGGGCTCCACTCATGCGACGGAGGGACCGTCGCACGGATTGGGCATCCGTCGTCAGAGGATTCCCACCCGGCTCAGAAGAAAAGATGGCTTGACTGTATTTGCACGGAACCCATAGCATGAGTGCTCATTCGATCCCCTTCGAGTATTTCCCCAATTCAAAGAGGCCGCCATGAATATCACCGCCGTGTCCCGTGTATGTGCACGCTGCTTTCACACAGTATTGCTGGGCTGCCTGGCATCCGTTCTTTCCTCCACCTGTGTTTCTGCTCAATTTGTGACGTTTACCGGCGCGCAAAGCACGGTGGGGAGCGGGCTGGCCAAACCTACGGGCGTTGCTTTGGACGGCGCCGGCAATGTCTACATCGCGGATAACGAGAACGATCGCGTGGTGAAGGTGCCGGCCGGCGGAGGCCCGCAAACGATCGTGGCCACCGGATTCAACGAGCCCACAGGGGTTGCCGTGGATGCGGCCGGCGATGTGCTGGTGGCGGATTTTGGGAATAATCGCGTGGTGGAGATTCCGGCTGCCGGAGGGTCGGAGTTTCTGGTGGGCGGTCAATTGGCCGGCCCGACCGGGGTCGCCGTGGACAGCGCGGGCAATATTTACATTGCGGACAGCGGACACAATCGCGTGGTGAAGGCGCCGGTCGAAGGTGGGCAGACCACGGTGGGCACCGGACTGAACCAGCCCATTGCGGTTGCCGTGGATGCGGCCGGCGATGTCTTCATCGCGGATTTGCAGAACAATCGGGTGGTCAAGGTGCCGGCGGGCGGCGGTCCGCAGACCACGGTCGGAAGCAACCTATTGGAGCCCGACGGAGTGGCGGTGGATCCTGCGGGCGACGTCTTCATCGTGAACTACGGTGGGAGCACTGTGGTCGAAGTGCCCGCTGCGGGAGGCTCGCAGATTGAGATTGGCAGCGGATGGAACGGGCCGCAGCAGATTGCCGTTGACGGCGGGGGCGGCATCTATGTCGCCGACGGCGGCAACAATCGAGTTGTGGAACTGCAGACGAAGGCGGTTAACTTCGGCAGCGCCAACGTTTGTCCGGCAGGGAAGTTGAGCCCCGCGCCGTGCTACGCGACGGTTAACCTGAACTATAGCTTCACCTCGGAGGACGATGTGAACCAGTTCGCCATTTACTTGCTGGGCGGGCCGAGCGTCGACTTCGAGCTGGCTGCCGGCACGACCTGCGGTTCCACGACCACAGGGAACACCTGCGTCGTGGCGCTGAGCTTTTCGCCGACGCAGGCGGGGCTTCGCCAGGGTGCGTTCCAGTTCTTCGACAACCACGGAAATATCACTGCGAGCACGAGTCTCTTCGGCACCGGCATGGCGCCTCAGGTGGCTTTCACAACGAGTGCGCAAACCACGCTGGGCAGCGGATTGAGCTTTCCGACGGGCGTCGCCATGGACGGCGCGGGAAACGTCTATATCGCGGACTCGCTGCACGGACGCGTGGTGGTATTGCCTGCCGGCGGAGGGACGCCGTTCAATCTCGGCAGCGGTGGCCTCCCCGTTGGCATTGCGCTCGACGGGGCGGGCGATCTATACATCAGCGACGCGGCAGGCAGCGACGTGATGGTGGCGACAAGGGGAGGGACGCCAACCTCGGTGGGCGCACCGCTCAAGAGCCCATTCGGAATTGCCCTGGATGGCAGGGGCGATCTTTTCATCGCCGACAGCGGCAACAACCGGGTGGCGGAAGTGCCGACCGGTGGGGGCGCGACGATCTCCCTGGGAACTGGATTGAGCAACCCCGAGGGGGTCGCGGTGGACGGCTCGGGAAATGTCTTTATTGCCGATACCGGCAACGACCAGGTCGTTGAGGTGCCCGCTGTCGGGGGAGCGCAAATCACGATCTGCAGCGGATTGAAGGCGCCCGATGCTCTTGCCGTTGACGCCGCAGACGATGTGTTTATCGCGGATTCCGGAAACAACCGCGTGGTGGAAGTGCCTGCTGGGGGCGGCCCACAAATCACCATCGGCAGCGGCCTGAAGAGCCCAGGCGGGATCTTTGTGAACAGCGCGGGCGATGTGCTGATAGGGGACAGTGGCAACAACCGTGTGCTTCAGATTCCGCGCTCGAAGCCTCCGGCGCTGAGTTTTGCCAACGCCACCGTGGCCACTACCGGCTCGGGCAGCCCGCAGACGGTGGGCGTCGAAAACATCGGCAACCAGCAGCTGAGCCTGACCGGGGTGAGTTACCCCGCCGACTTTCCAATCGACTTCGCAGCAAGTGACATCGACAATTTGTGCATCGGCTCGACCAGCCTGAGCGCCGGAGAGGTGTGCGACCTGGCGGTGGACTTTACTCCGTTGAACAAGGGTCCGTTGAGCGAGAAGCTGACGCTGACCGACAACGTGCTGAATCTGGCCGGGACAACGCAAACCATCGCGCTTACCGGCACGGCGCTGGAGACGCAGACGATCGTGTTTGTGCCACCGGCCAGCGTGACTTACGGCGCGGGCCCCCTGAACCTCTCCAGCTACGCCGCCGCCACTTCCGGCCTGCCGGTGACCTTGAGCTTAGTGAGCGGCCCGGCCACGATCAAAGGTTCCATTGTGACCTTTACCGGCGCAGGCTCGGTGACGATCAAGGCCAGCCAGGGAGGCAGCGCCGACTATCTGGCCGGCGCGCCGGTCCAGAAGACGATTACGATAGGCAAGGCCACGCCCGCAATCACGTGGGCTGCTCCCGCAGTGGTAACTTACGGGACGGCGCTGAGCGCAACCCAATTACACGCGACTTCAACAGTGCCCGGAACATTTGCCTACACGCCGGCCGCCGGCGCTGTGCTGCCGGCCGGTGTACACGCGCTTTCCGTTATTTTCACCCCATCGAACGGCACGAACTACGCATCAACGAAGGCCGCCGTGGCGCTGACGGTGCTCAAGGGCCTGCTGACGGTGACGGCAAACAACGCAACGATCACTTTCGGCAAGCCGCTGCCGAGTTTCAGTTTCACCGTGGCGGGATTCGCGAACAAGGAAACATCCACGGTGCTGACTGGCAAGCCTACGGAAACGACCACGGCAAAGGTGAACTCCGCGGTGGGAGGGTATGCAATCGAGATCGCGCAGGGAACACTGAAGGCGGCCAATTACACCTTCGAATTTGAAAACGGAGTTTTGTCGATTACGCCCGTGGGAACGGCAGCGACTCCGGCGCTGAAGGCAAGTCCGGGAGCCGGCGGAAAGCCGCGGCTGGTGACGATCACCGACAGGACTCCGGGCGCGGTGATTCATTTCACCATTGACGGATCGACGCCCACGGCTGCGTCAAGGAAGTACGCCGGCGCCTTTGCGATCAGGGAAACTGAGACCATCAAGGCCATTGCCATTGCCCCTGGATACACCGTTAGCTCGGCTGCCAGCGAGAAATATACCATTCAGTAGCGCAGTCCGATCCCGCAGGGTGCAATCCTTCGCAAGAGTGGCGCCGGCTCAATCGATTCGAGCTGGCGCAACGGCGCCCGAATTGCACGCCATGACCGGCAATCCGTTCCGGCGATGATCTGCCCATGGAGGTTGTGCGTTTCATGAGGTTTGCTCCGAATCTGCCATGATTCCTGTCGATAGAGGGTTTCGATGGCGATTCTGGGCGGGGTTTGATTTGGTTTCAACCGGCCGCGACCCGTAGAATCAAGGGTGGGCCGACGGCGACGCTGCCCGGAGCGGCACCAGATACCCATGAGCGATCAGGAAACAGGAAGTTCCCATCAGCCGCCTGCGGTTTCGCCGGCGTGGGCGAGGATTGAGCGGGCCCGGCATCCGCAGCGGCCCTACCCCATGGACTTCATCGAACGGATCTTTACCGACTTCAGCGAGATTCACGGGGATCGCGCCTATGGCGACGACGAGGCTGTGGCATGCGGCATGGCGCGGCTGGGCGAGGATGAGGTGCTGGTGATCGCCAACCGCAAGGGCGGCAGCACCAAGGAGCGGGTGCGGCGCAACTTCGGCATGCCTCATCCCGAGGGCTACCGCAAGGCGTTGCGGTGCATGAAGATCGCGGAGAAATTCGTGCGGCCGGTGATCAGCTTCATTGACCTGCCTGGCGCCTATCCCGGACTGGGCGCCGAGGAGCGCGGCCAGGCGGAGGCCATTGCGCGCAATCTGCGTGAAATGGCGCGGCTGCGGGTGCCGACCATCTCGGTCATCAGCGGCGAGGGCGGATCGGGCGGCGCGCTGGCGCTGGCGGTCAGCGACCGGGTGCTGATCCTCGAGAACGCACTGTATTTTGTGATCACACCGGAATCCTGTGCAGCCATCATGTGGCGGGACGCGGCGCACAAGCAACTGGCCGCCGAGGCCATGCGCATCTCCGCGCCGGAGGTGGCCGCGCTGGGTTGCGTGGACGAGATCGTCCAGGAACCGCCGGGCGGCATTCATACCGATCGCGAAGTGGGCTCCGGCCTGCTGGGAACTGTGTTGAAGAAGCACCTGGCGCAGTTGAAAGCCATACCCCTGGACGCCCTGGTGGCCGCGCGCCAGCAGAAATTCCGCAACATTGCGCAGTTCTACACGGAAGGTTAGCTCTGGTGTCTCATCGGCTGCATTCGTTGAAGGTGAACATCGAGGGACGCGCATGAGCACAGCCCAGCCTGGCAGCGGCCGTTTGCGCGCCTATGCGCAGTTCCTCGCCGCAGTGCTCTACTTTTTTCTGGCCAGGGAGTTTGCCCGTCATGGCGCGCAGGGCCTTGCCGCGGAGCAATGGGCTCCGCTGGTGGAGCAGGCCATGCTGGCCTTCCTGCTGCTTGTGGGCTATGCGGGGTTGGGGCGTGTTCTCGACAAACAGCCGCATCCGGTGAGGGCGCAGGGATGGCCGTGGCGGCCGGGTTGGACGAGTGAGGCGGGCCTTGGGATGGCTACGGGCTGGGCGCTGGCGCTGGTGTGCGTGGTTCCGCTGACGATCGCCGGAGGCATCGCGATTCGAATTTCAACCAGCGCTGCCTCCTGGGGTTGGCTGCTGGCGGATGCGGCGTTCTTTGCGCTGCTGGCGCTGGTGGAAGAGGTTGCGTTTCGGGGTTACGGCTTTCAGCGGTTTGCGCATGCGGTGGGGCCCATTGGAGCCGCACTGGGCTTCGCGGCGTTTTACGCCATTGTGCAGGCTTTGCGGCCCGGGTCGAGCCATGCCAGCGTAGCCGTCTCCGTGGCGCTCAGCCTGCTGCTTTCCACGGCTTATCTGCGCACGCGCGCCTTGTGGCTGAGCTGGGGGCTGAATTTCGCCTGGAAGGCCAGCCGCGCCCTGATTTTTGGGCTCGCCATTGGAGGCGTTAACAGCCATTCACCTGTGGTGCAGGGCGATCCCATGGGACCATTCTGGCTCACTGGCGGCGGTTTTGGCCTGGATGGAAGCTGGGTGACGTTTGTGGTGCTGCTGGCGGCGCTGCCCGTAGTGTTCCGGCTCACGCGCGATCTGGACTTCCGCTATAACGCGCCGGTAATCGTGGCCGCGGGCATCCCTGTGGATCTGGACGCCGCGGCCCGGCGTCAGCATGAGGCTGCCATGGGTCCAGCGGAGCCAGCGGCTTCTACGCTGGTGCAGATTCTCCCTGCAGCCGCCCCAGCGGCCGTGCAGGATTTGCCTCAGCCCGACTCCAACTCCGATTCCAGCCACGATTCCGCTTCGTAATCAGCACGGCGATGGAATACCATGATGCGCGAGCGAATGGTCAGCGCCTGCGCGGTGCGAACGCAATTCCGCATGCCGGACACAGAACCGTCAGTGCGGCGACAATTCACTTCAGAGAGGCGGACTACGGGTATGACGCAATCGAATTGCCGTGCACGCGCAGCTTGCGCGTTGACTCTGGCTGCAGTTTTCATCATGGGCCCTTTTGCGGTTGCCCAGTTTCCTCCAAGGCAGCAGCCCAAGCACTATGCATGGTCCGACTCCAGCATGTCGCCCGATGCGCGCGCCGATCTGGTCATCAAGGAGATGACCCTGGAGGAGAAGATCTCGCTGCTGCATGGACAGGGCGGGTTCAATCCCAATGCAGGTCCGACCGAGTCAAATGGCGGGGCGGGCTGGATGTCCGGGATTGCCCGGCTGGGCATTCCGGCCATTCAGATGGCGGATTCGGCCTATGGTGTCACGCGCGGAGCGGCGTCCGGGCGCTATTCCACGGCGCTGCCTAACAATCTGGGCGCGGCATCTGCGTGGGATCCGCAGGCTGCTTTTGAATATGGAGCACTGATTGGCCGCGAACTGCGCGCCGAGGGCTACAACATGTCGCTGGGCGGGGGCGTGAACCTGCCCCGTGAGCCGCGCAATGGGCGCACATTCGAGTACCAGGGCGAAGATCCGCTGCTGGCCGGCACGCTGGTGGGCAACTTCGTCAAGGGTGTGCAGTCCGAACACGTCATCGGCGACCTGAAGCACTACGCTATCAATGACCAGGAGAGCGGCCGCAACGCGGTCAACGCCAACATCGACAAGCGCTCCATGCGGGAGACCGATCTGCGGGCCTTTGAGATCGCTCTCGGCATCTCCGATGCGGGCGCCTTCATGTGTTCCTACAACCGGGTGAACGGCGACTTCGCCTGCGAGAACAGCTACCTGCTGAACGAAGTCCTCAAAAAGGATTACAAGTTCAGGGGATTTGTTCTCTCCGACTGGGGTGGCACGCACTCGGCCGCTAAAGCCTCGCACGCCGGCCTCGATCAGGAGCAGCCAGGCAAGACTTTCTTCAGCGACGCGCTGCAGAAGGCGGTGGAGAGCGGGGAAGTCTCTCAGGACGAACTCAACGATCATGTGCATCGCATCCTGCGCACGATCTTCGCCACCGGACTTTTCGATAACCCGGTCGTCCGGCAGGTTCCAGACATCGAGGGCGGCTACGCGCTGGCACAGAGCCTTGCGGAGAAGAGTATTGTCCTCCTGAAGAACGCTCACAATATCCTGCCACTGGAGACGAATCTGCACTCTGTCGTACTGATTGGCGGTCATGCCGACGTGGGCGTGATTACTGGCGGCGGCTCGGCGCAGGTCGACGCACCGGGAGGCTCAGTAGTTCCTCCGCCTCCGCCACCTCCACCGGGCAGCAATCCCATGGCTGGTTTCGCACGGCGTCAGGTCTGGCTGCCCAGTTCGCCGCTGCGCGCGTTGACGGCCAAGCTGCCTTCGGCCAAGGTTTCGTATGTCGCCGGTGACGATCTTGGGGCTGCCGCGTCCGCCGCCAAAGCGGCCAATGTGGCCATCGTGTTTGCCTATCAGCACGAATCGGAGGGCATGGATCTCAAATCGCTGGATCTGGGCGACGACCAGAACAAGCTGATCGAAGCTGTTGCAGCCGCCAACCCGAAGACGATTGTGGTGCTCGAAACCGGCAGCCCGGCCACCATGCCCTGGATCGACCATGTCGCCGGCGTTGTGGAGGCATGGTATCCGGGCATCCGCGGCGCCGAGGCGCTGGCCAACATCCTCACCGGTGTAGTGAATCCGACTGGCAAGCTGGCCATCACTTTCCCGAAGAGCGATGCCGACCTGCCCCATCCCACGCTGGTGATGCCGCCGCCCGAATCGCAGCCCAGGCGTCCCGCGCCGGGTGAGGACATTTCTGCTTTCATGGCCAACTTGGCCAAGGGCCTGCCGGCTTTCCAGACCACTTACGACGAGAAGCTGGAGGTTGGCTACAAGTGGTATGACGCGGAGAAGAAGCCGGTGCTGTTCCCGTTTGGCTTCGGGCTCTCGTACACCACGTACGCGTATTCCGGCCTGACGGTGAAGAGCGGAGATACGGTGACCGTATCGTTCACAGTCCGCAACACCGGCAAGCGGGAGGGGACCGAAATTGCCCAGGTGTATGCCGCCCTGCCGGATGCGGCTGGAGAGCCGCCTAAGCGGCTGATCGGCTGGGCCCGCGTCGAACTCGCTCCCGGCGAATCGAAGCCGGTCTCGATTGCTGTGGATAAGGACCGGCTTACCATCTACGACGAGGCTTCAAATAGCTGGAAGTTGGTTCCTGGCAGTTACACGGTGATGGCTGGCGGCTCGTCGCAGGATTTGCCGCTGCACCAGCAGGTGACGCTGCAGTAGGGATCTAACAAAACCAGCGAGTTAGCCTGCTGCACCGGGATAGCGGGTTAGCGGAGCTCTATGGGAATGGACTGCCCTGGCCGCGGACGCCTCCGATTTGCCATTTCTGCTGAAACAGGACTATCGTTTGCTTATCCCTGCAAGCAGCCATGGGAGGTTCCCATGAATCGCAAACCTCTGCGCAAGGGATCACGGCCATCCCCTGAAAAGGCCGCAAACACCAGTCTCGCGCGGCATGCCGGGCTGGGGCTGGCGAATTGCATGATCGCGGCTTGTTTGACCGCAATCCCGGCTGCCGCGCAGATCACCATCGATACAAAGACCGGCGCTGTCACCAACGGGAGCGGGGATCACTCCAGCATGGTGGACCGGCGCTATGCGCAGATCCAGCCCACCCACGTTCCGCTGACGCAGTCGCAACTGGACGCCAAGACACGGCTGGAGATTATTCGCATCATGCAGGCGGAGCAGGGCTTTGCCATGCGTCCCTTTCCGCGCGGGCACAAGGGCCTGACGCTGATTGCCAACGGCAAGCTCATTCCGGCGGGCGAGGACTATCTGTCCATGGTCACGGCGGAGGGAATGTCCTCAAAGCCCGGCGACCGGGTGGTACTGACCGACGTCAAGATCGAGCACAACAAGATCGTGTTTCAGCTCAATGGCGGACCGGACCATAAGCACGCATTTCTGCGCCACATTCAGCTTGGTACCGGGCCTGATGTGATGGGTCCAGTGGTGCAGACAAACGATCCGGAACCCATGGGCTCGCGGCTCACCCTGGTCTTCCCCAAGGAGATTCCGGAACTGACTGGCGCCCAGGTGAAGGCGCTGCTGGCGCCGCTGATCTCGTTCGACGTCAAGACGCCCGTCCAGGCCTTTACAGATACGCTGCCCGCCAAGCTGAAAGAAGCCATCCTGAACCACAAGGTGCTAGTGGGCATGAGCACCGACATGGTGCTGTTTGCCAAGGGCCAGCCGGAGGCCAAGTCGCGCGAGATGGAAGGGCAGATGCCGTTTGAGGAATGGATCTACGGCAAGCCGCCCAAGGATGTGGAGTTCGTCCGCATCAACGGCAACCGTGTGATTCGCGTGGAGATCGCCAAGGTAGGCGAGGCGCCGGTGATCTTCACCAAGGATGAAGTGGAAGGCCTGATGCGCACCGACGGCACACCGCTGGAGGCCGAGGCGCCGAACACGCGCACCGTGCAGATGGGCGATGTGGACCGCAACCCGGATACGCAGGCCCCGGGCGCGCCTCCCAGCCTGCGCAAGCCCGGCGAGACTACGACAGTAGATCAAGACATCGACAAGACGCAGCGGGTTGGTGTGATGAAGCCGGTGCAGTTCCCCAAGCCGAGCCCGGACGACCAGTCGGGCCAGGCAGGCCAATCCGGCCAGCCATCCGATGGGACCCAGGCGGCCGCTCCCAAGTCGGGCGATGGAACGCAGCCCAAACCCGCCAACCCTCCACCCGCGAATGGTGCGCCCCCGGCAAATGTGCAGACACCACCCGCCGATGCCTCACAGCCGACTCCCGCGAAGCCCACGGAAGCTCCGGGTTCAACGCAGCCGGATTGAGGCTCATACGTGACCGCTGATGTAAACTGGAAGCAGCGAGTCAAGCTCCCTTCCGGCCGTTGCTCCAGCAATCCAACTGCACATGAGCCAAGCCCAGGAAACGGCCAGGACCGCGCCGTTGAAGCCGTCCGCTGTGGCGGATGCGAGCAGAGACACCCCACAAAAGGAGAACCACCCGACCGATGGCCAAGATAGCCAAAACAGGTGACCGCAAGAAGGTAATGGACACGACGAAGTCGACCGACTGTCCCAAGTGCAGCAAGCCGACGCGTATCGTCAAGCGCGTGAAAGACCGCGAGCGCGGAATTCCGGGCGGCGTCTACATCTCTTGTTCCGTGTGCGATTTCTACGAGAAGCTTTAAGTTGCAGTTGAGAATTTGCACAGCAGAAAGCCCGGCCGTTGGCCGGGCTTTCTGCCGATGAACTAGGAAGCGAGAGCTTCCGCCATTTCTCTGAGGATGACTTCGGCGGCTTCGGCCGGATCGGGAGCCAGCGTAATGGGCCGGCCGACCACCAGATAGCTGCTGCCCCTGAGCAGTGTCTCCGCCGGTGTGGCGACCCGCATCTGATCGCCCGTTGCGGCGCCTGCAGGGCGAATTCCGGGAGTGACCAGGATCGCCTCCGGGCCGGTGACGGCGCGCAACCGGGCGACCTCGTGAGGCGAGCAGACGAATCCGCGGATCCCTGCGTCCAGGCCGAGGCGGCCGAGCAGTTCCACCTGATCGCCGGGTGAATTCTCAAGGCCAATGGCGCTCTGCTGCGCCGCATCCATGCTGGTGAGCACGGTCACCGCCAGCAATTCCGGCGGGTCGGCCAGTCCCTGGATCGCTTCCCGCGCCGCCGCCAGCATCAATGGCCCTCCGGCGGCGTGGATGGTCAGCATATGGACGCCCCATCCCGCAGCCGAACGCACCGCCCCGGCTACTGTGTTGGGAATATCGTGGAATTTCAGGTCGAGGAAAACCCTGTGGCCGCGCCTCAGCAGCGGTTCCAGGATTGCGGGGCCGGTTGCGGTAAACAGTTCGAGGCCCACCTTGAGCCAGGAGCACCTTCCCTCCAGGCGATCCGCAAGGGCGATTGCGGCTGCCCCATCGCGCACATCCAGAGCTACGATCAAGCACTGCCGCGCCTTCTCCAGTGCATCCACGCCGGGTAGGGGCGGAGCTGAGCGTGGCGCAGCGAAAACGGGGTTTAACCGCTCCGAGATCGGCATGGCTTCATCCTACAGCATTCCTGCTCCTGCAGAGCCGCACTCATGCTTGGGCTGCCATCGGCTCCGGGCGCGCACTATGGACAGCTGAATAGTCCTGCGCGGGCAGGAAGCGGCAAAGGTAGAGGATGGGGTCGTCCGCAGCCGCCATCTCCCGCATGTGATACTTCCATACATCCTTCTTGACAGTCCTCCGTGTGAAGGGCTTGCGGGTGACCTGCACCACCTCGCCCTGGCCATTCACCCGCGCATAGGTGGTGGCGGGAACGACAAACCTCATTTGCGAACCTGCGCGCCAGAAGCAGCGGGCAAACTCGTGAGAGAAGAGCAGCGTGTAGTGGCGTCCCTCTTCTGCCAGCAACGCCAGCGCCTGCT
>Ga0326727_10012145_pt1 | contig 19716 bp, 15 predicted proteins | sample MB2enrmetagenome_FD_207643 | JGI IMG/M metagenome (GOLD analysis project Ga0326727, IMG submission 207643) | Lab enriched peat soil microbial communities from McLean, Ithaca, NY, United States - MB29MY | ecosystem: Environmental > Terrestrial > Soil > Wetlands > Peat | place: USA: New York...
TGGGCGAGCGGGGGATGGGGAAGAAATAATGATACGTTCCACGGAAGTGCGCTCCGCTACCGCGTGGCGGTCTATAGGGAAACGGGTTGGAACCAGGCTTGCCTTGGCGGGGCTGAGAGATGGGATGGCTGTTGGGAAACACGGCGGTTTATATCGACGGAAAGGGTAATTGAAACTCGAATATTGAAAAAGTGGGAAGAGTTGTTTTAACGGAGGAACGCGATGGAATTCAATTCCTTTCTCTGGAACCAGCTCAAGCAGTCCGAACTGGGCGCGGAGTCCATCCGTCTCTTTGAGAATTTCAGGACTTTTTGTCAACCTGATCAAATTGATGTTCTGATCGCCGCTTTCAATAAAAGCAAGTTGTTAAAAGAAGATAATGAAGGCGTTATTATCCAGCATTCGGTAGCTTGGATCAATGCATGCTACAAGGACGTTGTAAAATCCGCCGTGGAAATCTCCAGGATTGCTGAGACTCAGCAAGTATTGGAAACTCTAAGTGCTTGGCATTGGATTGATGATAAAAAAAACGAGCATCCGTTCTTCGGAGTTGACGATATCCCGAAGATATCGATTGCGCTTTATTGGTACAAACCGGATTATTTCTTTCCCTATTACTTTTACCGGCGCACTCAGATGCTGAAAAAGATATTCGACACGCTAGGGATTTATTTCCCGCCGATCCCTTCCAAAAGGGATATGAAAGGCCGTTTTTTGTACTATGCAGATCTATGCAAATCCGTTTACGAATTCCGGATGACTCACGGTTTGACGCCGTCCGAATTCTGTTCCCTGCTTTACTTTTTCGCCCCGAATCTTCTTCCGGAGGAAGAAGAAAATCGGAACAAGCCGAAAATGGCCTACTTCGTCGGAGGAGGCAGGAAAACGAGCGAACACGATGCCAGCGGCGATTTCGATTTTCTCGACGAGGCCGGCGACGATGCGGTGGAAAACTGGCAGGGGAACGCCTTCGCCTCTCCGGGAGATATCGTGGTGATGTATTGCCTCACTCCCCGGAGTTGCATTCATTCCATCTGGAGGGTGAAGGAATACGGCTACGTCGATCCCTTTTTCTATTTTTACAATAACACCTGGATCTGCAAGCCGGTCAAGGTGCCGCAGATCGGCATATCTGAAATCAAGAGCGATGAAATTCTGTCCCAAATGCCGTTAGTCCGGCAGAATATGCAGGGAATCAACGGGACGGTGATCGAGAAAAAATATTATGACCGGATCTTGTACCTTTTGTCGCAAAAGGGCTTCGATATTTCCGTTTTGCCCCGTCTGGACGATTTGGCTTTCGGCTCCGATTTATCGCCGACAAACGAGAAAGAAGTGGAAGTGAGTCTGCTGGAGCCGCTGCTGATCAAACTCGGCTATCATCAACTGGACTGGGTGAGGCAACTTAAGCTGAAAATCGGACGCGGAGAAAAGATTATTCCGGATTATGTTTTACTGCTTGATAGGAAAAACGAGGATTATTCCGCGTTCTGGGTATGGGAAGCCAAGTACAGTATTATTAAGGATCAGGAATTGAAAGATGCGTTTATCCAGGCAAAGTCCTACGCTCAGAGGCTAACCGCGAAAGGGTTCGGAATCGTTTCAAGAGAAGGCGTCTGGATCGCGAATGAAATCCATGTCGAGCAAAAGAATCTTCAGTTTTATTCCTGGAATGATTTGAACAACGAAAACTCTTTCCATCGGCTGCAAGCGGTTTGTAGGAAACCTCGTTGAAAAAGTAAAGATAGCGTTACTGCAGTAATTCATTTTCAGAAATTCTACCTTTGCGAAAAAAAGGAGGTTACCATGTTCGGATTCCGTTATGTGAAGTTCCAGCCGGGAAACCATATCCTGGTCTATAAAAAGGGCAGGGTCGTTCGCGAGGGGGTCGGTCTTTCTTTCTTTTACTACGTTCCGACGACCTCGCTGGTGTCCGTGCCGATCGGGTCGGTCGAGGCGCCCTTCATTTTCGAAACGGGATCTTCGGATTTCCAGACCCTCACGGTGCAGGGGAGCCTGACTTTCCGGATTGTCGATCCCCGGAAGGCTGCGTTACTCCTCAATTTCACACTGGACGAATCCGCGCGGCGCTACCTTTCGGACGATCCCGTGAAGCTGCCCCAGCGGCTCGTCGTGGTCGCGCAAGTCTTGACGAACAAGTTCATCGGCGCTATCGGCCTGCGCGATGCGCTGAATTCCAGCGAGAAACTCACCGAGACCCTGTTGTCGGGCGTCCGCGAAAACGGCGAAGTGCGGTCGCTCGGGGTGGAAGTGCTGGGATTGTCCATCACCGATGTCAAGCCCGTCGCGGAGACGGCGCGCGCGCTGGAAGCTACCGCACGCGAGGAAATCCTCAAGCGGGCCGACGACGCGATTTACGAGCGGCGCAACTCGTCGGTGGAGCAGGAGCGCAGGATCAAGGAGAACGAACTCAATACCGAGATCGCGGTGGAGAACAAGAAGCGGCAGATCCGCGAAACCCAGATGGACGCGGAGATGGCCGTTCAGCAGAAAAAGCAGGAGATCGACAAGAACGATCTTCTCTTCCGCGTGACCCAGGAAAACGAGCGCAAGAAGCTGGTCGCGCTGGCTTCGGAGAACGCGAGAGCGGAGGCGGACATGAAGGCGTACGCCGTGAAAGCCTCGATGGACGCGCTTGCGGGGGCTTCCCCCTCCGTGATACAGGCGCTTGCCGCGATGGGCATGGACTCTTCGAGGCTGGTCGCACTGGCTTTTCAGGAGATGGCGGGGCGGGCGGACAAGATCGGGCAGCTCAACGTCAGTCCCGACCTGTTGCGGGAACTGATGTCCAAGGGGAAATAGCTTCCGATGGCGCGCCTTACCGAGCGGAAGATCGTCCTCGTTTACCGGGAAACCCGGCTGGACGGGCTGATCGCGCGATACAATAATCCGATGCAGGCCCGCTTTCACATCGAGCATCTGGGTGCCGATTTTTCCGATTACGAAGATGAGGACCGGAATTACCGGCAATCGCTGGCTATCGCCGAAGAGTGTTGCGGCCGGCTGGGAATCGTGCAGAAGCTGCACCGGAGATTCCTTCCCGGGTACGTCTTCGGTCCCGACGACGTCGTGGTGGCGGTAGGACAGGACGGGTTGGTCGCCAACACCCTGAAATATCTCATTGGTCAGACTCTCGTTGGCGTCAACCCGGATCGAGGCCGCTGGGACGGCGTGCTCTGCGTTTTCGCTCCGGAGGATCTCACGGATGTCGTTTCCGGAATCTTCGCGGGCCGGAACCGGGTACGCGAGGTTTCCATGGCGCAGGCGATTCTTTCGGACGGGCAGTCTCTCCTTGCCGTGAACGATTTCTTCATCGGTCAGAAAAGCCACACCTCGGCGCGATACCGTATCGAGACGGGCGGAAAAACCGAGGATCAGAGTTCCAGCGGCATACTGGTGTCCACCGGTCTCGGTTCGACGGCCTGGATGACGAGCGTGATGACCGCTGCGATCGGAATTGCGGAAATGGTTCAACAGCGTCCGGAAAACTCCGGGAAGAGCGGTAACAAGAAAGCGAAGCCCGATTTTTCCTTCCCGTGGGAAGCCGATCGGCTGAGGTTCCATGTCCGCGAGCCTTTTCCGACCCGCACCACCGGAACGGATATCCTGGCGGGCACAGTGGACGCCGAAAATCCTCTGACCGTGTTATCGCAAATGAGTGAAAACGGCGTCATTTTTTCCGACGGCGTCGAGAGCGATTTCCTGAATTTTCCTTCTGGCGTCACGGCGCGGATCGGCCTCGCCGGGCATAAGGGAAGACTGGCTGTTTGATCTTTCCCGGGGGGGCAGTTCGGACTTCCGTAATGTGGAAGCGGGTTTATTCTTGGCATTATGCAGGAATCGGGTTTGTCTGAGTTCGGTAAATTCGAGCGAACGGAGGTGTCCATGGAAACCGATCTGCATCCGAAAATCGCCGTGATCGGGGCGGGCGCGGTGGGAAGTCTCGTCGGCGGGTTGCTTGCGCGTGCGGGAGAGGACGTAACGCTGGTCGGGCGCAAGGCGCATGTCGAGGCGGTCCGTCAAAACGGGCTGTTGATCGAGGGGATTCTCGGGCAGCTCACCGTGCCGGTGAAAGCGGCGGAAGCGCTGGATTTCCGGCCGGACTTGGTGCTGCTGGCCGTCAAGACGCAGGACTCGGAAGCCGCATGCCGAGGGATTTTCGGCCTTGCCGGGGACGCGACCGTCCTCACTCTGCAGAACGGCGTGCGCAGCGACTCCATCGTCGCCTCGGTATTTCCGCCGGAGAAGGTTCTCAGCGGAGTGGTGATGCTCAACGCGCAGTACCTGGAGCCGGGGCGGATCACCTACGCGCGTGCGGGCGCGCTTCTCGTGGGAGAAATCGGCCGCCTCCAGGCCATCCCTGGCCCCGGCGGCACTAACGCTTCCGTGCGTGTCGCGGGCGGGAAAACGCGGCGCGCGGAGGAGATCCGGAATTTACTCGGAAGGGCCGTACGCACCGAGGTCAGCGCGAACATCCGCGGCGCGCACTGGGCCAAACTCCTCGTGAACAACCTCGGCAACGGCATGGAGGCGATGTCGGGACTTGCCATTCATGATTGCATGAGCCATCCGGGATTGAGACGGATCGGGGTGCTTTCGATGAAGGAAGGGTACTCGACCATCCGGAAATCGGGTTTCCGCCTGGCGGATCTGCCCGGTTTGCCCGCGTCGGTGCTTGCAGCCATCGTCGGCGCGCCGGTTCCCGCTGCCGCCTGGATTCTCGGGAAAGCGATGGGTTCGTCTCCGACGCTCAGTTCCACCCTGCAGAGTCTGAAGCGCGGGCGTCCCACGGAGATCGAATACCTCAACGGAGAGATCGTCCGGCTTGGAGAGGCGGCGGGACTGCCGACGCCATACAACGCGGCCATCGTGGATCTGGTGCGGGAGGCCGGTAGAACCGGCCATTTCCTTCCCGTGGAAGAACTTCTTCGCCGCTTTGAATTTTCTAAGTGAATCAAAAAATATTTCCACTTTTTTCCTCTGACAAGGTATAATGTATTCTTGAGAACAAGTAGAGGAGGATAACCATGATTTGCAAATTGATTTCCGCTCTGATCGTCGCCGTTGCGTTCGCCGCTTGCGCTCCTGTCCGCCCCTTCACGGAAGCCTCCGTCAAAAGCGATGTCCGCCGTCAGAACGCCGTTTCCTTCGAAAGTCTCAAACGCAGCGAATACGAGGTGATCGGTAACGTCAAGGGATACGGCACGGTGAACATCATCCGTAAAAACGAAGTTCTGGGTTCCAGCTTTGATGTTTCCTACGACCGCAAGTTCGCCGGTTACAGCGACGAAGGTTTCGTCGCGCCCGATATTTCCGGATGGACCACCAATTTTGCGGTCATCGACGAACTCGCGAGCCGCATCGCTCTCTACGATGCCCTTTCCAAGGCTCCCGGTGCGGATTATATCCTGCTGCCCCGTTATGAAATCAGCTACGAGGTCTCTTCGGGAACGAACTCCGTTGTCGCTACCGTCTTCGGAAAGGCCATCCGCATCAAGGCCGACCGCGACCTTCCCGATACGGACTCGATTTCCGGCAAGTTTTCCCCGGAGCCGGTGAAAGCCGCCGAAGCGGTCAAAACAAATGAAGTGACCGTTATTGTGACGAACGTCGTGACGCTGCCGGCATCGAATGCCGTTTCTTCCGTCGGTACGACCAATGCCCCCGTCTCCAACGTCGTCAAAAAGGCGCGTTAGGAAAGGCAGCGCCGGGTGATACCAGGTTTTTTCCTGAAAGTCCGGATGCGCCTTCCCCGTTCCGGCAGGTACGGAGTAGGCGCGTTTTACGGACGCGAAAACGGATATCCCGAGGTGACTATGCCAATCATCCTGATGCTTTTCATGCTTGCCGTGGCGGTTTCTCCAGCGGCTGCGGCGGTTCTTCCGGGCGACACCAATACCGGGGATGTCGGGCATGTTGCGTTTTATCCGCAAACCCCGGCGCGGTCCGTCGAAAAGGAAGGCGCTTTTTTCCAACCGTCGACGGTGCCCGTCACGACTCTGACCGAAATGAAAACCGCGAGTGTTCCGGTTACCGCGAACTCCAGAAACGTCGGTTTCTTTCCGTGGGGAGTCCGGGGCACCATCCTTTACGTTGATCTCGGCGCCTCCCTGCTCGGCCTGATTTCGGAGCAGGGTATGCCGGGTACTTTTCCTTCGTTTCCGGTTACCGCGAAAGTCGGTTACGAGTTTACCTTTCTCGGGTTAGCGTCGCTGAATTGCGATCTTTCCTTCAACAGCTTCTCGTACATCGAAGGAAAAAGTGACCGTGCCGTCTGCATCACGGGGGAAATCGGCGCGGACATTCGCCTGTATCCCCTGTTTTTTCTGGAACCTGCGGCCGGTTTCTGGATTTCTGGCGGCGCCGGATTCGCGAGCGGTTTGACTCCGCCGGATGTCGCCGGGATGAAGTTCCTGACGCTGGGCGAAAACATCGTACCGGAAATTCCGGTGATTCGCTTCGGCGCAGGATACAAGATTCTGTTGAAGCGATTCGACGTGGATCCCTGGGTCGGATATGAATATTGTTATCAAGCTCCCAGATTGAGCGGTATCCGTTTGGGAGTTTCCTTCGGTTATCACTGATGCTTATGTCGAAGGATGTCTGCCGTTTTGCCCCGACCGCCAGCGGTCGCGCCCACCCCGGCACGCTGCTTGCGGCGCTCCTCGCCTGGCTCGACGCGCGGAGCCGGGGTGCGCGGTTTCTCCTCCGCGTGGAGGACATCGACCGCGATCGGGTCACCGAAGCCTTCCGCACCGGTTTGGTGGACGATCTCGAATGGTTCGGGCTCGACTGGGACGAGCTATCCCGGCAATCCGGCAATCGCTCCGACCACGAGGCCGCCCTTGATTCGCTCGCCGCGAAAGGCCGGCTCTATGCCTGTTCCTGCACGCGCTCGGTAATCAAGGCCGCCGGTTTGCGTTCCGCCGACGGGGGATACCTCTATCCCGGAACCTGTCGCCGACGCCGCGTGGCGGATTGGCGGAGTTGTCCGGAAAACCTCCGCTGCGAACTCTCGGACTTCAGCATTACCCTCAAAGACGAGGGCGGGCTCGACTGCTCGCAGGACATATCCTCCGCGATGGGGGATCCCCTCCTTCGCAGGGCCGACGGGAGCGTCACCTACCAGCTCGCCGTCGTGGCCGACGATGCGGCGTCCGGCGTCACGCGGATCGTCCGGGGGCGCGATATCGCGCCGTCCACCGCCACGCAGGCCGTTCTTTACACGCTTCTCGAAAGACCGCTTCCCGTCTGGCGGCACCATCTCCTGCTGCTGGAGACACGCGGCGGGAAGTTCTCCAAGTTCCACCAAGCCGTGGGCGCCGACACGCTCCGGAACTTCTACGCCGCCGACACCCTCTGCGGCATCCTCGCCCACGCGGCGGGCCTCCTGGACAAACCCGAACCCGTCACGCCGGAAGCCCTGCTTTCCCGCTTCGCCTGGGAGCGGGTGCGCCGGGACGACGCGGCGCTGAAGTGGAACGGAGAGGCGTTGCGGCTGATTTCATCCAATCATGAAATCGTAACTGACTGACTTCATCACGGGATGGTAAACCACGAAATCCCCTAAAAAACCATAAAATATGCAAAAGGTTCATTTTTCGTGTGGTTTCGTGCTTTTCGTGGTTGATATTCGGCTTCTCAGAAGCATAAAGAATGTTGAACTGTTCTTTTAGGAGAAATTTTATGCGAAAAACTTCTTTTACTTTTCCGGCAGGGGGCCCGATTCCATTGAAAATGGTTTGACAAAACAAAAAGGGAGTATTATAATCCTGTTTAATCCAGGCATGGAAACAGGGAAAATGAATTTATTTTATCTGGGAGGATAAAAAATGAAGAAATTTCTGACTCTCGCGGTACTTGTCCTTTCCTTCGGGACGGTCCAGCTTTCGCATGCCGTCGGTCTGGGGCTGGAATACAACTGGGGGAATAACGGAGCCGGCGACATCGGCATTACGTACAAGGACGGCAATTTTCCGGTCATCGATTTGAGCCTCGCGCTCGGCGGCACCTATTTGGGAATCGGGGCTAACGTGGATTACTGGATTTTGAACCCGCATCTCGTCGGTCCGCTCGACTGGTATCTGGCCATCGGCGGATTCGGAAGCATCGGTCTGGGCAACGATTATTTCCGGTTCAATCTCGGCGCCCGCCTTCCCGTGTTGGGCCTCCAGTGGTGGCCGATCCAGAAATCGCTGGAAGTTTTCCTGGAAGGAGCTCTCGCGATCAATGTAATCGATCTCGGCACGGGCACTTCCAGCCCGATCGATATTAATTTCGGCCCCGCGCTCGGTCTCGGTTTCCGCGTCCACTTCTAACGGAAAAGCTCAAACAAAAAAACCGGCATCCTTCAGGGGCCGGTTTTCTTTTGGACAACGTCTGATTATATTCTCCGATCACGGAAAAACGGGAGGCGAGCCTTGAAAATTCGAGGATTGATTGCCGTCGGGATACTGTTGATCTCTTCGTCGGTCGGCTATTCCATCCCGCCCTTTGAACTGCGGGACCAGTCGGGTAATACGGTGCGTTCTTCCGATTATGCCGACGGAACCGCGGCGCTCGTGTATTATTCCTCGCGGAAATCCACGGACCGGTCGAAGGAGCAATATGAAGTCCTGAAAAGCCTTCTTCCCGGAGGGGCGAAGATCGTGCGTATTGCCAATATCCAGCGAGCGCCCGGTTTCATCCACTTCCTGATCTTCATGATGGTAAAAAACGAACAGCCGGCTTACCCGCTTCTGTTCGATACAACAGGAGTTTCGGCCGGCCGTTTTCAAGTCGATGACGAGGAGTGCGGCTTCTTCCTCTACCGCGACGGGAAGGAAGCCTGGTCTTACAAGGCGCGTTACACGAACGAGGCCTTTTTCCGCGCCGCGTTGTCCAATCTCGCCTCGGCGGCGAATTCGACCACGCCGGCGAAGTAGCCCGCGTTTTCAGCACCGGCAGGAAAGGCTTTCCCGTATACATATCGGCTGCCGGCGCATCCTCAAAATAACCAAGAACCGCGGGGTTCCAACCTTCTCTCCGGTATTTCGCCGAAAAAGTGTCGGAGCGCACCCGCATGGAACGACTGCGATGGTATTCCCGACATTCAGCGACGGTTGAAAGAGCGGAACAAGATATCTCTCGGAGATAGCGCGCAGGAAGCGCGCGCATTCGCCAGGATATCGAGTATGCGCGGGTCGGAGAGATATCCGGTATGGCTTTCTCCGGCCGTCACCTTTTCCTACTTCGTTTGTTTGGAAATGATCTTCCAGCGCGAATCGAAGGGCTTCAGGAGGTAATCCACATAAACGGTGGACGTGAGCCTCTGCTGTCTATCGTTTCCGGTATCATAGGCGCTCGGCCTCTTTTGAGCCAGCTTGACGGTCCACTTGGTATGCACCACCGCGCGGGAAACGTTGGTATAAAGTTCGGTACTCATAATTTCGAAGCCCTGAATCTGATCGCTTTCCTGTTTCAGGCGTTCGAGGAGCTTCCCGTCGCTTTCTATGGCGCTCAGGGTCTCGTCGGTTTTCTTGCGTTCGCTGCCTTCCGTGATATCGGTCATAGCGGAATAGTCGGCATTCATCAGCATCCGGTTGGCCGCCTGGACCACGGAAACCGGATCGGCGAAGTCGTACACATACTTGTCCGCACTGGCGAAAACCGGCACGGCGAGTAGAAGCGGCGCGAAAAGGAAGAACAATTTCTGCATGGATTACCTCTCCTGTCTGCCTGAAAAATACACTAACTGAATCGGACAATCGGCAAAAAACTTGATTTTTTTGGTTCTGCGCTTTTAAATGAATACCTAATCTTATTTTGTGGAGTGTGATATGGCTGAGAATCAGGAGAAGTTGGCCTTTACGCCGCTTCTCGCGGGTATTGTCGTTGGCGCGCTTGTGGTGGGTGGTCTTATCGGCGCGGGCATCGTTCTTCTCGCGGGCGGTTCCTCCAAGATCCGTTCGGCCTCCGGACAGGGAGTGGTGAACCTTTTCCCCGAAAAGTCCACCGCAGTGGGAAATGAATGGGTGGTCAAGATCGACGACTATGCCGTTTCCAAGAAGGATTTCGAGGAAGCCGCGAAGGAAGCCTTCAAGGCATACCGTCAGCAGTACGATCAGCTTCCCGCCGAGCAGAAGGCACAGATTCCTATGCCCGATGACAGCAACTTCAAGAAACTCTACCTCGAAGAAATCATCAAGCAGAACATCGTGACCCTTAAGGCTTTCACCGACAACGATTTCAAGGCCAAGGTCACTCCCGCGATGCTGTCGATGATGATGCGCCAGGCGCTGGTCCAGCTCTACGTTCAGTCCAAGATGCCCGACCAGACCGCTTTCATTCCCTCCAAGGTCGAGATTGACCAGTACTACAAACAGAACAAGGAACAGTTCGACAAGACAGGCGCGAGCGCTACCCAGATCAAGGATTACATTACCCAGCAGCTTGCCCGCCAGAAACTTCAGGTCTGGCAGAACGAATTCCTCCAGCAGGCGAAGGAAGGCTTCAAGATTACCCGCAATCCCGAAATCGTGGGCACCGCGCCTTCGATCGGCGTCAATCCCGCCGGAGCCGGGAACGGTCTCATTCCCGCCGGAACCAACTGATTTTCATTTATATTCAAAAAGCAGCCTCGTGTTGAACGAGGCTGCTTTTTTTCCTTTCAAGAGGTATGACAGATGAAACGTTTTCTTTTTCTGTTTATCTTGTTGTTATTGACATCCTCCTTGTTCGGCAAGAAATTCATCGAGAACGAGCCGGTCACGAACGATTCGAAGGGATGGGTCAATCTGTTACCGGATAAAGCGGTATCTCTCAGCAATGACTGGATCGTACAGATCGACGATTACGCGATATCGAAAACGGATTATGACGCTTCGGTGAAAGAAGCTTTCAAGACTTATTGCGCGCAATATGATAATCTGCCGGAAAATCAGAAGATGACCGTGCCGGTTCCCGATGAAAAGGAATTTCGGAAATTATACGTCGAAGAACTGATCAAGCAGAATATCATTACTCTCCAGGCTCTTTCCGATCCGGAATTCACGAACAAGATCGGTTCAGCGACGGTTTTGATGATGCTCCGTCAGGCGCTGGTTCAGCTTTACGTTCAATCCAGGATGCCCGAGCAATCCTATTTTCTTCCCACCAAGGATGAAATCGATCAGTACTACAAGCAGAATCAGGAGCAGTTTGACAAAACCGGGGCGAGCGCTACCCAGATCAAGGATTACATCACCCAGGTGCTTGCCCGCCAGAAGCTCCAGACTTGGCAGAACGAATTTTACGTGAAAATCAAGGAAGTCTATCGGGTCAAGCGGAATTCCGCGTACCCGGAAAACTTTCTGCCGGTCAGCAATAACGTGACGAATGCCGGACTTTCTTCCGGCGACTCCAACAAATAGCCGGCGGAGGAACCGCTTCGGCCGGTCATTTCTATCCGTTTATCGTTTCCTAAAACCCATGGGGCGGCTTCAAGCCGCCCCATAACACGTTGAAATGCGTGCTATTCCGGCAGCCGTCCGGTAACGCGGTGAAGTGCGAAAGTCGCCGTGAAAGATCCCGTGGCCTGAAGCGTATTCCGCGAGCGCGCGGATACCCTCCCGGTAATCCCCGACGGAAAGGATCGCGAGCTGCGACATATCGCGGTTGCGCGCTTCGGATAGAAACGCCCGCGCAACTCGAACCCCCAACGGATACCGTGATTTCAACAGTTGCTTTGAATCCGTGCGCCTCCAGCATCATAACGGTCCGCAATGGCGGAATAATCGGTCTTTATCCTACGGAATCTTACTGAACGAGGAAGGTGGCCGTAAAGGTGCTGCCCTCGCCGTATTCGCTCTCGAGCGAGATGTCGCCGCCGTAACTGCGGACCGAGTTGAGCGCCATGAACAGACCGAGTCCGGCGCCGGCGGAATTGAGCTTTTCCGAGTCCTCCGTTCGCGCGAACTGCTCGAAGATACGCTCCCGATTCTCGGGTTTGATCCCGTGTCCGGTGTCCGCCACCTGCAGGACAAGATAAGGTTCCTTCACGCTGCCCGAGATATCGACTTTTCCGCCGGGTTTGTTGTAATAGATCGCATTGGAGATCAACTCGTCGAGAACGATGCGGATGATCGTGCGGTTGGCGGGATAGGTCTCGAACTCCGGGGCGAGATGCACCTTCACCTGGATGTTCTTTTCGCGCCGCTTCTCTTCGTGCGTCGCGAGGACGGCTTCCGCGATTTCGCGGAAGTTCACGCGGTCGCGGAAGAGTTCGTCCACGCTCGCTTCCTGCGCCACGAGATTGAGGAGCTTCGCGATGGTGTTCTTCACCTTCGCCGCCGTGGTGAGCGCCCGTGCGAGCTTCTTTTCGCGGTCTTCCGGAGACAGTCCGGGAAGCGCGGCGAGGACGTCGTGGATTTCGCCGACGGGTCCGGAGAGGTCGTCGGAAAGCCCGGCGATGAACTGGTTCTTCAGGTTGACCTGGCGCAGCAGTTCATGGTTCTGGCGGCGCACCTGGCCGTAAAGCGTGGAGTTCGAGAGGGAGATGGCGGCCTGCGAACCGAAGATGGCGGCCACGTCGCCGTCCTGCTCGCGGAAGGTCTCCGAGTCCGAAACGATGTCGGCGTAGAGACAGCCGAGGAGCCGGTCCTTGTGGACGAGCGGAACGACGATGATCGATAGCGTCAGCGAGGTTTTTCCCACGCGGACGTTGTGGTTGCGTTCGAGGCGAACCCGACGGTCACGGACGGCCTTCTGGATCTCGAAGCCCGAGTCCGCAAAGAGGAGCGAGTTGAGATCGTCATGGGTGATTCCCCGGAGGATGCGCGGAACGAGCTTTTCCTTGTCCTCGAGGTAGAGCACGCCTCGCGCCGCGCCGATGCTTTCCATCAGGCTGTCCAGTATGAGCGCGAGCAGGGTTTCCGGTTCGAGGAGGGCCGAGATACGGCGGTTGACCTCCAGGATGCGTCTTATCGCGAGGTCGCGGCTCCGCAGCTCCTGTTCCGAGAGATTCGCCACGATCTTCTGCGCCTCCAGCATTCCCTCGGTCTGGAGCTTTTCCTGCGTCGCGAGGATCTGGATATTCTCCTGAGCGCGGATGGTTTCCTCCGCCTCGCGCATCTCGCGCGCGGTCAGTTCCTGCAGGTTTTCGTGGGCGCGGATCGTCTCCTCGGCGTCGCGCTTTTCGTGCGCGGTGAGCGTCAGAAGCGCCTCGTGCGCGTGGATGGTCTCCTCGGCTTCGGCCTTCTCGCGCGCGGCGAGCTCCTGAAGCCGCTCCTGCGCCTCGATGGTGCGCGCGGCCTCCACGCGTTCGTCGTGCATCATCGTCTGGATGATCTCCTGCGCTTTGATGGTCCGGTCCGCCTCCATCAACTGCTGGTTGAAGAGGTCCGAGAGGTTGGTGTAGGCTTCGGAAAGCTTTTCCAGGTGCACGATGTAGGCGTCCTTCTCGGCGAGCTTTTTCTCCAGTTCGGCGATGCGTTCCGCGGGATTCGATTTCGGCATGGCGACGCTCCTGAAAGGAAAGTGGGACAGACATATGAGCACAGGGAATGATAGCGTACCAGAAACGGTATGTCAAAAATCCGTCGAAAGGGTAAAAAAACGGGAACAGCGAAAAAATGCCCGGCTCCCGAAAACGGGAACCGGGCCGAGCGCGCAGGGGAACGGGTCAATAAGCGGAAATATTAGTGTAGACGCCCGTGAAGGTTGTGGGCATTGTCATGGTGACATTGTTCAGTTCCTCGCCCATTTCCCAACCCAGGGGGCAACACATTTTGTACTCGAGTTTCGGGATGGATCCTGCGGGAACCTGAAAGACCGCATAAAAATCGGTGGAGCCGTTCAGATTCGTTTGTAAAACCGGAGTTCCATAGGCGGGGAACCATGGAGTGTTTGTATTAGTATCCAGCCACACTTCATTACCGGTCACGCATGGGGGATAAACGATAGCGTTAATATTGCTTGTGATCGTATTGGAAATGAGGCCCGTGTAGGGACACCAGACGCAGTCGGGAAAACCGTTGGATATTATGGCAGTAGTCATCGGAACGTTGGTCCAGATCAGAACCAGCGTGAAGCCGGAGGTCAGACCACCGGCGTCCACCGACCAACCGCCCTCGTTGAGGACGGATACGCTGACTGTCCTTCCGTCGGCGGAAATCTGCATGTTCGTATTGCCGCTGCCCGGACTGACGGCGGTGCCCCAGGGATCGGACCCCGAGAGAACCGTATAATTGGAAATCAGCAACACGTTATTTTCCGCACAATTCTGGTAACCGATCACGTTCCAGATCATGTTGGTGTTATCGACATTGGCCCAATCCGAAATCGCGTAGTTGGCGGCCTCGAAGGAGACCGAATAGAGATTGCTGTCGGGAATCGTCAGCATGGCGTACCAGAGACCGTTCGCATGCGTCAGGACCGCGGGTCCGGTTCCGTTGGACTGGATGCCGGGAGGTCCAACCCAATCGCCGGTTCCGGGAATGACCGAGCTGACAGTTCCCATGATGAAGGGAACCACGCCGGACACGGCCGGCGAATTGGGAAGGCTGTCCAGGTCGAACGTGACGAGCACCTGATGGTAATTCGGCGAGGTGCCGAATGCGTTGGTCTGGGCCGCCCAAGCGGTATTGTTGCTGACGGCGGTTTTCAGGGTGACCAACTGCGTCGTCTGGCTCGACGGAACGATAGCGGCGAACGCGGGAAGCAGGGTTACCGCCGCCGCCGCGTTGGACCAGTTTCCGGTAAGAACTGGAGGAAGAACGTTCTGGAACGCCGGCTGGAGAACCACCGTTACCACGCTGTTGGACCAGTCCGAAAGGTAGTTGGTGCGGAGATCCATGAAACTGTTGTCCAGCGCGAAGCTGACCTGGGCGTTGGACCAGGTCGGCGCGTCGGTGTACGCCGCCGTGTTCGGATCGACGGTAAGCGCGAGCACCACCGCCGGAGAGTTGGTATTCGTCGCCGAACAGATTCCGATATTGCCGTTCGCGTCCAGGGCGGGTATGGTCATCATTCCGCTGGCCATCTCGTAAGCGTCGGGAATGCCGTCCTGGTTGGCGTCCAGAACGGGATAGATGTCCAGCACGCCGGTATGGTAGCGGTCCATCATGTTCAAATCGGTGTAGACCGCCGCGTCCGGAAGCCCGTTTCCCGAAGTGGAGATGTTGCTGTCGGGCTGAACCGGAGCGGTGCAGAGTCCGTTGGTCACCACGGGAGTGCCCAGAACGATGGCGTCGGTGGTTCCCGTGGTCGAAGGTCCGTTCCGGAAGCTCACCCCGCCGTCGGGGTACGAGAGGAGCATCGCGTTGGTATAGCCGGAATAGACTTCCTCCACGTACAGTGAAAGGATCTTGCCGGAGGGCAGGCTGACGGAGGTGTTGCCGGAAGCGTCGAACGCCGAGGCGTAGCGGGTCCCGTCGGGACCGATACCGACCAGGTTCCACGTCGTGCCGGCGGGAGGATCTCTGCGGATAGCCGCGCGGCGCGGAGATTTCAGTTTCAGTTTCAATTTGAGTTTCAGGGAATTATCCAGGTCGATTTTTATATTGTCGTTCAGGCTCAGGGAGACGCTCCGGGGACCGGTGAGCGGCATCGACTTGGAGGAGGAGGCCGCCGACACCTTTCCGTTATAAAAATTCTGCATGCTGGCAACGGTAGTGCAGGAAGCCGCCGCGATCAACGACACGACAACTGTCATGAATAACCGGAACGATATTCTTTCCATCTTTTCCTCCCGGGGATCGACAAAGCCGAGTAATGCATTCCGTACACGGAATTCATCCGACGCAGAATTTTAATTCATAGTGGTACCGAAAAAGTGATGAATACCGGTTGATTTTCCTGTTCTGACTCGAAGGCACCGAATCCGGTCCTCTGTAACCAGCCGCCCACTCCGGTTACCGGACGTCCGGCGGGAGAAGGAAAGGTTTTCCGCTGATGGCGAAGCGCCCGCACATATCCTGCGAATCCTCCCGAAAACCCCGGGATCGCTCAACACAAAGAAGTATAACTCACGGTCGGCCGGATTTCAAGTTTTTATCGACCGATTGGTCGGTCCGATGAACCTGAGACGAGCCGGTAATTTCATCCATGATTTTTTCCACGGTTCACCCCAGCAGCATATAAACGGCGAGCGTGGTGAATCCCGCGAACATCAGGATCTTCAGGACGGGGACGTTTTTCCTCAGAAAGTCCTGCATCTTTTTCGAAGTGATCCCGATGATGTTCATCGCGAAGATGACGAGTAATGGGAAAATGAAGGCGATACAGTACAGGATCAGGTAGAAAACGCCGACTCCGAAATGGCGGTCCGTCTGGATCATCGCCTGGATGATCGGAAAGTAGATCTGCCCCGTGCATGCCAGTTCGAAAAAGGAAACCAGAACGCCGATCAGAAACGAAGAAATGACGAGGTTTCTCGTACGGGAATTTTCCCGGATCACTTTGTGGATGCGTTTCACGAGCGGGGCGGGGAGCGACAGGCTCATGTCGGACGCTTTCCCCCTCAGCGCCTTCACGAAGTCGGACAGGGACAGAACGGCGAAGACGATCAGAAGGCCCGAGGCCAGGTACTTGATTGTCAGCGAAACCGCACGGTACTGGTTGGCCTTCAGGAGAACCCCGAAGATTCCGAGTCCGATCAGAAAATAGGTCAGGAAAACCCCGGCGGAATAGACGATCCCGATGATCACGATTTCGTTCCGCTTCCTGCCGATGTAGGCGAGGTAGGAGATGAGGAAGACGATCGTGGCGAAGGCGCATGGATTGACGCCGTCCAGCATACCGATGAGCAGGATGCCGGGAATCGTGATGCGGGACGCGGACTGTTCGACATACTTCGTTTTGTCGGTTTCCCGGTAGTTCGCGAACAGATCGATGTCCGGAATCCTTCCCCGGCGGTAATCTTCGAGCAGCGTGCGCACGGCGTTCGCATCGCGGGCTGCATTTCCCGAAATCACCGTTCCTCCGACGATCAGAACCGGATAATTGTTCACGTCCAGGTGCTTTTCCTTCTGGAGATAGACGATCCTCGGGATGTTTTCCGCTTCTTCCAGTTCTTTCAATACGAAGGGATAATGCCGGTTGCTGATCGTTTCGATCAGGAGAGCCCGGAGATCCATGCATTCCTTGCAGCCTTTCTGGGCGAAGAGGGTGACCGTACGCGAATCCGCTCCGGCCGGCAAAGGGACGGCGGTTGCGCGCTTCCGGGGCGGCATGATCTTGCGGGGTTCTAAGGCTGCGGAAATCGGCGGCCTATTGGAAACGGTCTTCGCCGTGAAACAGATCTCTTCCGTAATCGCCGGCGCATTCGTGTCCGTAAACATGCCGACGTCGAGTTTCATGTTCAGGATTCCCGCCATCAGGACGCCTTCCCCCCGGGCCGGGGTGTAGTTCAGGCGGATCGTCCGGTTGGAGCCGGCATCTATCGTAAATCCGTTTTCTGAGGGAACGATACATCCGTAGTTTTCCGAGAGCCGGAAGGTCAGAGGATTCCCGGAATGATTGGTAATCGAAAGCCGGACCGAGTTCGACGAGTTTTGGGGAACGTAGCCGAAATCGTATCCCTGGAAAGAAAATCCGACCGGCAGCTTCGGACTCGTGAACGGCCGGTTGATGGTACCCGGGTCGATCACGGCGTACAGTTTTACATAAACGATCTCGTTCACGCTATCAGGGAACCGGGGAGAGGTCATGACGAAATGGATCGATTTCCGGTCGGCGCCGCTGAAACCCGCCGGGTAGAAACGGACGGGAAACGTTTTTTTCTGTTTCGGCCCGATGGAAAATGCGTTTCCGCCCATATCGATGCAGGGACACTTGATGAGTTGAATGCCGATCTGCGTTTCTTCCCGGTTTTCAACCGTGAGTGTCGTTTCCCCGTATTTTCCCCAGGCGACGGTTCCCAGGTCTTTTTCCAGAAAGGAAAAAACGACATGGATTTTCTTCGATTCAAAGGGTTCTCCCGATGCCGTCGAAGCGAAAGCGGACAGAAAAAGCAGGATAAAAAAAACAGGAACCAGCGTTTTGCGGTTCACGGTGAAGCCTCCCGGTTGGAATCCCCTTGTCTGGATTTTCGGTCGAAAATGGAAGGAAATAAAAAGGGAAAGCCCCGGGATGATACCCCGGGGCTTTCCAGTTTAAGGCTTGGATGGTTGGGAAACCGCTAGAAACCGCCGTTGAACGTGGCCGTGTAGACCCCGCCGTTCGTCGGGTTGGGGATGTCGTGGTTGCTGCCGCTTTCCCAGGTATTGCCGGTTCCGCCGGTGCTTCCGTCGCGAACCTTCCACTGGAGATCCTGACCTGCCGGTACGGAGACCGTCAGAACCCAGATGTTGCCGGTGGTCCAGGTTCCCTGGATGCCCGTGCCCCAACTGGTCAGCGAAGTGCAACTGCCGCTGAAGAAGAGGGAGTAGCCGACTCCGACATTCTTCGTCATCTCAAGGGTGATCGTGGCGTTACCGGACGAAGAGGAAGCCGCGCTCGAGGAAGACGCCTTGGATGAGGATGAGGCGACCGAAGAGGAAGATGCCGCGCTCGAAGAAGACGCCTTGGACGAAGACGAGGCGACGGACGAGGAGGAAGCGACCGATGAGGAAGAAGCTACGCTGCTGGATGAAGAAGCGGCTGCGATGCTCGAGTAGAAGGTGGTGTTCGACAGCCAGAAGCTCGTCATAGAGGTGCTGTAGTTCGCGCTGTTATTGTTGTCCCAGGAACCGTTTCCGTTGTTGAAGCACATCAGGAGGCTGGAGGCGTAGTTGGTCACCGTCAGGGCGTACCAGCGGCTGTAGCCCGAGATCGCGCTCATCTGCACGCCCGGAACCGTAGTCCAGGTGATCCCGTTGGAGTAATGCATATAGACGCTCGACCAGTTGCTGATGTTGAAATACCGTGCCGTTACGATGTTGGTTACGGTCGCCGCGGCGGAAGAAGCCGCGCTGGAGGAAGAACTGGCGACGCTCGACGAGGAACTGCTCGACGAGGAAGAAGAAGAGGAGGAGGATGAACTGGCGCTCTTCCAAACCGCCCAGTCGGTGCCGCTGTAGGCGAGGGTCCAGGAACCGGAAGGACTCCAGGAACCCGTGCCGATCATCATGGCCGTGTTGCCGTTGATGATGGCCGCGTATACCGAGGTGGTAGCGGACTGGATGGACAGGGTGCTCGTCGAGGTAATGCCCTGAGCTTTCCGGAGTTTGATCAGGTTGGTGATCGTATTCTGATAGAGGTAGAACTGGGGCCAGAACACGCAGGGAACGCCCGGATGGGTCAGGATGTAGACATAAGCCTGTTCGATGCCGCCGCTTGGCATGGGCAGAAGATCTTGTCCGCCGGAGGCCGCGGTGTCATGGTTATCGACGAAGGTGACTGCCTTCGAGGGATTGACGCCGATCAGTCCGGGAGCGGAGCCGCTGGCGCTGAGGTAGGAGTAATTGTTGTTGTTGAAAACGGCGTCGAGAGTGCTCTTTGTCGCAAAGTCGAAAGCCGGAGATCCGCTGGAGTTCACCCAGCCGTTTTCGTCGCCCGTGCTGGTATCCCAGTACTCGCCGACCGTGAAGTAGGGGGAAGTCGCGTTGTTATAGATAGAGACATAAGAAGGACCGTATCCCAGCACGAAGTCGTACCGCCAGCCGTCGTAGCCGATGGTATTTTTCAGCCATTTCATCCAGGTGATGATGGTATTCTGGACGTCGGACGAGGTATGGTCGAGATCGCGGGCGTACGAAC